>Ga0210040_10003365_pt1 | contig 21659 bp, 17 predicted proteins | sample CryGeyCG12114_NA_FD_185462 | JGI IMG/M metagenome (GOLD analysis project Ga0210040, IMG submission 185462) | Groundwater microbial communities from aquifer - Crystal Geyser CG19_WC_8/21/14_NA (SPAdes) (version 2) | ecosystem: Environmental > Aquatic > Deep subsurface > Groundwater | place: USA...
TTGATGTTCACCTACTAGTCGAAGGTGCCAGACTTCTGCGGGTCGCCTAGGTTGGCTAGGAAGGAAAAGCCTGTGGCTTGCGCAGGTGCTGCTGAGGTGTAGTATGCTACGCGGCCCCAGTCTGGAGCAGCTCTGCGGACAATCTTGGGTTGCTTATTTGCCCCGGCTGCGTGCTTCGTCGGGAAGGGCCTTGATACAGGAAACAGCTGCCCGGGGGGTATGGAGATTGACTGTGGATCCGGTTTCGTGAGATTCGCGCCAGGAACGGAAGGTAAAGGCGTTGGGATACATGGTAAAGCAGGGCCAATGTAAGTTGTGTTGGGTAAAGGGTTGGTGATGCTGGTTGGACGAGTCCGTTCGCATTCTGTGACAGTGGTGGTGGTCGTAACTGTTCGAGGACCGCAGCTTGTCGAGGTGTTAGTTGTTCGCTTGTCGAGAGACGATTTCTAGGCGTCCCGAGATGGATCGTGCGCTGCAATGTCGAAGTCGCGCTTGTTCATCGCTCGTCTGCGATTATAATATGGTACAGTCTCTCGCTTGCCCAAGGTATGCATCTCACCCGGAAGCTGGTATACGGCGAGTTGGGATATGTTCATGGGTCCGCGCAGGTGCATCGACACCTATGGCACATTAACATCGCATTGTCAGTGATTGTGAGTGACTTTCACCTCTCCAAACAATGGTGTAAGCGGGTCGGTTCCTCTGTAGTCAACACGCTCGTGACGGCAGATGCCTGTCTGAGGGTCGACTTCTATTGTTCGATTGTACACACCCGGCTGACTGATGTTGCGGTAGGTAATGGCCCAGACTTCGGAACAGTACCAGTTGCCGTCTGAGGCACGCTCACCTGTGCCGCGACATAGCTCGCCGGATGTTCTGCCGAAGGCGAAGGGGAGGGTAAAGCTTGCAATGAGTAGAGTATGCTTCATGTTGATGCACGGTAGTATTGCTGAAGATCAATGGAGCGTGTATAGTATGGAAGACTGAATCGGCTGAATGAGTTCGATTGCTATGGTAAGATTCAAAAGTGCTATGAGGTCGAGCTGGAGGTACACCAATCGTACGACATGTGATGATGCGGAGAAGCCACGCATAGAGGACAAGGAAGCGCCAACCAGCCCACAACGAACGGGCAGGGAAGATGGTGAGACCGCCATTATCAACATGTGGAAAGGCCAATTGCAGAATCCTGTCAAACGTTAGCAGCTGTTTTGAAACGAGCTGTGAGCGAATGATATTGCGAATGCGAAGCGTGTCAGAAGTCCGTTGAGATCATTATCCATATAGGATTAAATCAAGAGGTACCAGAAAATAAAGTATGGAAAAATTCATCCTTTTGCATGGAGTGTTGGGTGTGGAAGGTGAGAACGTACCTCGAGCAGCTACGATTGCAATTCAGCAACAGCGTCCCTAACGCACAACAAATGCGCGAAGATATCTACTTCCTACTCTGATCATATAACACGTCGAAGAAGTCGTCACTGGCGACGATGTTTCGGGAGAGAGGTTTCGCGGTGTCAGAACTTTTATATGGAGAACTCAGTCGCGCCTTGGCGGGGTCCGAGCGCCCACGCAAGCGAGCTGGGTGGGCCACTCAATTTTGCTTCGTGATCGCGAACTTCAATTCAAGACAAGACTCCACACCAAACGAATCTTGCTTTCGTGATCGCGGACTTCAATTCAAGTCTTCAGCCCGCCCAAATCACCAAACGTATCATCCACCAGGTCGCCGTCCGTACACATCTTCACAATGGGTCGTCTTCACAGCAACGGAAAGGGCATATCAGCCTCGGCCATCCCCTACTCGCGCAACCCGCCTGCGTGGCTCAAGACCTCCCCAGAGGCCGTTGTTGAGCAAATTTCCAAGCTCGCGAAAAAGGGGGCCACGCCCAGTCAGATTGGCGAAATACTTCGCGATTCGCACGGTATCGCCCAGACCAAGGGTAAGTTCTGCGACAACAAACATGCAATCGACGCGCTAACAATTCGCAAGTCGTGACCGGAAACAAGATCCTCCGCATCCTCAAGTCCAGCGGTATGGTTGCTTGCCCCAGCTGAAGCGCAAGTCAACAGCAGCTCTGCTCTCGAGCATCTGCTGCGCTATACAAATCTGCCTCTATCGGTCAAAGCTGATATTGAGCCAATAGGACTCGCCCCAGAAATTCCCGAAGACTTGTACATGCTCATCAAGAAGGCCGTGGCTGTCCGCAAGCACCTAGCCACTAACCGCAAGGACAGGGACGGAAAGTTGTACGTTTGCACAGCGCTCGAGAGATGAGGAATTGAGACTAATATCTGGCAGCCGCCTCATTCTCATTGAGTCCCGTATCCACCGCCTCTCCCGCTACTACAAGACTGTCGGTGTCCTGCCCCCTACCTGGAGGTACGAGAGCGCCACTGCGTCCACCCTCGTCGCATAAACGTGTGCTGGTCGCGTGTGGGTGGTCATGGAGGAAAACAACTGAAGGGAGTTACATGGGCATGCATGCTTTAGGGATACCTAGCAGGTCACGATCTGGAATGAATCAAAAGGATCAACTCTGAATTGAAAGCCCAAACAAGTATGCTGTGCTTTCCTGAATGAGACTGAAATGCCACTGAAACTGGGTATCTTCCCTAACTTGCTCTGCACTTTTCCATGAAACCTTGTGAACGCCTGTTGATGCGCCCTTGAAATCTTATCACTTCTCCCATGTCCTCACGCATATAGTCTCGTTATGCCACTCTGCCCACCACTTTCCCACTTTACCCCTCAATCTCGGCACTCTTCATCGCCAAAAACTCGCTCAGCCACTTCAGCGGCTTCTCCGGCTCCGTCGTCGCAAGATACTTCATCGCCTCGAGCAAATGCGGCGTAACATTCTGATTCAGATACACCCTCGTCGGGCTCCCATGCGGAATCGGCTGTGTGGGCGCTTGCGCACTGGGGTGCGGGCTGTTGCGCGAGGACGCTGCGGGTGGTTGTGGGACGGGTGTGGGCGCGGGTTGGGTGGGCTGCTGAGATGGTGTGAGTAGGTGCTGCTGGTTTGGAGAAGTAGGAGGGGATGAAGAAGGAGAACGAGGAGATGTGGGGGAAATTACATCTTGAGCGGGTGTTGAGTCGGCCATTTCTATGTCTGGGACTGCGGCGGCGGAGGTGCCGTTCAAGAGTGGTGTGGGTTCTTGGTCGGTGGGGAGGAGGGAGGGGATTGGGGAGGGTTCGGCCATTTTGAGGGATGCGAAGTTTGCTGTGGGTTGATTGACGCGTCGAGAGGTTGTTTGGGGGCGGTATAGTCGTGTGGTGAGCTTGCGCGCTTGGGTGGTGTTGAGGGCTTTGGGAGCTTGGATGGGGCTTGATATTCGGCGATAGGGCGGAGATGGGCGGGCTAGCCTCGGAGCCTATGCTTTGGGTGGACATAAGTCTCCCTCTTCTGTTTTACATTTCTCGAATATTGTACATGCTCTACTGGATGACCTCCACATCCTTCTGTGTTTGCAATCTTGCGAGCCAACAGAAAGCTTGCCACTCAAATACAGATTTTGTTCAGAAGCTCACGACGCAATACTTTGGTGTCTAGTCTGGTCCAAACTTTGACCCCAGGCTTTGCGGGATGGCAATGTGTAAAGCGACGCCCCAATAAAGTAGTATATCACATCTTCAGTGTAGTTACTTCTACTAATGTCCCCCTTTCATCCCACGTTATTCCTTCTCTACACAGTACCGTAGTCTCTTGGCATTTCCCACATCTTCATATTACTCTGCCTTCATCTCAGTTTCTTTCCATGTAGAGATTTACGCCCGAGTTCTCTCACCTCGGGCTCCGCATGCCACTCCAACATACTCATCATCTTCTCAATACAGGGCCTGATCCTCTTGAACAGTACACTCCAATTTCTCTCACCTTCATCACAGCCCTGACCACCACTCATCAACATCCGACATACTTCACGCTTTCACTTTGCCACTTGCCATTGATCACAAAGCGATCCAAGAACATTCATCATATCCCTTATCTTCCCGTCCCAACCACAATCGACCTTTCACTTCACGATTCTTTCTCTAAGCACGACACCGTAGCAACACTATGAGCGACTCTGGAACACCCACTACGAAAGTCAAGACCGAGGAGCCACACCAAGAGTTGCCCAGCACCGTACCAACACCAGAACACGGAAACGAGATCAAGCGTGAAGAAGCCGCGGACAAGCCAAATCCTGAAGCGCCTCCAAGCTCTGAGGTTGAGAACGGGGAGAATGGCTATGCGAGTCCTCAGCCAAGCGCCGCAGATGTAGCCAACCCGCTCTTCGGTCGTGCGGGCTCCGTCAACATCAAGGAAGAAGAGAACGACGAAGTTCAAGTCCTCAAAGCACCCGCTCGCAGCCGAAACCAAGCTGGCAAGCCTCGATCTCGCAAGAAGGTCACTGCAAGCAAGTTCAGCGAGGTCATGAAGCATATGCAGACTCGTCTGGTGAAAGACGACGGAGTCTTGGTAGACTGCACGTACTTTGCACAGGATGGAAGTGCTACGGTAAATTCCACTCAACGGACGCTGAATGTATTCGGCACCCTCTTGTTAAGTGTACTGATCGCAGACAGGTCGATGATCAAACACACGACTGGATCCATCTCATGAAGCTACGATCCGATATGCCATTCCGCCTCATCAAGTCCACAGTTCTGGATGAAGGCCCCTACGCTCAACACGTAGCCCTCATCATCCGTCAAGAAATGCCCTTCCGCTTCCTCGCCTTACCTCTCCACATCCGCACCAAGATCCTCAACTTCACGCTCAAGCACCACGAGCCCGCCATCTCCGTAGTCATCAAAGTACCATCCCCTCTCTTCCCCAACCACCTTCCATCCTCACTAACACCTCCCAGAGCGGCACCCGCGCGGCCTGGGCCCCCACCTACCACGCTCCGCACATGCTCGCCCTCCTACGCACCTGCAAGCAAATCCACGCCGAAGCCACGCCCATCGTCTACACCCAACCCTTCTCCTTCCCCGGCACCCAAGTCGTCGCCGACTTCCTCCTGCGCATCGGCAGCAACCGGCGCTTGATCCGCAGCCTGCAGAGCTCAACGTACGCGACGCAGTCTGCTCGGACAATGTTCCATCTCTTATCTGAGGTAAGCCACAAATCTTCCTCTGGGCTACGGTCGCTGACGTTCGTCTACAGGCTCGCCATCTCCAGCGCCTATCCTTCGCACACGTCAGCAGTTCCGAGAACCCCAAGACCGCGGTCAAGAACATCTGGAACGACGCTGGGAATTGGCTGAGTTCGATCGATCGGTCGAATCCGACGAAGGGGCTGGATGTTCTGGTGTTTGATGAGCAGGCGTTCCATATGCGGGAGAAGGATAAGGCGACGGGCGGGTTTAGGGTCACGACGTGGGGACCGGGGGAGCAGGTAAGCATTGCGATCCCCGTTGACAAGTGAGGGTTGCGTAGCTGACGTGTGTGTTGTAGCTCGAGTTCCTGAAGGGCTTGAGGGCGAAGATGGTTGCGGAGGGCAAGAGGTCGAAGGAGTTGGAGTGAGGGCATTCAGGGTCTGTGCTGGGATGTGGAAAAAGTGAATTGGAACGAGATGAAAAGTTGTTGCTTGGGAACAAAAGTTCGGGTTTGTAACCTGTTGACAGGAGGCGTTGGGGAGTTGGTGGATGTTATTGTCATGATGCTGGCGTTTGTGGCAAGTGGAGCAGGACGCTGAGGAAGAGCATCGAGGGTTGCTCATGAAACGGATCAACTTTGCCAGAGCCTAACGTGGCATTTGAAAAGGTGTTTACGGGATGTTATGGAGTCAAAATTCATGCTGTTTGCTCAATGAAGCTTTTCAAGCTACAGCTGAGTCGATTCGAACTACGTTGCAATCACTGTGCAAGCCCCATACGTGGTGTTGGTTTTGCGTTATGCGAGACGGTTGCTCTCAGATTCGAGCTTGGCACACGGTTTCCGGTTGTTGTCAACAAGTTCCCAACCTACCTTGTTCCTAGATAGCGTGCACGTGTTAACAATAGCATATGACACACAAGCAGAAGCTTGGGGAGTTTAGCACCAGAGCAACAGCCAGCAGAGACTTACCTGAGAACAAAGGAAAGGCTCACCAACAATATGAAACAACCCACGAAGAGAAGACACTGCACAGGGGCCTGAAGGTATTAGCTTGTGAAATGATCACAGATTGTCTTTTGTTACCATACTGAAGCCCCGAGGCAGATGGCCTCGTCCCATCCAATGCCCTTTGGCATAATCGCTGCAAACTCAGTACCAAAGGTCCCAGACTCCCTCCTAGATGCTCAACTATGATACATTGGATAAACACGGGAAAGCAAAGGAGAAAAGAACCCAAGTCTAGTTAGGACTCGGGGTACTGGGGTGTCTTACGTTCAGATGAAAATGTCCAACTCGTGTCTCCTGACGTTCTCCTCCTCGAATGCCGGGTAGGCAGGCGTCATGGAGTCGGCGCATTGAACGTAGGCATCGTTGTAGATGCGCCAGTAGGGCTGTCGTACTTTGCGGGCAGGGTGGAAGAGGCCGGCCCAAACGTAGTTCAGGACCAGTGGAGTTCCAACGGCGTTTCGGATGCCCTCAATGGCTTCGATAATTCTGTCGATGACGTGGGGACTGGTTTCGAACAAGTTCGGCCACAGGAGATTGAGCAAATGGATCATTGCATCCTCACAGTCGAGTCCAACGCAGCCGAGGGCGACGTGCTTGACGACTGAAGCGGCCGTCTGACGATGAACCTGGTCACGGTCGATGAGAGCGTCTTCGAGCAACGGCGTGATGGCGTAGACGTAGTCCTTGGCCATCTCACCAATGTACTCGAACATGAACGAAAGCGACTTGAGCACACCGTTCTGAACGTTGAGTTCCGGTACACGATACTCGTTCATCAGAGCTGGGAGTACTGTGAAAGGCGCACAGGTTTCAGCGACGATACCGATGGCGACGGCGGTACAGACACGAGACTGACGCTCCTGTACACGAAGGTTACCAAGCAATGTTGCCAGCACATCCTGAGGACCAATGGCTTTGGCGATGTAACCGAAAGTGTTGTTAGCGGCACGTCGAATACCCTTCTTGTGCGCCTTCAACATGTCGAGAAGCTCGAAACAGATTCGCATCCACTCGCGAGGATTGACGTAATTGGCGCCTCGATCAGCGATACGCCCAACCAGATCAATGGTATTTTCTTGTACTTTCTCGTGTCGGTTGCGCAGAATGGGTGTAAGCCTGGGCAGCAGATCCTTGATGGGCGGTTGCATTGCGTGTAAACCCACGACTGTGACAATGGCACGAAGAGCACCCAAAATAGATCCGAGAACCTCGGGGTACTCCTCACCAAGGTACTCATATAGTGCTTGTGCAAGCTTGATCAGCTGTGGATCCTCGTCGCACTTCTGCATGACAAACGTGATGCGAGAAATCAGGTCCGCTGCTTGTTGGCGAACTGTGGCAGACTTGTTGTTCAATCGAGCTAGTACCGTAGCGACGATCTGCGGAAGGTATGTCTTGGTACGCTCGCCGAGGGCGTTCACAACAGTGGCGAAACCGTCGATTACAATAGGGTCTTCGATGGTCTGATCCTGGAAAGCGACTAGTACACCGTCGATGAGCTGCTCTTCTAGACGCTGGTCGACGTCGTGAGCGCCGAGTGTGCTGATGACCTTGTCGACTGTCTCAACCGTCATCTTGCGGTAGGCTTCGTTCTCGTCCTTCATGTTATTAACAATGCGACCGACGATCTCAGCAACACCAGCCTTCTGCGCGAGATCTACAGTGGTGTCAACTACTTGGCGGTAGTTGCGCTTGTCGAGGGCCATTCGTCGTACCCAGAAGTGCTTGAAGAACTCTGGTAGAACGTTATCCTTTAGGTAGACAGGCGTGACACCTGCCGTATTCGAGCATTGTGAGACGACTTTCAGGACCACCTTCTTCATCTCCTCATCTGGAGACTGAAACTCTCGAATGACAATCTCCATGATCTGACTGGTGTAGTAGTTGGAGTACTCTTCGTCCATGAGCGGGATGACATAGCCGACGGCCTTGAGGAAGGATGCGAGAGCCTTGCCGCGCTGTCGTCGCGCTCCAGTCCAGAGAGGATTAAGGATATCATCGAAAGACTCGATACCGTATGGGCTTGCAGCTTCGGCGAGCGCAGCAAGCGCAAGTGCTGTGACCATGCGGACCTTTGGCTGTTCATCGTTGAGGTTCTCGCCAATACACTCGACAAGACCCTTCAGGTGAGGTAGGATAGCACATCCCATGAGGATGGGAATCTGCTGGACGATCTTGACACCAGTGTGGCGTGCATGCCACGACTTTTTGGATCGGCAGACAGCTCGCAGGAATGGAAGTAGGGCTGGTATACCGAGGGCAGAGGCGACAACAGCGAAAGCTCGAGCGGTGGTGTTTCGCACATACTCGTCCTGGTGGTCTAGATCTGGACGCATGGTACTGATCATGTGGGCGAGACCAGCCGCTTTGGCCAGGTTGGAGATGATTTCTCGACCTTCAACACGCGCATAGTAGTCCTGGTCAATGAGCAGCGGCTCAATGACAACCAATATCTTGTGGACGTATGGTCGAACGAGGTCGTCGAGCTTGTACAGTACACGATCGATGACCTTGACCAGCAAATGCCGCTCTTGGTCTTCCAGTGTACGTTCCATGAGCAGGGGAAGGATTTGATTGAAGAGGGCACCAGCACCGAACTGGCGGGCGTTGTCTGTGAGCTGTCGAAGAGCGGTCTTTCGCATCGGTGGTGTTCCGTTCTTGACCTTGAGGAGCAGGCGCATGATCTTGCGCTCCTTGAGCTCTTCGACAGTCATCTCGTTCTCGTCGGCCCCGTCGGTGAGCTTGCCGAAGTACTTCATGTCCTCGTTCTTGAAGAACTGCAGGTCACCCACACCCGGAATCTCCGTCGGCAGCTGCTTGCCCATGGCTGCTAAGCTGTTGTCGGCCTCTGGGAGCAAGAAGCCTTGATAGCCGGTGGGCAGCGCTGGCATGCCTACGGGCCGTCGCACGGGCTCGTAGCCGGGAGGGGCCTCGAGGACCTTGTAACCCTCGGTTTCGCCGGGCAGCATCATGTCGAGCTGCTCGTCTGACAAGGGGGCATTGCGGTTTGAGATGTCTGTGCCAAATGCGAAGGATGGCATCGACGGGCGGGCGCCGTTCGTGGCGGGAGCAGGTGTTGCGCCACCAGAGGCAGCCACTGCAGCAGTGTCCCAACGTGATCGCACTGGAGCTGCGGCTTCAGGGGCCTTCTCCTCCTCGGTCTCCCATCGCGAGCGCTTCTTGGTCTCTGGCTCCTCGGGCGCATCCTCCTTGACTGCAGGCGCTTCGTCGGCCTCGCCCTCGTCCCACCTGCGCCTCTTGCGCTTCTTCTTCTCCATGGGGGGAGTCTTGTCGCCATTGACGGCGGGTGCGTCGTCTTTGAGCGTGGGCTGGTGGTCGAGGACCTCGTTGCCTCCCTTCTCCCTCTCCTCTATCAGTCTCCTGACACGTGCCTCCTCGCGCTCGAACTCGCGCTCCTTCATGATCTCCTTGTACGACAGGCCCCCGTCTTGGCCATCCTTTGCGAACGGGTCGGCGCGGTCGGGGGAGAGTGCGCGATCGAATCGGCGGCGCTGGTAGTCGGTCTCGCGCGAAGAGATCTGGGCCTGCTTCTCGCGGCTGTCAAGGATGTCCGCCTCGGCCGTGTCGCCGTGCGCGAACTCGTTCAGCATCTCCTTGGAAGCCGTGTATTGTCCCGTCAGCCTCCGGCCGTTCAGCTCGACGTCCATGTCGTCATCCTGGTCCTGGACGGCGATGGACGTGTTGAAGCCGTCGTACTTGTCGGCGCTGTTGCTGCCGTAGAGCTCCTTATCGAAGGCCTCGCTGAGCGAGTGCTTGTTGTTGGACGTGTCTCCATCGCCGGAGCCGTTGGCCTGCGACTTCTTTCCTGCGCGCGGTCCGGCCATTGTGCTGCAGGTTGGGTTGAGTTGGCGTTGGTGTGGGGATGGCTGAGGGGATCGTGAGGGCAAAAGTTCGTGATCGTGAAGCTTGGCGCTGTCTCACTAGCGCGCATTGCACTTAGTCAGCCATGATGCTCTCGAGGTCCCTTCTCTTCACGTGTAGCGCTTTCATCCAGCACTTCAAACTGCGAAATTCAAACTTCTCCAACAGCTGCGTCAGGGCCATGACCTCGGTGCTACAGAGCACTGCCCGTACAGCAATGCCCGGTTGGTGCACCAGGATAAGTATCGATCCATCGACTGAGCCTGCCATGCCGCATGGTGGTGTTATCAAGGGAGATGCTTCAGCCGTGTGTAATCCCAGGAGCTAGAATTACTGAGATAGTCTTGGGGCCAGGCACCACCATGGGATCACTAGTGTTCGCAGCAAAATGCAGTTTGGAGCGGAAGTCACATATGCACCACATGCTCCGCCTCATCACCATCGACTTCGCCCTCCCCAAGGGTTTGCAAGACTTAGTACCGGTCTAGCAGTAGTAGCAGCCTAGAGGGCTTCAAGGCACTATCTGTGAACCATTGGGTGGCCAACCACACCTTTCCGGCTGAACGGCTCTCCATCTGTCGTTGGTACATTCCACGGAGCTGATGCGTCCCACCGCGATTCGACTCTTGAGGTCAGCACCAAGAGAACCAAGCAGGCGTGCTTATCTTGAGAGTGATGGTTGTCGGCGAAACATACTCGCACAGCGTCCATGTCGCGCGACAGCATCTACATGGGTATCGCGAGATTCTACGAACCCACCGCTCCGTCATCACCGTGGTTCACGAACGCGAGCAACGCAAATCCCAGCTCTCGTGATCGTCAGTCTGCTGGAAATATTGTCATCGCCACATGCGGCACGGTGGCCGCATGCACTATCCCAACCCAGTCCTAATCAATCCTTAGATAGCCACTATTCTTAGAATCTGACGGGCGGGGCAATCCACTGAACCGCCGATTACGATTGTGCACAGAGGCAAGCCTCGTAAGACGACCAGAACGACGAATTATCGAAGGCGCACGTTGTGCGAGGCAAACTAACGATAATGTATCTGTTCAAGCAAGGGCCTGAAACGAGCGATCGTTGTGGTTGCGCATGCTTCGTTGCTGCGAGCTACCGTTAGGTTACACTACCGGGGTCGCGGCATCGTCGTATTGCATTTGCTGATAATCAGGACGCTCTCCCATGTGGCTGGCGAGTGATCTGCTTCCACTTTTTATTTCTGAGCTCTGTTTTTTTACACTCGCTGTCGTCGTTGTTTCTTGTCTGCACTCACATTGTCGTCCTCGTCACTTAGTCTATCAACATGGCGGCTGTGGCGCAGATATCCACTCAGCACGACATCCACCCACTACTACGACACCCACGCCCTATCACACGAGACTCCGCGAAGGCTCAGCGTATGCTGGGCTTGATAGCTGATTCCGAGGAAAAATTGAACGGATTACATCGTGAGAAGTCGAAGACCACAAAATGGCTAGAGCGTCCAATGTACGCACATCTGGACGTGTCAGACATGGAGTCAGAAAAGGAGGAAGTTCACGATGAGAATCCAAGTGACATTGTTTCAAGAAGAGAAGGCTACGACGAGAAAGATGCAGATCTTCTGGCGCAATGGACAAAACCGGGTCGCTCCACATCTTTTAGCTCCGAAGATGCCGACCCTAAGACGAAGCTCGACACATCGTTCAACAAGAGGCGACCAGGGCCACTCACGAATTTGCGTCCCGTCTCATATCACTCACAGCATCTTCTATCACCAGAATGGACTGCTTCACCTACCGCAATGAGCCCCAATACTCAGCGCCAACAATCAATATCGCTACAGCCTAGCAGTCCTCATGTACAACGGAACAGTTTCTCGTCGTCCAGTAGTTCGGGGTCCATTCCGCGATTCTTACATCCGCAAACATGGCCCCCTCCTGTTTCACAGCACCAGACTAATGGCCGAGCCGAACGACCTGTCTCGTACCAACCGCCGAGTTCTACATCGGATCAGTGTAACTGCTCGTCGCTAGGTAGCCCACCGTTCAGCGAGCGACGCCCTCGACCCACATCATTTGCGACGTACCAGCATCGTGACCGCCGGAACAGCAAGATTGCCTCTTCAAGGGGTCTTCGAAACAACAGCTATCCAAACTTTTCACGCCCAATTGCAGAAGCTGCTCCTAAGGTAGTCCCTGGCGAGAGCATTGAGAGCGACGCAGTGTACAACCGCTTTACTGACGTCGAGGTGGGCCCGCCATCACCCGCATCACCAATACGTGGTGCTCTTGACGGATTCGAAATTAGCAATGGGAAAAGCAAGGATGAGAAGAAGTTGAAGCACAGGTGGTCGACAATACCACAGACATTCAAGAAATTTGCAGTGAGACGAACATCGGGCACAGCGGACTCGAACACCGATAACCTTCAGCGAATGAACCTTACAGAAGAGAACCTTCGCTACGTGCGCGAGGATATCCAGCCTCCCCCCACGCCAAGGACTTCGCTCCCAGGTGCGACGCTCCTCCCAACACCAACATACTCGCCGCTCGACCTCAAGGATCCAATATTTGAAGCTGGTCTGCCAAAGCCCTTCGCACCCTGGGCAGACGCGCCACCGAGCCCGGCGTTATCTCAGGAGAAACGTCAAGGTAGCGATATGTCCTTGTCGCCAACCAGGAAGCGAGGACAGTCACGTCTTTCAGTGGAGAACATCGTGCTCAGCCGTCCGACCTCAATGCACTCGCGCCAAAGTAGCTTAGGCATACCGTCGCCAGGTAAACAGATGCCGCCATCCCCAATGGCAGTGAGCTACCCAGCTAGCCCACGTCCTGGATCGTCTCGAAGAGGCACGCCGTCTTTAGAGCGGACATGCATCATCTGCAAGACTACCAAGGAGCCGGCGGCATTCATTACTCGCAGGATAGCTGGAAATTGTTGGCACGAACCTGCGACGTGCTACCAGTGTCTTCAAGCGCATATTGAGAGATGTGTTACTACGCAAGGCTGGGAGCATTGTACATGTCCGGAGTGCGGGGAGCGGCTGACATATGAGGATATGGGCGCTTTCGCGGATGACGACAACACGTCTGTGAGATGGGAGGACTGAGATCTGAGCGCAGAGTGGATTACGAATAGAAGAAAGCGACGAATCAGCTACATCGCAGCTGCCGCATTTCTTGTGCGTAGCCATTGCCACTACACTCGACGCCTCGTAGCTCTCGAGTTGCTGAAGCAAATTACTCCCACCGCAAGAAGACTAGGAATATCTCCCACTGAGATGAAGGATTGCTGAAGCGCAGTGAGCATTCGATCCTCGGAGAGTCGCGTCAATACCTTGTTGAGGCTATACAGCCCGCACAATCAACAAGTCGAGCGGCGTAAGGTGGTATGGCCGGAGCACTAGAATGGGGCTTCCGTGCCGGATGTAGTGATGGAGATGGTTCTTGCATTGGACCCGTCGTAGCATGAACACAACAATATATTTCTAATACGCAAAGCATCGATCGCCCATCAAAAACTTCGCATTTACGTATTCTCAGATGACGAGTTGTTCCAGGATGCCGGCGCCTACACAGCCTATGGAGTGCAGCCAATTAGCGCCTGCCCACTTGTTTGATGACATCCTAGGCAACCGCCGTGGAATCGCTCAGGAGGAAACTGGCAGATGTGGGTACGATCCCAGTAATGACTAGCAGACTCGAACATTGTTCAAAGGCCGCGTGTCCGACATCCACTTCCTCCACGAAACTATCATGCTCTGCGAAGCATGCCTCCAAACCCTCCACAGGAACAAAGACCTGATATGGAACAGTACTCTTGACCAGACATTCAAACATCATGAGTCCACTGCGACTCTTCGACAATCCGCGCGGGAAGGATGCTCGGTGTGCATTGCAGTTACACGGATCTTGGAACCTACCAGCAACCGTGCAAACGATGAGCCCGTTTCTCTTCGGACGCGGTTATACATGACCAGAAAAGAGCCGGAACAGGTTCCGCGCTTCCATATCGAGTTCGATGTTGAAGGAGGACACAGATACCGTTTTGCATTGATTGAACATAGTAAGCATCCTGTTCTGGATTCTGGAAACTATCTAACGTGAGCAGAGACGCCACAATCAAAACATTCCTTGCGATCCCTGAACTCTTTCAGCACGTCTTCGGACGATGTGCTGGGCATTGCGCAGAGATGGATGGACAAGTGTCGATGCGCAGATGCGTGGAAAGAGCCTGGGAAGAAATGGTATCCGAGACGATTACTGGATCTTGAAGAGCTTCGCTGTGCGAACGGCGATAAGGACGGGGTAAGAGTGCGCTTGGTCGAGTCGAGTGAGTTCTTCGAGGCGACAAAGATGGTAGGTACCACGAGCGTGTATGAACATCCCAACTACCGATATGTGACACTGAGTCATTGCTGGGGCAAACCTCGCGAAGGATTCGATCCGCTCAAATTGACCAGTCTCACCATGGCTCGGTTCATGGGTGAAGGCATCGAGCTTCGAGAACTCTCCAATACCTTTCGGCATGCCCTGCTCTTTGCATCCAAGCTGGATCAAGTACGATTTGTCTGGATTGACAGCTTATGCATTAGGCAGCCTCTCAAGGGCGGTGCTTACGACAAAGAAGAGCAGTTGAGAGATTGGGTCGAGCAGAGCAGGTTCATGGACAAAGTGTATCGCAAAGCCTACCTCAACATATCGGCCACGGCCTCCATAGACGGCGACGGAGGCCTGTTTCGCGATCGGACGCCCGAGTATATCCAGGACGACGTGGTCGATGTGTACTATCCCAAAGCTGATGGAAGATCGGCTGGGTACGATACCGCAAAATGCACCATCACCAGCATGTCTATGTGGCAAGAACTGGTCGACCAAGCACCGATCAACAAACGCGGTTGGGTTCTTCAAGAGCGGCTGCTAGCTCCGAGGGTACTGCACTTCTGTCACGACCAGGTCGCGTGGGAGTGCGCTGAATTCGACGATGCAGAGATATCCGGTGAAGCGCTCATGACAGACTTGTCAGGTCTTGCTTCCCTCGGGCGTATGAAGGACCTGAGCCTGAGTGCGGGGATCAGAAGCCGAGATACTCGTCTGGCCGGACTCCGTGATCCTGATGCCGGCATGCAGGATCTGTATGTCTTCGAGTTGTGGAAGAGAGTCGTTGAAGGGTATTCACGGACAGAGCTCTCGTATGCTTCGGACGTTTTTATGGCGCTTGCTGGTATTGCTCGGCACTTCCACAGACACCTGTTCTCTGCGAGCACCGAGTGCCATTATGTGGCAGGCATGTGGAGTAGAAATCTCGAGAGCCAGCTGCTGTGGCACGTTAACGAAGAATATCAGCTCACAAGATTTCACAATCCAGCTAAACGCTTCACGGAGAGAGCGCCCTCATTTTCGTGGGCTGCTGTCGATACTCCATATGGGATTACGTATGCAGATGTCAGCGATTATGGGTTACCACCGGACCTGAATACGGAGCGTGTCAGCGGCGACAATGGTATGAGATTGCGCAATGACGTGCGTGGATGGATTGGGGTCACATCCGTCAAACATCCAGAACTATCAGGCACTTCCATGGAGTTCTTGGACTCAGCGTCCGAAGTATCAGAGCCGGATGCCGAGCTCTTCTTCAAGGTCCTGGGCTATAGCATCACACTAATCGATGCCGAGAATCCCTTCGGCATGATCAAGCAAGGCCAGATGCTTCTTCAGCCCCGATATCTACGTCACATCGAACTCGTCCAGTTGCCCAAGGAAAGCAAGATTTCACACTGCTGGTGTCTTAAGCCTCACACGGGTGCAGAAAAGCGACGGCGGTGGGAGTTCAGCCACAACTATTTCGATGCTCCAGATTCCGATACAGATGTCTTCCAAGAGGAGGCGGAGCTGTTTGCAATGCCTGCAGCGTACGGCGAAAGGACTCTCCTGCCTGGCGACGAACACTTATACTGCTTGCTTCTGAAGCTCGAGGGATGGACTCTGTTTCCCAAGGCGCATAAAAGCTCGAGAACGGAGCATCGAGGAATGTATCGAGCGTTCAAGCGGTTTGGCATCGCGAAGCTTTCGAATTTGATGGATGGAGCTGCGCAGGACGAACTGAAAGCTCAAGAAGTCGACGAGGTTATTTGCTTGTTGTAGGAAGGGGGATCTGATAAGGTTGCGTATAGCTTCAGCAGAACATGTTAGCAGACAACGTACAATTCGACCTCGGTCGCTCTTGCTCCCAAATCTCACCGCCCGCCGCACGGTTAACGCACAGGCGGCGCACGGTCAACGCACAGACAGTGCACGGTCAACGCACGTACCTCCTTACTCAGCTCAGGATCACGTGAATTACTAGCGCCTTGGCCCGCCCTCGAGCATAAAACGGCTGCCACCCTCGGCCTCTCTTCCTCTTTTCATACTTACCTTCTTGCGATCGCTGAGCTCAAGCTTTCAGTCGATCATTCAGGATCTGCTGCATTGCACAGCGCGGACAGGTCTTGGATTGAATCTCCTTCGGGGGCTTCAGCGGGGCAATTTTTGCTGGACTGCACTTTGTGCCACTTTTTCGTTGATTCGCAAGCCTTTCGGTAAGCGGTTGAAGAAGAAGATCTGTCGTTGCTGGTTTGTGTGAGAGGACACGTCGACGGTTACGAGCCGCTGCTGCTCGCAGTGGTGTGCTGCGCGCACCACTGCGACAGCACGCTCTCTACTGTCGTGCCTGCTTTCGTGGTGTTGCTGATGATGCTCAGGTCTCGAGACACGCCGAAAACTCCTGCTGTCACGACGTTTTGCGCATGCCCTCACGTCTCTTGCTCAAGCAACCCTTCCCCTAGCGACGACATGCTCAGTTCCACTCACTCTCTCATTGCAACGACTCGATAACCTACAGACGTCCTCTCGCCCTCGTCCTTCGCCCACGCTCCGTACCCGACTTCTCTCGCACACGCAATATTGACCGATCCCTCCTGTGTGCGTCGCTGTGCACAGACCCTCGACCAGACAGCAGACCTGGCCTTGCGGCCACCACAACGACTTCAAGCTTGGCTCAGCGATCGCAAGAAGGTAAGTATGAAAAGAGGAAGAGAGGCCGAGGGTGGCAGCCGTTTTATGCTCGAGGGCGCCGCACGCCCACCTGGGCAAGCCCAGGCGGGCGCGCGCAGCTCCATGTCGCCTTGCAGCGCGAAGCGCTGCACCCGGGCCCTTCGATGCGTACGCCAGATCGACCACGGTCTCATACAGCAGAGAGTATATAATGCATGGAGGAGGTGGACGTGTCTCATACGGTAGCCTGAAAGTATGCGCGGGCTTGCGACAGTGCTGGAGGCAGCTAGGCGACGACACCAGCCACTCAGGCGGTGTGCATATAGGCATGGCCTGCGCAACTGCGGGCTGTGGACGCTCTACACGGTGTACTCAGCACGCGCGCATAGCTTACCGTCATTATGCGCGCTGGCTCTTGTGCGCAGCGAGTGCATGTAGCATGGCAAGACACAGGCAGACAGGCATCGCTATTCAAGTAGTGCTGCAACTATATTATGATTCTTTGATGTTATGAGGCTCCTGCTCTCCATTTTCATATCGAATGTCCTGGCTCTGTCAATCATGCTTACCGTCTAGTAATCCATCAACACCCCCGCCATCCTCCTCTGATACTTCTCCACCACCTCCCCACACCTCACCACCACGCCCGCCGCAAGCACCCTCACCCTCTCGTCCTCCTCGCTCCCCGTGCCCAAGCCCTCAAATACCATCTTCACCCACGCCTGTGTCTCCATCAATTCCTTGCCTTGCTCCGTCGCCACACGCTCCTTGTTCTCATTCGTCTCCAACAGCATCAGGAAGCCGAATAGCACCGCGTTCAAGACCTGCTTGTCCTTCGCTGCGAGTCCGCGCACCGAGAGCAACAAATCCCAGTACTCCCGCGTCATCTGCGGGAGCGCGAGGGTGTTTGGACCAGAGGCATTGAGCAGGAGCGACAGGGTCTGCAGAAACGGCGGGAGGAGGTGCGTAGATGTGTAAATCGAGTCATTGCTTGCGCGAACTTGTAACCACCAGCGCCCCGTAAGTGGAAAGAAGAAGTTCTCAGCCACGATCTGCGCAAGCGCATTAGGTATGGGCTTTTGCCGCTTCTTCTCGACTTCCATGCGCGAGCTGAAGGTGCGCACTTTGAGGATGTTGGGGCCGCTGAGTTGGTCTGCGGCTTGTGATGCTAGTGGAGAGAGCATTTCGCGCGCCATGCTGCTTGAGATCTTCGCAACTGGATTCGGGTTCTTGTTCTCGGCGTACATCTTGTGCAGATGTGGCGGGAGTTGTTTGCTGGGAAACGGGGCAGCAGGCGGTACGAGGTCTTCGGTCGAAGAGTCCTTCACACCAGCGAGTTCGCGCGCTCCGAGACCGAGCGTGGTGAGCATGGCGATGCGCTGTGTGAGGCTGTAGTCGCCGGAGAAGAATGATCTTGCAAACCACTGCGCCATCTGTGCTGGTTTGGCGAGTAGCACGGCGATGAGAGCTTGCTGGCGCTGCTGTGCGAAGTCTTCGAGCTCCGAGTTGTCTTGGAGACCTGTCAAGATTGTGGCGAGCTCGTCGAGGTGGTCGGTGACTTCTGTGCCGAAGTTGGCTTTGCGCCGGATCAGAGAGGCTGCTGTCGATAATGCGAGTGCGTGTCGGTCGTAGTTTTCTTCGTCGTGTAGACCGGCGATGAGGTCGCGGATGTAGACAGGTGCGGTTGGCTTGTTGCGATTGATGACGGTGGGATCATCATCTTCGTCTTCGGGATCAGAGTCTGGCTTCTCGTAGCCCACGAGATCGTCGTCCTCATCTTCCGAGTCGGAAAGCACTTCCATAATTCGCGGACCCTGAATCTCAGTGACTGACGGCTTCGATATCTTGGGTGAGGGTTTGGCATTCTTCTGGCCCTTCTTGATAGTTACTACGCTCTTGTCGTTGACCTTGAGGTCTGATATATTTCCAAGCTTGTCATCAACTCTGGCGAGACTTTCATACCACTTCCCTTCGCTTGCCTCTGAACCCTCCAGCTCCATCTTGAGCTGCAGGTCCGGCTTGTCGACCATTTTCGACATAGTGATCCCTACTGCGATACCGAGGAAACGTGTTCGTGGCGATGTCGCACCGATGCGGTTGGACATGCCATTGACGTGGTAGGATGACTTGGCCATCATGGTGAGGAACATGGGCTGCGAGCGTTGGACATAACCACAGCATAATGCTAGATTTTGGGCGAGAGCTGCACATATTAGAATGAAGAATTGAACAGGGCTGGATTTGCGGTACCTTCTTGCTGCAATACAGGTGTGTGCTTGATGTACATAGAGTCCCCAAACATCTTTATGCAGTTCTCTAGTAAAGTGTGCAGCTTGTCTGCTCATTGTTAGTATGTCGACATCATCCAAACATCGCGAGTACTCACCTTCGTCTTGAGCCAATGCAGCCATCACGCTCCGACGAGCAGCCAACGAGTCATCCAAGGATGGAAGGGCAGACCGAGTTAGTAACGACACAAGGTGGTCCTTAAGAGCGTCACTCTCCCCCGTAAGAACGTGAATCAATCTCGCGACACCAGAAACAAATTTGGATGCGGAAATAGGCGCATCCTCGTAGTCGACGTGGTCTGATGAGAAGTATTGCTTGACAAGGAAAGTGACGATCGAATTGAGATATTTTCGTTGCTCGAAGGGCTTCATCCGAGGTATCAGATTCGCGAGAAGAGCGATAGCATCCGCGCTTACAAGCGTCGTAGTCAATGACTTTACAACACGGTCTTATTTGTTAGTACATATCTCCAAACTGAGGTGACTTTTACCCACCTGTGTATCCTAAAGTAAGCGCCTTAGAGCAAAGGTCCACCACTGCCGACATGTGCTCTTCGGTCATGTCTTTTACGCTTGCCAGAGCAGCGATGTTGTGCCCCAACCACTCGGCAAATGCACTGCCGTCTGCAATCCAGCAAGCTTTTCTCGAAGTCTGTTGGGCCTTGAGCACGTCTTCAGCTTCCGCTACGATTGAAATGAGACGACCAGAAGCCGTCTGACCCAGATACTCCCGCCATATCAGCTTCTTCTGCATTGCATTCTTGCCGTATGCTTGAACATCCTGTAATACCAGACGTGAGGTATCGTTGCCTTGAATGACCTTGTCAAGAAGATCAATCAAGTCGTCAATGTGCTCGAATGTGTCGCGACCCTCGCCTGGGGCCTTCTTCTGCCGACAGTCCGCAATGAGCGAACGTAGCCTGGTGATGATGTGGCCTATGCCAATTGGGTTCCGCAAGATTTTCGCGAAGATCTTTTGCTGTGACGAGCCCCGCAGTGTCTTCCAGTAATGGGGTATAGTGTCGTTGACAAGCTGGTGCGCTATGCTTACGTTCAATGGCTCTGGAAGCAGAAGACTAAACCCATCTGAAGTCATATACTTCAATGCATTTGTGACTGTCTCCTGGCTTGGCTGGCTTTTCAAAGCTTCGAGTGCTGAACTCGCTGAGTCGATACGGACCGCATCTTGTATGCTCAGGCTATTGATCTCCTGAAGTATGGGTTTTGGTGTATTGACTTTCTTGGTCGAAACAGCGGTAAGGAAGTCGGCCATGTTGGGCCGAATCGTTTGAAGCTCAAGGTAATCTAGGCCGTGAACAAATCATTCTGAATTGAGTAGCGCAAGTGGATAGACGCATGCTGCAGATGCAGAGTGCATGGTGCTGATCGGCAATTCCTTCCAGAAACTACACCGTGCACTAGCGCGTGTGCCCCACGCTAACTTCATGCGACCTTTGATGCCTACAGCATGTTTGCTCACATTGAACGTCTACACTTCCACCTCAACTCATCACGATGGATGTCAAGACTGAAGATATAAAGGTGGAGGACGATGTCACATACGGAAAAAGTGTCACCTCGGACTCAGAAACGGTAACGCGAGCACGATGGCATGTCCTTCTCTCATTAGTTAGACACAACATTGGCTAACAACATCTATATAGGAAGTATCTCGACAACTTTCTGACTCGGCCGGGTCCATTCACCGATCCAGATGCATTTGAGCCTGGAGAGGCGGCTATAGCTGGACTAGAGAGATTGAAGATACTGTAAGCTCTTCCAGATGTCAAAAATGGAGATCCAAGATCACAGCTAACACAACGCAGAGTCATGTGAGTTCGTTCCAACTTGCCACTGTCACAAAACACAATTAATACTCGTACAGTGGCGCCGGTGGTCTAGGATGCGAGATTCTCAAGAACCTCGCCCTCTCCGGCTTCAAGGACATCCACGTTATCGACATGGACACCATTGACGTCTCCAACCTGAACCGGCAATTTCTCTTTCGTGCAGCGGATGTAGGCAGCTACAAAGCCGAAGTCGCCGCCAAGTTCGTCGAGAAGCGTGTCAAAGGCGTCAAGATCACACCTTACTGCGGCAAAATCCAAGACAAGGACGAAGACTATTACATGCAGTTTGCCATGATCGTCTGCGGTCTCGACAGCATCGAAGCGCGCCGCTGGATCAACGCCACCCTTGTCGGCATGGTCGACGAGACGAATCCAGACTCCATGAAGCCCCTTGTCGACGGCGGAACAGAGGGCTTCAAGGGCCAGGCTCGTGTCATCTTCCCTACCATGACGTCCTGCATCGAATGCCAGCTCGACATGCACGCCCCTCGCGCCGCTGTCCCTCTCTGTACACTAGCCACCATC
>Ga0210040_10003366_pt1 | contig 21654 bp, 17 predicted proteins | sample CryGeyCG12114_NA_FD_185462 | JGI IMG/M metagenome (GOLD analysis project Ga0210040, IMG submission 185462) | Groundwater microbial communities from aquifer - Crystal Geyser CG19_WC_8/21/14_NA (SPAdes) (version 2) | ecosystem: Environmental > Aquatic > Deep subsurface > Groundwater | place: USA...
GCTTAATGGTCGACCACTTGCTATGCCCTGACATAATAAAAGCTATTTTTAATTTATGTAATAATTACGCAATTTAATTAATTTTATTTTGCCGAGAACGACCGTCCGGGCAATCTCTAAAATTTAGGTGCTACTACCTGCTTTTATAAAAGCTTTTTACCTAATCATGAAATTTTATTTTGTTCAGCATTTAACAGGAAATTAAAACGATTGAAAGGCTGACCAGGATTTAATATATTTATGAAGGAATATACCCGCTTATAGAGCTAAGCGTTAAGAAAAAGGTGTATTTTTACATGTTGATACGTTACAGTAATATTTCTTTTTCATGACCGACGCAGATTTTTCTTCTTTTCAATTACACGACGATTTAATGGCTGGTATCCACGCCATGGGCTATAAAACCCCTACTCCTATTCAGCAGCAAGCTATTCCGGTAATAATGGAGAATAAAGACCTGATTGCCTGCGCCCAAACCGGTACAGGTAAAACAGCAGCCTTTCTTTTGCCCTTGCTCAATAAAATTTCTCACGCCAATCACGATCATACCAGTACTTTAATTTTGGTGCCTACCCGCGAATTGGCTAAACAAATTGATGACCAGGTTGAAGGATTTGCTTATTTTGTATCGGCTACTTCTATTGCTATTTACGGGGGCAACAAAGGCGATAGCTGGGACCTACAGAAGAAAGCTCTAACCAGTGGAGCAGATATTATTATTGCCACGCCGGGGCGTTTAATTGCTCATATGAATATGGGTTACGTGAAGCTCGATAAGCTGGACTACTTGGTGCTGGATGAAGCCGACAAAATGTTGGATATGGGCTTTATGGATGATATTGTGCGTATTGTCCGGGAATTACCGCAGAGACGGCAATCTTTATTGTTTTCGGCCACAATGCCGCCTAAAATCCGGGATCTTGCCCGCAAATTATTACAGGAGCCTACGGAAATAAGTTTATCTATCTCTAAACCGGCCGAAGGAATAGACCAGCGGAGTTATATGGTGTACGATAACCAGAAATTACCTTTGTTACAGCACCTAATTAAGGAGTTAGAGGTAATTAGTATGGTTATATTTACTTCGCGTAAATCCGCCGTGAATGATATTGTTAAAGCAGTAAACAAAATGGGCCATTCGGCCGAAGGCATTATGTCGGACCGGACTCAGGAAGAGCGGGAAGCCACGATGCAAGGTTTCCGCAACCGTAAATTTAAAATTCTGGTTGCTACCGATATTTTATCCCGGGGCATTGATGTCGATAATATCAGCCACATAATAAATTTTGATGTGCCGCAGGATGCCGAAGATTACGTGCACCGCATTGGCCGAACCGCCCGCGCTGACACAACTGGTACCGCAATTACCTTTATTAGTGACAAAGAACAATACCGCGTGGCCCGGATTGAAAAATTAATTGAGAAAGAGTTGCCGAAGCTACCTTTACCCGAAGGGTTTTCGCCTGGTCCGGAGTATAATTCAGCTGCTAAAAAGCCAACGGATACCCGGAATAAAAAACGTAATAAATCTGATACTAAAAGAAAAACTTCGAACAAGCCGAAGAGCGAGGAGCAAATCCAAAATCAAGAAGCAAAACCCAAAAGAGAAGTTGATAACCAACGCCCCATTGCCCTGGCCAAACCCCGAATAAAACCAAATACAGATAATCCGCCAGCAACAGAATAGGGTTAGTTTAATTTATATTTTGAATAACTGATGTAATTAACTTCTTTTTAAAATTAGATAATGAATACATAACAAATTATTATTTATAAGTTAAGGCTATCATGTCTAACTGCTTAGTTAAAAGTAAAATAAATTTCACAAGCTGTTACAATAGAAAGCCTATTCCAAATAAAAGAACAAATAACAAAGTACTTAAAGCCATTTGTTTAAGGTAAGGATCTATTTCCTGGGGAAGTTGTCGTTGCCAGACTTGTCGGGCGTTATAAAAAAATAAGGGAAGGGTGATAAGAAATAGATATTGTTTAATAGTTGCTTGCTGCGTGATAGCAAAAAGGATCGCGCAAATAACACCCATACTCAATAAAATAACGTGGTAAATTCTTGCTTTCCGCGGTCCCAGCCGGACAGGTACGGAGTTTTTACCGGCTAATTTATCGGAATAGATATCGCGGATGTTGTTTATATTTAAAACACCCGTGGAGAAAAAGCCTAAAGCGGCAGCCGGCAGCAATATAGGCCAGTTTACTCTTTGAGTTTGCAGGAAATAAGTACCTGTTACGCCCACTAAGCCAAAAAAGATAAACACCGAAATATCACCAAAACCGGCATATCCGTACGGCTTTGATCCCGCCGTATAATTGATGGCGGCCCAAATAGCGGCTAACCCCAATAATAAAAAGAATAGGAAAAGATAAATGCCATCTTGTCCAAAAGCGGTCCAAAGCAAGAGCAAACCCGAAAGTAACGATAAGCCGGCAAATACCACCATACCCGTTTTCATCTGGGTGGAAGTTATTAAGCCGGCTTGTACCGCCCGTTGCGGGCCTTGCCGGTTCGTGCTGTCGGCTCCATGAATGGAATCGCCGTAATCGTTAGCCAGGTTAGATAAGATTTGTAGAAACAAAGTAGTGAGCGCACTCCAAGCCACCACGCTGCCCCGGAACTGATGGTTTGCGGCGGCTAAAAAGCTTCCCATGCCAATGCTTGCCAAGGCCAGTGGCAGCGTACGCAAACGAAAAGCCGAGACCCATGCTTTTACTTTACCTAAATTGGGAGAATGCCGAGAATCAGCCAAAAACAGTATACTTAAGAATTTATAGCCGAAATTATTTCTTCGCTCATGGGCTTTACTTTGGAGGGGAAGAATTTAATTATTTTTCCCTTTTCATCAATCAGGTATTTACAAAAATTCCAGGTTGGTTTTTCGTCAGTTACCCCATTAGCCGATTTATCAGAAAGATATTTAAACAGCGGATCGGCATCGGAACCAGTTACTGACACTTTCTCCATTATCGGAAATTTAACCCCGTAATTTTTTTTGCAGAAAGCCGCGATTTCCTGGTTAGAACCGGGTTCCTGGCCACCAAAGTTATTAGCCGGAAAACCCAAAACCACCACTTTACTGCTATATTGGTCATACAGTGCTTGTAATTCTTTGTACTGCGGCGTATAACCGCACTCCGAGGCTGTATTTACAATTAAAATTTTGCGGCCCTTATATTCATTCAGCACAATTTTTTGTCCGTCCAGCGTATTAAATTCAAAATCATAGATTGATTGGGGCTGTGTTATTTGGGCACTGTTAGCACTAGAAGAAGTATTATCCATAGCTTTATTTTGTTCGGAGTTGTTGCCGGAGCGGCATGCCAGCATTACCAGCAGCATTCCGGTATAAAAAGATGTTTTCATCATGGTTATATAGTACGATGGAATATTTAAAAAGAACAAATATTTAAGGTTGAGCTACAAATTAATTCTTACATCCGGTCCGGCACCTGAATACCTAATAAACCCATTGCTTTCTTAATTTTTTGGGCAACCTGTTTCGATAAAGCAATCCGGAAATTTAAAGCCTGCGGATCGGTTTCCTGAAAAATAGAAACTTCCGTATAAAAACGATTATACGCTTTGGCTAATTCGTACGCATACTGACCAATAACGGAGGGTGCATATAAGCCGGCGGCTTCCGCTACCACTTTTTCGTAACCCGCCAGAATAGCTATTACCTCACTTTCAGTTTCGTGCAACTTTTTTAGTTCGGTAAAACTCAGAGCACCTCCATCAATCTTCATTTCAACTGCTTTCCGGAGAATGGAAGCAATGCGGGCGTGCGTGTATTGGATAAACGGTCCGGTATTGCCCTGAAAGTTAATGGACTCTTCGGGGTTAAAGAGCATCCGCTTTTTAGGATCTACTTTCAGCAAAAAGTATTTTAAGGCCCCCATAGCCAAGGTGTGGTAAAGCTGTTGCAACTCCGCTTCGGTTAACCCTTCAATTTTCCCTAATTCTTCGGTGCGCTGGCGGGCGGTCTCGATCATTTCGGCCACCAATTCATCCGCATCAACCACCGTGCCTTCCCGCGATTTCATTTTGCCCGAAGGTAAATCGACCATGCCGTACGATAAATGATAAATGCCATTGGCGTATGGTTTGTTTAATTTCTGCAGAATAGCTTTTAGTACCTGCATGTGGTAATTCTGCTCATCGGCAATTACGTAAATAGACCGATCGTATTTGAAATCCTGATATTTTAATTCGGCCGTACCTAAATCCTGGGTAATGTACACCGACGTGCCGTCGGCCCGTAGCACTAGTTTTTCGTCTAAGCCTTCCTGCGTTAAATCCACCCAAACCGAATCATCGGGCTTCTGGTAAAATACCCCGCTGGCTAATCCTTCGGAGACGGAATCCTTTCCTAATAAATAAGTTTCGGATTCGTAATAAAATTTATCAAAGTCAACCCCAATATTCTGGTAAGTTTCCTCAAAACCGGCGTACACCCAGCCATTCATTTGTTTCCATAAAGCTAGAGTAGCGGCATCGCCTTGCTCCCACCGGCGCAGCATATTCTGGGCCTGTTGTATAATAGGTGCTTCTTTTTTAGCTTTTTCGGGTTCCTCGCCTTGCGTAATTAATTCCGAGATCTGTTCTTTATACAGTTTATCGAAAGCTACGTAATACTTGCCGGCCAAATGATCACCTTTTATTCCCGCCGATTCCGGGGTTTCGCCAGCTCCCAACAACTGATACGCAACCATGGACTTGCAAATATGAATACCCCGGTCGTTTACCAAATTCACTTTTACTACTTCGCTGCCATTGGCTTTTAGAATCTCGGCAATCGAATAACCCAGGAAATTATTACGCAGATGGCCCAGGTGCAAAGGTTTATTCGTATTAGGCGATGAATACTCCACTACCACTTTTTCTTTATTTAGCCGCGGAGATTCAGCTTTATTTATAACTAAATCTTGGAGCACGCTAATCCAGGTCTGGTCGCTCACTACCAGGTTCAAAAAGCCTTTTACGATATTGAAATCAGTTACCTCCGGTAATTGGGTTTGCAGGTATTCCCCTAAAACCTGCCCTATTTGGTCCGGGCTTTTACCTGTTGCTTTGGTATACGGAAAGGTAACAAACGTATAAGTACCCGCAAATTCTTTCCGGGTTGGTTGCAGCGCTAATTGGCTAGGATCAGCAGTTATCCCAAATAAATGTTGTAAGCCCTGACTAATGCCGGTGGTTAATGTAGTTTCTAAACTCGTCATAGTAAAATAGCCATTTTCAGGCTGATATCTCAATTTCTTAGCTGATTACTAGCTATATCAAAATGAATTATTGTACAGCTTATTTGTTAATAAATCGGTTATTAATTTTATTAACTATGTTTGGCTTACCAGTTAAAAGGGAGCTTTAAACTTAATTTTGGAAAGTTTAATAAACGATATTACACTCGTAACCAAACAAACTTTTGCAAAGATGGTAAAATACAAACAATTTTACACGACCTGTTTTAGACTAAACACCAAAGATGGATAAATACATAGATCTGATTAGCCAAACTTTTGATTTCCCGACCGAAGAATTTCACGTAGAAAATAATAACATGATTTTTAACGGGATTCCGTTAAAAGAGATAATTCAGGAGTACGGAACTCCTCTTAAAATTACTTATTTACCTAAAATCAGCTCCCAGATTCAAAAAGCTAAAAAGCTATTTAAAGAATCAATGGAAAAGCTGAATTACCAGGGTTCGTATACCTATGCTTATTGCACCAAATCATCGCATTTTTCTTTTGTGCTGCAAGAAGCCCTAAAAAATAATATTCATATCGAGACTTCTTCCTCCTATGATATTCCCATTATTCGGTCGTTGTACGAGAAAGGTAGCCTCACGAAAGATACGTACATTATTTGCAACGGGTACAAGCGCGAATTGTACCGGCGGTATATAACGGAATTGGTGAACGATGGCTTTTACAACTGTACGCCCATTCTGGATAACCTGGACGAAATTGATTATTATAAAGAGCACGTTACCCAATCTAAAATGCGGGTGGGCATCCGGGTAGCTTCTGATGAAGAACCAAAATTCGAATTTTATACCTCGCGCTTAGGCATCCGGTACAACGATGTAGTGGATTTATACCTGAACAAAATAAAAAATGACGATAAGTTTGAATTAAAAATGCTTCATTATTTTATAAATAGTGGCATTAAAGATACCAGTTATTATTGGAGTGAGTTAAGCCGGTTTGTGCATAAATATTGTGAACTCAAAAAAGTTTGTCCGGAATTAGATTCAATTGATATTGGCGGCGGATTTCCTATTAAAACGTCCATTCAATTCGAATACAATTACCGCTACATGATCGAGGAAATATTACGGACCATCCAGCGTATTTGCCAGGAAGAAGGCGTACCCGAACCTAATATCTTTACCGAGTTTGGTATTTACACGGTAGGCGAAAGTGGCGCGAATATATATTCCATTCTGGATTTAAAATTGCAGAACGACAAAGAGTTGTGGTACATGATTGATGGTTCTTTTATAACCAACTTGCCGGATTCCTGGGCTTTAAGCCAGCGGTATATTTTATTAGCGATAAATCACCTGAATAAGCCTTATCAGCGGATTCAAATTGGCGGTTTAACTTGCGACAGCCAGGATTATTATAACTCAGAGACGCATACTTTTCAGGTGTTCTTACCGAAAATTAAAAAAGAAGACGAAGAACCACTTTATATTGGCTTTTTTCATACTGGCGCGTACCAAGAATCGTTAAGTGGATACGGCGGTATTAAACATTGCTTAATTCCGGCTCCGAAACACGTGATTATTGACCGGGATGAAACCGGCAATTTAAAAAGCTGGTTATTTGCCGAAGAGCAGAGCAGTGAATCAATGATGAAAATTTTAGGATATGCTTAAAAATATTTAAGCCATTATCCTTTTATAATTCTATATTTAGTTATATTTTTGACGTACCATTTAAACAAACTCATGAAATTATTAACCTTTATTGCCGCGGTTTGCCTTTTAGGAATGACTTCCTGCTCCCAAAAAACGTGTCCGGCTTATTCCAAATCAGTTACGGAGAAGCAGGCGCACAACGCTTAAGCAGTAAAGCTTGGCTTTGCTGGTAGCATTCAAACCTCTTGAAAGAGCTACTTTCATTAAAAATTAAGCACTGGTGTAAGAACTAATTCTTAATTTTGTATAATTAATTGCGCCGCCGCGTAAAGGTTGGCGGCGTATAAATTAGTGGTGGGCGGTGCTTCGGCATCTCCCACTAAAATACCTTTTACCCCAACTTTTTGGGCAGCTTCCACATCCCGTAAGCGGTCCCCTACTAGCCACGATATTCCTGGATCAATATCAAAGCGAGCTATTGCTCTTTCCAACATTAAAGAATCGGGTTTACGGGCTAATGAATTAGAAACAATTGGGTGTAATGGTGCATAGTAAATGTAATCAATGGCATTATCTATTTCTCGCTGGAGCTTTTGGTGGCAAGCCTCCATGTCCTGGCGGCTGTATAATCCTTTAGATATACCAGCTTGGTTCGTAACAACTACTAACAAATAGTTCTTTTCCTTAAGTAGTAATATAGCTTCTTTAACCCCGCCAATTAAAATAAAATCTTCGGGTTTATAGGTATAATCGCCGCGCTCTATATTTAAAACCCCATCTCGATCCAGAAATACACACTTATTTTTAGGCATGGTGAAAATTAAATTCAAATAGCTAAATTAGAAATTTATCAGTCGAAAAATTCAAATTATTAAATAACTAAATTACCAAGACTTAGTACTTGTATTTAAAAGCAAGATTAATTCATTTTCAATTTATAACCACTATTTCCTTATAGATAGATTTTTAAGAATATTTTTTTGAAGTTGGTGGTAGCTATTCTAAATATATATAAAGACAAATAGCCTATCTTTGTGTCATGAATGACTCCCTTGTAGTAATCCCGACCTACAACGAAAGAGAAAATGCGCCTGATATTATCCGCAAGGTATTTTCCTTACCGGTTCCCTTTGATGTTTTAATTATTGATGATAACTCACCCGACGGTACAGCTGCCATGGTGCGGGAACTTCAACTTGAATTTCCGGGTCGGTTGCACCTGGAAGAACGTAAAGGCAAGCTTGGTTTAGGCACAGCTTATATTCATGGCTTTAAATATGCGTTACGTTTAGGTTACGCTTACATTATTGAAATGGACGCGGATTTTTCCCATAACCCGGAAGATTTAATTCGCCTGCGGGCGGCTTGTACCGAGGAAGGTTATGACTTGGCCATAGGCAGCCGTTACATTGGTGGCGTGAACGTAGTAAACTGGCCTATGAACCGGGTTTTAATGTCTTATTTTGCGAGTTATTACGTTCGGTTGGTAACCGGTATGCCTATTCAGGATGCTACCGCTGGTTTTAAATGTTATGCCCGGCAGGTTTTAGAAACTATACCGCTCGATGAAATTCGGTTTATAGGATACGCTTTTCAAATTGAGATGAAATTTCTGACTTATAAATATGGGTTTAAAATAAAAGAAGTACCTATCATCTTTACCGAAAGAGCGAAAGGCCATTCTAAAATGAGCAAAGGCATTATTAAAGAAGCTTTTTACGGCGTTTTAAAAATGAAAATCAATAGTTACTTCCGCCATTTTAACCGCTAAAATTAACCTATTAAAATTATATAAGAAAATATTGTTTTAGATAATTTTTAGCTTTAAATTAATCATTCATTCAAGTGAAACATTAATTATTTCCGAGAAACAAATTAGAATTACTCTTAAATTTCTAATCTCAAAATTTATTTTATTATCTATTTGCCGCCACTATTTAGTGTAAAAAATGGCTTAATTTACTATCAGAAAAGTATTGCTACTTACCCTAATCAATCTAATGAAATAAACTTAAAAAAAGTAGTTGCTTATTTAATCCTAGTTGATTATAACTTATAATATTTATGCGTTAACTTAATAGACGTATATTCATCTTTTCCTAAGCGCAGTATTAGTAATATATCATGGAAGTTAACCTTTATTTCTGGATATTATTTAATGCCTTTGTTCTCCTTTTACTGGGCTTAGACTTATTTGTATTTCATCGGAAAGCACACGAAGTAAAAATAGGGGAAGCCATTTTATGGAGCTGCTTCTGGATTGCCCTTTCTCTTAGCTTTAATGCCTTGATTTGGCTTTATATGGGTTCTGGGCCGGGTATTGAATTCCTAACCGCTTATTTAATCGAGAAATCATTGAGTGTAGACAATTTATTTGTCTTTCTAATGATATTTAGCTATTTCCGCGTGCCTTTGCAGTATCAACACAAAATTTTATTTTGGGGAGTATTAGGAGCATTGGTGTTTCGGGCAATATTTATTTTGGTGGGGGTAGCACTGCTGCAGAAATTTCATTTTATAAGCTACTTACTGGGTGGCTTTTTAGTTTTTACGGGTTTTAAGATGTTTTTTACGCAACAACAAGAAATTGATCCGGAAGCAAATCCGGTCGTTCGGGTTATTAGTAAGTTCATACCCGTTACGAGCACTTTCATTGGCGATAAGCTTTTTGTCCGGAAAGATAAAACCTTGTTTGCTACCCCATTGTTTCTGGTGCTTATTATGGTGGAAACAACCGATATTGTTTTTGCAGTAGACTCTATCCCGGCAATTTTGGCGGTTTCTCACGATTCTTTTATTGTTTACACCTCTAATGTATTTGCTCTTTTAGGATTAAGAGCCCTTTATTTTGCCTTAGCCGGAATAATGAAGTTGTTCCATTACCTGCACTACGGTTTATCCTTGATATTAATATTTATTGGAGTAAAATTATTAACGGCTGGCTTCCTGCATATTGATATGCGCTATGCTTTAATTGTAATTGCCTTTATCCTGATGCTATCGGTACTGCTCTCGGTTCTTTTTCCGGTAAAAAAAAATGAAGAGCACCTGCACTAAGTAATCTGGTTACATATAATCAGCTCACAATAAAGCAAAAAGGCTGGTAACTAACCAGCCTCTTCTATTGCTATGATGTAAATGTATTTTTAATCCAACAAATCTATTGGTGCATCTAAATCAAGATTTAAATCCGGATTGATGATAAGTGAATCCGTAACGGTAGTATCTATTGGGGTGGCCGTTACAATAATATCCCTGGCCCTTCCCTGCAGGTTTACCGCCGGGTACATGGAGTGGTATACATTTTCCGATATTAAACCTCGTTGCCGCATAATGCCTGCTATGAGGCGGAAATAATACCGCGACCGGCTCCGTAAATTACCGTAAGAATCAAAAGAGAACTTATAGGCTTTGGGTTTAGGAATAATGCTCGTCAGGTACAAGCTCTCGGATAAATTAAGCTGGTGTGGTTGTTTCGCGAAGAAAAACCTGGCGGCTTCTTTAACGCCGTATACATTTGGTCCCCACTCAATTATATTCAGGTAAACTTCAAACATTCGTTGCTTCGAAACAACCCGGTTGTTTTCCAGTAGCCATACGATTAATACTTCTTCTACTTTTCGGGCAATGGTTTTCTTCCGGGTTAAAAATACATTCTTTACTAACTGCATGGATATGGTACTGCCGCCGCGAACAAAGCTGTTTTCTTTCAGGTTCGTAATCATAGAATGCCGGAACGCACCATTATGAAAACCTTTATGCGTCATAAAGCGGGGATCTTCGGAAGTAAGAATTGCATTCTTTAAAAATGGCGAAATTTCATTATAAGGAGTAAAGTTCGGGTTCTGCGGTCCCACCGTAAAGGTACGTAAGGGCTTGCCGTACTCGTATACTGTGTGCTCAAAAGGCTGATTAATGCGGCGGAAATCCGTTTTACCGTATTGCAGAATATTAAAATATTGCGCATTCAGACCCGAATCAAACTTTAAACTGTCGATTTGGGCCATGTCGACAAAGAAGTTCATATTGTAAGTCAGAAATCCCTGTGCCTGGATGCCTTCAAACGATTCGAACATACCAGCAGGCAAAGACTGAAAAAAATCATTGGCTTCGGTTTTGGCCGATCTAACTTTTAAAGCTATCTTTTTACTTGGTTTTGTTTCCAGCGAGGCTTGTGGGTACAAAACCATTTTATTCAGGGTTACTTTAGAAAGCGTATCCAGGGAATAGTAATTTTCACCTAACGTAACGACATAATCAATCGCCCCGCTATTTACCCGAACATCTTCATCCGCTACTTTGGGATGATTTAATTCTAAGTTATTTACTTTGGCCGAACCCGTTATCGTTAACCGATCGTTGCGGAATTTCTTATTATTTAAACTGACGTGCAGCGTATCGAAGGAAACTTTAGCACCATATTTTTTCTGAATATACGGTAACCGTATGCCTGCGGGATCTGTGGTATATAAGCTAGCGGCAATGTTATAGGCATCGGGATCTATAAAGCCATTCAGTCTTAATCTATTAACCAACGAATCAGTCTTTACAGAAAGGTTGGTTCTGATATTGCCATCTTCAATCAGTAATTCAGGCATTGCAACGGATATATTGCGATTATCACTGTCGTACAAAGCCTGAAAATTGCGAAAATTAACCTCATCCGGCACGTTTTCAAAAGCCGTTTCAATGAGCCGGTTTAGTAACTCTCCGTAATTTTGGGATTTAGTGGTATCGCGAGCTTGGGTGGGCTTTTTCTTCTGCATCAGGAAAGAATAATTATCCTGACCATTATGTTTACGGGCCGTAAGAAAAGCATTTTCAATGACGAGCTCATTTATAATCGGGCGCATCAAAAATATAGATCGCAAGCTAATGTCGGCGTTTATATTCCTGATTTGTACCAGGGTATCTTTCCCAATAGGCACCAGGGCTACTTTTTCCATCCGCACTGTACTCAAATTACTAAAGTTGGCCGTTTGAATAGTAAACTTAACCGGGTACTTTGCTTCTACTTTAGTTATTACTTCTTTTACAACCAGTTTTAGGATGCGCGCTCGAAAAGAAATCAACAATATAAAAGATATCAATAATATGAAAAAAGTTATAAGAGCCGCCCTTTTCCAATATTTTTTTATAAAATTTTTCCAGTTCAAAATTTTCAAATTGAATATTAATGCGAATTAAAAGAATATACTGCAATTAACCGCATGTACCCCTAAAAATAACCTCTTTTCCAATTCTTAAAAGCTTGTATTTAAAATAGCTAGCCACCCGGTATTAACAAATACAGTGCCTTTTTAATTTCCGGCATAAGAAAATACCCTTTAATTCGTTTGATCAGATCAAAACAGATTAGTAATTAGACAGCAGATTTAAGAGATTATTACTATTTTTGAAAAAAATCATTTCATGGATTTGAATACCCTTACGGCTATTTCGCCGGTAGATGGCCGCTATCGAACCCAATTACTAGAACTTGCCCCTTATTTTTCAGAATTTGGCTTAATACATTATCGCGTACGGGTTGAAATTGAATACTTTATAGCCTTGTGCAAACATCCACTTCCGCAGCTGCAAAAATCTAATGCGGCTGATTATACGAAACTGCGGCAAATTTACTTGGATTTTACAACGGAAGATGCTTTGGAAATTAAAGCATTAGAAAAAACAACTAACCACGATGTGAAAGCAGTTGAGTATTTTATTAAAAGTAAATTTGAAGCGCTGGGGTTAGCAGCAGCTAAAGAATTTATTCATTTTGGCCTTACTTCTCAGGATATAAATAACACCGCTATTCCGCTTTCGTTAAAAGAAGCTTCCAATAATATTATTTTGCCTTTATACGAGCAGGTAAGACAGCAACTGCACGCATCGGCAAAAGAATGGCAGCATATTCCGCTGTTGGCAAAAACGCACGGGCAGCCAGCCTCACCTACCCGCTTGGGAAAAGAATTCATGGTATTTGTAGAGCGTTTGCAAGCCCAATTAGATTTGCTGCAGCAAGTGCCTTTTTCGGCTAAGTTTGGCGGAGCTACAGGAAATTTTAATGCCCATTATGTGGCCTATCCGGAAGTAAACTGGCAGCAGTTCGGTGAAAAATTTGTGAATGAAAGTTTAGAATTAAAGCGAAGCACCTATACCACGCAAATAGAGCATTACGATAACTTGGCGGCTTATTGCGATGGCTTAAAACGATTAAATACCATATTAATAGATTTTGCCCGGGACATTTGGCAATACATTTCGATGGGGTATTTCAAGCAAAAAATTAAAGCCGGCGAAGTTGGATCTTCTGCCATGCCCCATAAAGTAAATCCCATTGATTTTGAAAATGCGGAAGGAAATTTAGGAATGGCTAATGCCTTGTTAGAATTCCTGGCGGCGAAACTTCCTATTTCCCGGTTACAACGCGACTTAACAGATTCTACGGTACTACGGAATTTAGGCGTGCCATTGGCGCATAGTTTACTAGCATTAAAATCGCTGCTGAAAGGCATACAGAAGCTGGAACTGAATACAGATGCCATCAACCGGGATTTAGAAGAAAATTGGGCGGTGGTGTCGGAAGGTATACAAACTATTTTACGGCGCGAAGGATATCCGGAACCCTACGAAGCTTTAAAAGCCCTGACTCGCACCAACGAAAAAATTACCGATGCCACGATGGCTAACTTTATAAACACGCTGGCGATTTCCGATTCGATTAAGGCCGAACTGAACGCCATAACCCCGTACAATTACATCGGCATTCCTTTTAAGGATATGTAATCGGTGTAAATTGTATTGATATAAATGACAAAATTTTTAAGTTAATTACCTATGCCGGAAATCAATGGCGAACTGATTCATATTGATTGTATTTATTTTAAGGGCGATGTACCGTGTAAACCGAACAAAGAAGCTGGTTATCATTGTGCCGGCTGTCCGGCATATTCTCCTATCGAAAAAAGAATATTAATTATAAAATTGGGTGCCATTGGCGATGTTATTCGGACTACTCCCCTTTTACGCAAAATTAGGCACGAATATCCTGATGCTAAAATTACCTGGCTCACCCACACACCTGCCATATTACCTAAAAATGCTATTGATGAAATATTGAAATTTGATTTAGCCTCTATTTTATACTTGCAACAAATCTCTTTTGATATTTTGTATAACCTGGATAAAGATAAAGAAGCGTGTGCGCTCTATAATTCCATTCAGGCGGATAAGAAATTTGGATATAAATTAAAGAATGGCGTTGCTTTCCCGGCGAACGAGTTGGCGCATCATAAATATTTAACCGGAATATTTGATAATACTAGTCTGGCGAATAAAAAGTCCTACGTAGAAGAGATATTCGAAATATGCGGCTGGAATTTTGAAGGAGAAGAGTATATTTTTGACAATCATCAGGATAAAGGCTATGCCTGGCCTTTGAATAAAGATAAACCACTAATTGGTTTAAATACCGGTTGCGGTGATCGCTGGACAACCCGGTTATGGTCGGATGCTAAATGGATAAGGCTTATTAATCTTTTACAGGCGCATAATTACAACGTAGTATTGTTGGGCGGCGAAACAGAAGATGCCCGTAACAAAATATTAAAGGAGCAAACTGGTGCTACTTACTTAGGCTACTTTAAACTAGAGCAATTTATAAACCTGATGTACCAGATGGATGTAATTGTGACTCAAGTAACCATGGCCATGCACATTGCAATTGCCCTGCGAAAGAAAATGGTACTCATGAATAACATCTTTAATCCCCACGAGTTTGAGCTGTATGGCCGTGGTGCCATTGTTCAGCCCGATAAAGCTTGTAGCTGCTTTTACCGGGGCACCTGTCAGTTTGGGGTATCTTGTATGGAAGCTTTGCCGGCCGAGAAAGTATTCAGCGAGGTAGTTGCCTGTCTTGATTAGACTAAATTTTCTGCGCCAATTGCAGGATAGTTTGAGTCATGCTTTCCCAGGAAAACTGCTTTTTTATTTCCGGAATATTAGCGATAAATTCTTCTTCCTGTTTATTTATATAGAAATCCACGAGTGCGGAAGCAATAGCTTCGGGATTTGGCGATGTTACATAGCCCACTTTGCCATCCGGTATTATTTCGGCTAAACCACCTACATCTGTTACCAACATGGGTTTGTTAAAATGATAAGCAATTTGGGAAACTCCACTTTGGGTAGCATGTTTGTACGGTTGCACTACAATATCGGCGGCACAGAAATAATGTTTAACGGCGCTGTTGGAAATAAAGGTGGTTGCCCGCACCAGGCGTGCTTCTAAACCAAGTTCCAGAATTAAGTCCTCGTAAGGCTGCGCATCTTCGTAAAATTCACCCGCGATTATTAATTTAAGAGGTAGTTCTTGTAAGCGGCTATCCGAAAAAGCTTTCAGTAATATATCTAACCCTTTATAGGCCCGGATAAAACCAAAGAACAAAATATAATTAAATTGCGGGTCTAAATGGAGTTTAAGTTGCGCCGCTACTTTGGTTTCTGGCTCACCAAAATTATCGTATAAAGGATGCGGGTGAAATACTTTTAATTTATTTGGTTCGAACTTATTTAAATCCTGCAAAACTGCTCGGGACATGGTAATAAACCCGCCGCAAGCCGCTAAAAAATATTTGGTTAATGGTATATCACCAATCCGGCTTTCGTGGGGTATCACATTATCCGTGATAGCTAAAATTTTGGTTTGTTTATTTTGACCTACTAGACGCGCAATGGTGCCGAAGGCTGGCCCCATAAAAGGCAGCCAAAATCGGAATAGCACTATGTCCGGTCTATTTCTTTTTAAGTACCACCCAGTTTTTAGCCAGGAAATTGGATTAACAGAATTGATTAAGGGCTTAATGGTTAGTTTTTCCGGAGCGGGATCGGTAGAATATTGCGTTTGACCCGGGAATAAGAAGTTAGGATATTGTAAACTAAAAGTAACTAGCTCCACCGTATCTCCTCTTTCCTGAAAAGCCAAAGCTAAGCGCTCGTTGTAAGTAGCTAATCCTCCCCGTAAGGGATATGCAGGACCAATAATCACAATAGATGCCATGCGCTTATAAGCCGATGCGGTCCCGAATCAAATACTCATTTTTCTGATTACCCGCTAAGGATATCATTTCGGCTAAAAAACCGGCTAAGAATAATTGTACACCAATTATAACCGCTACTAAAGCCAGAAAAAATAAAGGTTGGTCTGTAATACCCCGTACCCGCTGATTTTGGAATATAGAATAATACACCTTTTCAATAATCAGGTACAAAGTAATCAGAAATCCCGCCAGGAAAGACAGCGTACCCATAGTACCAAAAAAGTGCATGGGCCTTTTCTTAAACCGCGAGACAAACGTTATAGATAATAAATCGAGGAACCCGTAAACAAAGCGTTCCAGTCCAAATTTGGTGACGCCGTATTTCCGTTCTTGGTGCTGCACTTCTTTTTCACCTATTTTAGCGAAACCATTCCACTTGGCAATAACGGGTATATACCGGTGCATTTCGCCGTAAACTTCAATGCTTTTTACCACGGTTTGATTATACGCTTTTAAGCCACAATTAAAATCATGCAGTTGGATGCGGGATATTCGTCGAGTTACGGCGTTAAATAATTTGGTAGGTAGCGTTTTAGAAAGTGGGTCATAGCGCTTTTTCTTCCAACCCGAAACCAGATCGTAGCCCTGATCTTTTATCATGTGGTATAACGCCGGAATTTCTTCGGGCGAATCTTGTAAATCAGCATCCATGGTAATTACCACTTCGCCTACGCACTGGCGGAAACCAATATGCAAAGCCGCTGATTTACCATAATTACGATTAAACCGGATGCCTTTTAATTGCTTGTTTTTGGAAGACAGTTGTTGGATGATTGACCAGGACTCATCGGTACTGCCATCATCAATTAAAATCACTTCATAAGAAAAGCCGTGTGATTCCATCACACGGCTAATCCATTGGGTAAGCTCCGGTAGCGATTCAGCTTCATTCAGCAACGGTATCACCACCGAAATATCTAAATTAGTTACAAGCATTACTTTTATTCAAATTCTGGACGGGTATGCTTCGTGATAGCAGAGATGATTAAAGAAAATAAAAATCCAACAAATAAAAATGCAACAATGGACCAAACAATCATCATACCCGGCGAGGTAAAACTCTGGGCCATTTTTAAAGCTTGCTCTATTTGCTCCTCGCTCATGCCGCGCTTTTCTAATTCTACTATTTGCATTTCCTGCGCCCGCTCCATTAACCCAGTATCAATAAACTGCATATAAATGAAGGTGAAGATACCGGAAAGTAACCCCACAATACCCGATAACAGTGTTCCAATTCCCAAGCCTTGTCCGTAAGACATATATCCGCCGTTTTCATTTTTAAAATGTTTGTGGGCAAGATAAATACCAACAATTATAATTAAAAAAGATACATAAGATAAAAATTTACTTGTTATATGTAAATCCGTAATGTAAAGGATAATACTATAAATAATGTTAATGATGCCTACAATTAAAGCATAACGTATCGCAACGGCACTAACACTAGTTTTTGAGCCTGGTTCTAATGTAAAATCTTGGTTCATAATAATAACTTTAGTTTATTTTCTAAAAAATGTTGCTGCAATTATAGATACCAAAAAACCTATTCCAGTCTTTTTAAAAAAATCATCTCCCGCCAAGTCGTATGGTGACGTATTCTCTAAATTCTTTAAAGCTAAATTATAATTATCAAGTCCTACTGCTTTAATGGTCAGTGCTTTGGTTTGTGGCTCTGTCATAATCGCTTTCATTTCCGCAATGTGCCTTTCAATGGTTTCTAACCCGGTAAACGTTGCAAATACAAACAAAAGCATGGCCGAACAAAGTGCCGAAAAGAAAGTAATGGTCAGTGCTACGCGTAAGGCTTTTAAAAAACCAACGTTCTCGTCGTTATACTTCTTAAAATAAGAACTTCCCCAAAAAATAAAGATAGGAATAAATAGCACGGAGAACATACTATTATGCCCGTAGGGATTTATATTAGAGAAATATAAAACCAAGGTAACAATAAAACTTGCTAACGCACATAATACGCCGTACCGGATGCCTGTGCGTATTACTGCCTGATCGAACATTGTTCCTGGTTAAAAATATAAAATTTATGAATCATTTAAAACTCTAAGTTTTGGGTAAATTGGTTTTTATAGTAGATACCATATACCTGCCCTTTTAGTTTTTGGCCGAAAAACGGGCTGTTGGCGGAGCGGGATAAATTAAAATTTGTTTGGGGAATCCATTCTTTATCCGGAGCAAAAAATGTAAGATTAATCTCCGTTCCTTCCATTATAGTATAATCTGGTAAACTCAGAATTTGCCGCGGAGCGGAGGTGAACTTTTCTATTATTTGATCTAATGCTAAATCAGCGGCCAGATACGTATTAGCCAAGGCAAAGGCCGTTTCTAAATTTATAATTCCAAATTCCGCCAAATCAAATTCCAGCTTTTTAGATTCGGTATCCTGCGGTTTGTGGTTAGATACTAAAACTTCGATCGTGCCGTCTTGTAATCCTTCAATAATAGCGGCTCTATCCGCTGCCGAACGAAACGGTGGGTCTACTTTATAATTCGTATCAAAAGAAATTATTTCTTCATCTGTAAAAGCAACCTGATAAGCGGCAACATCGCAGGTAACTTGCAAACCAGCGGTTTTGGCAGCTCTTATTTGATTGATACTACCGGCCGTTGATACTAAAGAAAAATGCAGTTTGCCGCCCGTGTACGCTAATAATTTTAAATCCCGATCTACCATTATTTCTTCCGCAATGGCCGGTATTCCTTTTAATCCTAAGCGGGTACTGGCAATACCTTCGTGCATTAAACCATGCTGGCTAATGTTACTGTCTTGGGGTCGTTGCATAATTAACCCGTGGAAATACTGGACATAATGCAAGGCTTTCATTAATAAATCACCACCTTGTATTCCCTGGTCTCCGTCGGTAAAAGCAATAACACCGGCGCGGTCCAGATCTATCATTTCGGTTAAATCTTTTCCAGCCGCGTCTACACTCACGGCCGCCGTTGCTAGAAAAGTAACTGGTAAGGTTTTGGATTTGCTTTGGACGTAAGCAATTGCATTTTTTGTTTGTTGCACCGGCAGTACATCGGGCATACAAACCACTTGCGTAAAGCCACCTTTGGCGGCGGCGGCGGCGGCCGATTCAAAATCTTCTTTATATTCTAACCCCGGATCGCCTACCCAGCACCGCATATCTATCCAGCCGGGAGAAACACACAGGCCTTCCTCAGAAATTAAGAGATCGTGTTCTCTTTCTTCCGGCCCGATGTAATCTATTAAATCGTTCTGAATAAAAATATTACAGGTTTGTAGATGAAAACGGGAAGCAGGATCAATAATTTTAATTCCTCGAATCAGGGTACGCATATTACATGAATCTGATTAACAGAACTTCTAACAGAGCAAATAGCAGACACAATATTAGACAATATTTCCAAAGTTGTGTACCTCTATTTTCCTGATCGAACAAATTTTTAATACTTAATTCATCATCAACATCTAAAACATGCACATTCTGAGTGTCTTGGGTCAAAGTCTTTAATTCTTCAGTCGAATAGAAATTTAATTCAGATTCACTCTTGGGTAAATTAAAGGCAAATACAGCTTCCGGCTTATCTCCTTTGGTTAAAGTATAAAAACCGGCTTCATTTACATCGGATGGAACAGAAAACACCAAGTTACCTTCTCTTATCTGCTGTTCCGGTATATATGCTATACTATCTTTTACTAATTTAAAAATCTCTTTATTAATTTGATCCGCAGCTCGATACACAATATTTTTATCACTTAATGTATAAGCCATATTTACTTTGTTTTGATAGCTTTGCATGGCGATTTTATACATTACGGGTACAAACAAAGCATTATTTATAAATGAGGAAAAAGGCTCCGTTAAGGGTGCGGCAAAAAGATATACTCTTCCTTTACCTCGGTTAAATTGAGACAGATATTTATTATTATCCCGGAACTTCAAAATATCAACCGAAGCTCTGGACCAAGTTAAAAGTTGAGCTGCTTTGGGCATTACCATCTGGGGAGATGCTTTTGCAAAAATGTTTTTAAAAAAAGGATTATTCCGATCGGGTAAGGCCATATCGTACTGAGGAGGTGCAGTAGCTGTTGCGTTTCCAGAAGCTTGTTTATGATTGATGTTTAACTGCTGCAACAATCGTTCAGAATTTTGGGCCGTTGCCGCTAAACCAGGAACAAAAATTAAACCTCCGCCCTCATTCACAAAATTTACGAGATTGCCTGCTAATGCCGGTGATACTTGTTCCAATGAATTTAAGATGAGTAAATTAGTCTCCTTAAGAAGGGTATAATTGAATTGAGCGGGAGAAACCTGGCGGTATTTAAAAACCGGCTCATTTGTAAAAAGGCGTTGTGTAGCCGTATTATCGTAGCTTGAAATATCAACAATATTTATAGCAGTGGCTGCTTGCAACGTAAAGAAATATTTGTTGTCAAAGTCTAAAGGGTAATCCTGTAACTCAATTCTACAAGCTTTAGCTTTGGTATCATTTAAGCGGTAATTAAGAGTGAAGGTAGTTGATCTTTTTGCTGGTACTTTAATGCTTAATGCTGAAACTTGGTCTGCTCCTATGTAAAATTTTACGTTACAAGCATCAATAGTTTGGTTGCCACTGTTGCGTACTTTTACTTTTATTTGGTTTAACTGATTTACTCGAATAAACTCATCTTCTACATATACGCTATCTACAAAAGCATTGGCATTTGCCGTTCCTTTTACTTTGATTAAGTAATATTGATTTCGTTTATCGATAGATAGAATACTTTTACTATTTATGGTTGATTTTTGAAAGTCAGAGTATATAAGCCCGGTATAGGGTAAAGTTGAACCGGTTGAAAAATCATTCAAAATTGCAGCGAGTGATTTATTAGCATTCGTAAACTTTATTTGATCTACAACATCAGCTAATTTCGGAGCGGAGTAATCTGTATAAGAACTATATAGTTCAGAATGATCAATATAACTGTAGCGCCCGTTCATTCCCATTGATCCAACAATTTTTTTAATATTAGAAGCTGCCGTCTCCAGCAAATTAGCATTAGTAGAAGAAGACTCATTCTGCATGCTAAATGAATTATCTAAAAATATTTTAAGACGATCCGATCCTTGTACTATTTTTTTTTCGGCAGGAATAAATGGTTGGGCAAACAATAACACCAAAAAAATCAAGAATAATATTCGACTAAGCAAGATTAAAATTTGCTTTATTTGTCGGTGATTAGATGTAATATTTTTTATTTCTTTTATAAAGGCAACATTCGTAAAAAATATTTTACGTGCTTTTCTAAGTTCTACTAAATGAATAATAATAGGAATTGATACGCCAATTAACCCATAAAGAAAAAAGGGTGCTGCAAAATTCATGTAAGCAATAAACGAAAAGTAATCTTGATTAAAAATAGAATCTTCGATAAAAGACCTATTTAAAGATAACTTAATTATCTACTGAATATTGTTTTGGTGTATGGAATGAAAGCTTTCTAATTATACTTGAAAGATCGCTTTAATTTAGGTGTCTTCTTTGGGCCAGTGTTTTAGAACGTAGGTGAAGCTTTCCTTCCCTTCCCTAAAAGCAGAAAAGCCCCCCCTCTACTTATAGAGGGGGGGCTTTTGTATAGAAGTGGGATTGGCGGCTACCTACTCTCCCGCGTGTGACGGCAGTACCATTGGCGCTACGGGGCTTAACTACTCTGTTCGGAAAGG
>Ga0210040_10003367_pt1 | contig 21649 bp, 24 predicted proteins | sample CryGeyCG12114_NA_FD_185462 | JGI IMG/M metagenome (GOLD analysis project Ga0210040, IMG submission 185462) | Groundwater microbial communities from aquifer - Crystal Geyser CG19_WC_8/21/14_NA (SPAdes) (version 2) | ecosystem: Environmental > Aquatic > Deep subsurface > Groundwater | place: USA...
TAAGTAAAAGTTTGCTTTGCACTAGAGTGAAAAACACAACGTTATCAAGTTACCATCAAATCTTTGGCAAAGGAAAAGATAAACAAGTTAATTTGTTTTTACCAAATCACAACTAAAAGCATTGAATGCTGTCCAGTCCAACTGTGAGCAAATCATATTATGCTCCAAAACCTAGATAAACAGTAGCAATGAAATTCTTTCACTGCCAAGAGTTTACTAAATAAGTTATGCGATCTAAGCAAACAATTCAGGTTCTAGTTTTATAAATAAATATTATACAAAAGGTCAAATCTAAAGTGCAAGTTCAAAAATTGTGAGTTTATGCAAGCGCAAGTTAAGTTCAAAAAAAGGACGCTATCTGATCACTTGCACATGCGCATTGAATTGCTGCAATCGTCATACACTCAACCTAATTAAGCTATAAAACCACTTTCCGTGTGTATTATATTGGCTTTGCTTTCCTAAGCTTGTACTTACTGTAGCATAGTTTTAGGTTCTTACTTTTTCATAACTCAGTTCTCAGTTGATAAATTATTTATTGTTTTGATTTACTATTGAATCCATTTGACTCATTATTATGAGCTATGCGATCCTGATTACTATTTTTTGTATAGGCTGGTTAAGAAAAAATGGAAAAATGTTAAGCAGTTTAGACAAGCCTCAAAATATTAACAACTCTCCACCAGTGAGGATGAATGAGCATAAAAAGAAGGAAGAGCCTAAGCGAACACAAATTCCATTCAATAGTTCACCGGACACTATCAAGTCTAGTGAAGTGACATTCATTGAGAATGATTTAGACAGTGGAGCTGGATCGAAATCAAAACCTCAAAATTGTGTTTCAGCGGGAAGGTACAGCCATATAACTTAAGACTATAACGACGACGTTGTGATAAGCAGCATTAATGCTGTCCCTGTCTTTTTTTACAACATGCTATAACTTACTCGGGTTTTGGTTGGTCAAGATTCCATTCACCAGGGTCTCAATGGCACCCATATGTAGAACCTTTCGGCCCCATGGAATGTGTCATTTGTTCCTGTTTGCGGGGACGGATTAATTGTAGTCGATTAAAATGTCCATTGAAACGAGATCTGGGATGCGAAAGGCCGGCAAAAGTGGAGGGTCACTGTTGCCCAATTTGTCCTTCAGAAATGCGTGAGGGTAAGTTTTTTGTCGACTAGTTGTTTTTTGTTAATAGTAAGTTCGTAAGAATTTTATACGGTTATGCTGAAATTTTGCCCCTTTTGTAGCTACCGAGCTGTGTGTGCACAAATCAAAACCAATCACTACGTACAGATCCCATGGAGTTCTCCAGAATGGAACAGAACTGATTCAGTTTGCTTTTGAAGATCACAGCAGGAAAACAAACTATCCAAAAGTTGACGTTCATATCTGGATGCTTCAACCTAATGATGGATCCATTATTCAATTCATTACCAAATACATGAACATACCTGAGTTCCAAAATTTGAAAGTTCAGCAAAAATTTTTACTTCTGGGAGTGACACAAGAAAGTATGTTTCTCGAAAAGGTTACACAAATATTCATAATAATTAGTAAATTGATACAAAGTACAATCCTCTGCAGGAAATGTAGAAAAATTCACACGACGGGAGAAAAAGCTGGAGACAAGATGCACGTCCCGATGTCCCGAACGGATATCAAGACTTGAACGATCTTTGAGGATTAAAAAGCTTGCGTCAAGGAAAAAATGCAAGTCGGATGAAAATATGGTCTCGTTGTAATTATAACGTAAGTTATAAGGGGACAGACACGTGCAGGATAGTGCAGTAATTAGAAGTTGTTTCTGCATTAATTATTTAATTAAAACTTATCTCTCGGGGGAAATGGATTGAGTTTGTCAAACAATTTAATTTAGAAATTGTTTCTTTGTTAAAACTCATCTGTAGACATTATTGCTAACCTCCAGCGTTTGGCATTCATGTAATTATATACTGTGTAAATCATAAGGCTTGAAGCTGTGGCGTTATTTCCATGCACTGTGAACGGATTAAATTACAAAGATGTATTATACTATTGGAGTGAGAGTAGAGAAAGGGACTTTCCAAAACCGAAATTGCATGCAACAATATATTAGATTTTCAATCAAATTGTGCTATATTCATGCACTAGTGTCATAGCGAATTTCCCTGTCCTACTTTGGAGCCAGATTGGGTCGTGTGGATTGCTGTAAATGCTAGTTCTATATTTCAGGGAGGGAGAAAACATGTCTGTTAGGCAGTAATGAAGAAGCTTATTTCTAGAGTGAACATTTGTTTTCTTTATTTATCTACCAAAACATAATTATAGCTTAAACTGTAGCTTTGTTGTACACTATCTCAATAGTTTTCGAGAAAACCGAAAATTGTAGTAAAAATGAGAGAGTGGGATTTATTGTTACGTTTTTGCATAATCTAGTCAATTAAAAGCATGTTGACTGGACTCACTGGACTAAAATTCTTAAAGTTGTGGAATGTAGGTATAGTAGTAGAAGGTAATAATAATATTATGCACTTTCACTGCTATTTCTATCAGATCAGTCCGCAAGTGAAAAGCTTTGTTCCCACTTTCACATGCAGTAGATGGAGCTCACATCCAATAAAAAAAACAATAAATGAGCCATAATTCTAGTCGTGGTTGCAAAAAGAAAATGAATCAGCTGGTTCCCATAATTACAGATTTATATTCTGATTATAAAGTTCTTTTTTTAAATCAGGAAAAAATCGACACACGAATTTATCCGATATTGTTAAATTTTGTTACTTACCTTTGTTGCCATCAAAAAACAATAATCTCAAGAATGAATTGCTAAATTTCTGTAAACGTTGACCAAAAGCTCCACCAAAAGTACAGCAGTCATTCAATAAATGATCTCGAAACTACACTTTAAAAAGTAAACAAAAAAGTATTGTTCACCATGAACAATCCCTGCAAAAAGTGTTTTCTAAACTGGCAGAAATAATATATTGATCTCAATCGGAGTTTTTGGCCCAACTTCTTAGCAAAAAACTTGACATGTTCTAATTTGTAAGCTTTACCAGTCACTGCTGAGTATAGCACAGCCAGCACATGATTCAGCAACTAATTTTAGCAAAACCAACAACCCATGCACTAACTAACTCAGTGTTGATTTTACTGTATGGTGTAGATGAAAATAATTAATATAGAAATTTTTCACTAAAAAAACAGTCAATAATTTATTGTAATTCCATTTTTAAGTATTGACCATTATGATGAACAAAACATTATTGTAATGAAAAAAATTAAAATGACCTAATGATGTAAGACCCAGAATAAAAATAGCCCACATTGAGTTAAATAAATAAATGCACGCCTACGCCATGAAAACGACACCAAAATACTACAACAACTCAAGATAAGAATACATAGAATTAAAAGTCAAATTACAAAAATCACTAACATTACTTCTTTGTAAAAAATGACATCAAAGAGCTCTGTTTCTTGGATGATTGGGCTGCCTTTTTATCCACAATATCATCTTTATTGCTATTTTCTTTGGGAGCAACTTTTTTTACAGGCAAAGACTTATTGGCTATCATTGCTTCAGCATCTTCTGAATTACTTCTTGATTCTGCAGTGTCTTCACTAGTGTTCATTTCCGCATCCGAGGTATCCGGCTCCGATACCATTACTTGCTCTTTTTTGGTAACTAAATTTTTTTGATGAATTCATTCACTTATCATAAATACGAATTACTAAGAAAAACGTTAACAAAATCCACTTTCATTATACCTAAATAACCTTCCGCATCCAAAAAAGTTTTAGAAACCAGTTTGGACACCCGTTTTCTACCCGTTTTTTGTACAGGTTGTGGAGATTCATCACTGGTCTTTGGAGCCTCTTTAAAGTCATCATCAGAATCCGATTCTATCACATTTACTGCCTTTCTGGGTGTAGGAGATTCAGGAAGGCCCTCTAAACATGGTACACGGTTTAAAATGTAAGATGTATAATATTACTTACTTGCCATTTGCTATTTCTGAATTTGTTCAATCATTCATACCACTTTCGCTTTCAGATAGCTTTTCATTGTCAGACTCTTCAGACGATGAAAAAATATCCTTGACTCGTTTTCTTTTCCTATGCTTATCATCCACAACTTTCTTCCTTTTGCTAGTTTCAGTTTCTTTCCTTTTCATTTCACGATGCGTAGATTCTGTTTCTTTTTTACTACTTGTTGCTGTTTTAATTTTCTCAGAACGTTGTTCTGTGAGTTAAAAGATGAAGTTATGTTGGAATTATTCCGTTACTAAAATAAAATACGAGGAACTACAAATAGTAGAATATATACTTTGCCAAACCTTACCAGCAGGAAAACATTTTTCTACTTTGGAAGAAGGTTTTGCAGGTTCTTCAGGCTTCCTTTTTTCTTTGACCTCTTTTGGTTTAGCAGCAGCTGCTGCAAACATGTTTTTCAGTCTATTGGGATTGGATTCTTCAGGTTTTTTAAGGGAAAACCCAGAAACTTTTTTGGGAGACTGCTTTCCTTTGATTGGGGAGGATTTTGAAACACTTGTAGTTTTCCCTGCGACAACAGGCTCCGTTTCTTTTTGTTGTTTATCTTTTATTGCTTTATCTTTCGCAATATTACTCTTGGCTTCAGCCACATTGACAAGAGCATTCTTTAATCGCGGATCTTGTCGCAGTTTAAAGGCATCTTTACAACGAATAGGGCCAAAACTGAAAATGCAAAGGAAAAGCATAAAACTAAGCGCTGCTTCCTTAAAAAAGTTCTCAAAGAGCTCACACACAAGGTATTCAAAACTTACTCTACTGGAGTTCTCCCTTGTTTATCCTTCAAAGATTCATTAAGAGCTTCAGCCAGAGGATCATAATTAGTCATGGGTGACGGACTGAGCGCATAAATGTGGATTGAATAAATTTTTGTAAATTCTTTAATACTCTCATCTAAATTAGAGTCTTGACAAAGCATAACCAAATAAGAGTCGACGACTTCAGGAGGTGAAAATGATAAGATGCTTCCGTCATTTTGTTCTTTAGTACTTGGTAACTTATTAGCCCCAGAAACTAGCCCGGATATATAATAAGTTGCATATATTTCTTTCCCTTTGGCTTTCTCAGTTTCATAAAAATGATGGAGCATTCTGAAAATACAATATTTTTATTAGTTTAGATCCTTTGGGAACTTTCGTATAGGCTATGAAGAATTACGAAGTGGGGACTGGGACTAGCATGAGTAGCATTACTGATATTAAGCCCCATTTCAAACTGAATTGGTCGGCATGCAAATTGAACTTACTACTACTAAACTACTAGGCTAGGCCGGGCTAGGCTATCCAGCTTTATTCCATCCACAATTACTCCAGGAACAGTATTCCCGAAAGCGGAGTGCGTAAACAAACAAGCGAAAGGAGTAAGGTTGAGTAGCCTAACTTAGAACTTACTGCTTCGCAATGTTGACGTGAACCCCAAGCTTGATACTCAGAAATTTGTATGTCACCTGGAGAAAAAAATTGCAGCGGATTACCACAACATACCGTGAAAAAATTTAATGAAATCTATAGGGTGCGTTTCTTACGACTCTTTCGTCATCGTGTAAGTAAATTTCCAGTTTTTCCATGTATTCATCCATGACCTTTTCGACCAGCATTACACCCCACTTCCTCACAATTTTAAGCAGTAAACAGTAAACAGCAGCTAATTTTAATGAAAATGACCCGACTTTATTCTAAATATGTATATTATCGTATCGGCACTTCCACAATTCTCACTGTTTTCTCCGGTGTTTTGTTTTTGCTATATACTTTCTGCAAAGAATATATTATCCCGCCTTCGTTTAATTCGTCCTTGAGGTAAGGCGCAAGATTTGAATAGTTATTGACGATTCGTAATGTATTTGTTTTTGTATTTAAGTTGAAAGTTTCTTTAAACTTGCCAAACAAACATTCTAACCAAGCTTATTGTCAATTTTACATCGTCCAAGGTGGAGTTGACTTAATATACTTTCGTCCAGTAGGTATATTTGTTAAGGTGTGATTTCATTCTATATCGTTTTTTGGGAGGACTGAGATATTGGCACCACTAAATGATGTAAGTAAATACCGCGCTCGTGGCTGAACACCCTAACCTAACTGGGAGAGAAGCAATGCTTGTCGTGTGAAAACAACTCAGAATAAATTGAGTGGTGCCGAGCTCCAGTCCACCTTGTTTTTCTTGAAGTGGGATAATTTGATCGTGGAGGCGTGACGGGTTATCTTTTCTAATTTCGTCTTTTGAAATTGCAGAGTTATGTCATCGTGGTCCGACGCCAGAAATTCACTTACAAATTGCTGATAACCAATTACTGGGAATCATGGAATTATATTCACCCTAAAAGAAACAAAACGCCCCCAAGGTTTGTCCCATCATGTTATTAAAATAAGTGGTTGGTACACACACGCACTATTATGCCTTTCATTACTACCAAATAGCCGGTATTAGTATTTATTTTGCTTTGTTTTTTGTCTCATATGAAGAATAAAGAGAGCATTTAGATGAACACAAGTTTCAGTAGAAAAGAAGGAATTAAAGATTGCCTTGTGCGTTCAAAGGTAAGTGTAAAAAAATGCAATCGCATCCTAAGCCACCTTAGTCAAGGTAAATAACTGAAACTAATTTGAAACGTATTCATTTTGTTTACAGAATCCTTTTAGCGCTTGATTGTAGTACATAACGGAGGCAAATATGTCTGAGATTCCACCCACGCCGCAAAGTCCCACAACTCCTACCATGACCCCTTCTTCTTCAAACTCAGGTCTAGCCTCCATTGTTACATCACAACTTCAAGGGGATGATGAAGCTGTACAAGCGACAAATGATGACGCTGCCATTTGTAAAAGGTCCGCTGTACATGTGGGTTACTGGTCAGATCCGTGTTTGCAGTATTTTATGCGCGGACCTGTTGTTCGGAAACCTCCAGAAATCAATCGTGGATATTTTGCGAGAACTCATTGCATGTACTCACTTATTATTCAAACTCTTGATAAAATCGCGAATTCCGATGTCAAATACATCCCTAAAGCTGGTCCTGGGGAACAGAATAGAAGTCGTAGTAATTCTGTATGCGAAACGGAAGTGCAGATTGTTAACTTGGGTTGTGGATATGATACGCTGTACTGGAGACTAAAACGTGATGAGGATATTAGGGATAAAATGAACAAGATCCGCATTTCATCCTTCGTGGATGTGGACTTCCCTACCACAACTATGAAAAAAGTACACTGCATTAAAAATACCAAAGCTTTGCTTGCGTCTCTTAATAATGATGGTAAGTTTGGTGTAAAAAAATATAATCCCTTTAGATATTTATGACACATTCAGTTTCACTTGAATGACAGTAAATGAAATCTTGTAGATGGAGAAATCAGCATCAGTAGATTTGAATTGAATGCATTTGACTATCACATTGTCGGTGTGGATCTGAGGGATGTTAACCAGGTATTTTTTTATAATTAAGACTACTAAGCCAGCTTCTGTTAAATTGCTCAGCATTTAAAAAATGCTTAGAATTTTGAATATTTTATATATTTTTTCTAGCTTAACACAAAGTTACTGAGTTGTGGACTGAAATATGATCTACCAACAATTTTCGTATCTGAGTGTGTTCTAGTCTACATGAGTGGAAAGTCATCCGGTGATTTACTTAAATGGATCTCAGAACATTTTAGAACCTCTTTGTTCATCAACTATGAACAGGTTAGTTGATTACAAATAAAAGTACTAACTTATGCCTTTTTCGTCTCTCCAAAAATATATTTTAATTTACCTTTTTCACCGCAGGTTAACATGACAGACAGATTTGCTGAAGTCATGCTCTCAAATCTGAATATGCGGGGTTGTCGACTTGCGGGAGTTGAGGTTTGTAAAGATTTGGCATCGCAGAAAAATAGGTATATAAATTATGCTAAACAATAAGCATTTATAATAGTACCACGCACCTGACGCGCGCATAATTTATATGCTAATGTACGAGATTATTTATGTGGTTAATGAAGATTTATTGAGGCCGGCTGGTCAGGAGTCAAAGGCTGGACGATGAACGAAGTGTACGCATCAATCTCACCCAAAGAAATCGAAAGAGTCGAAACGATTGAAATGTTGGATGAGCACGAATTACTTAAGCAACTATTTGATCATTATTGCATTGTAGTAGCGTATAACGATGCAATGTCTCTCTGTTTGGATTCTGTGGATATTTCAGAATAAACTGTAAGTGTTTTGCCGAATTTATAGATAGTTTTTTATTTTTCAAAAAAATGACTAAAGTTTACTTGACTGGTTTACAGGTGTGGCGACACCTCATTTATAATTTCCATACTCGACTTGACTTACATGTTATATAGAAATACACAACTTGTGTTGGTTTACGGAATGTTCATGTTGCAATTTTATGATATTCCTCATCAATGGATTTTATCTATTGTCCCTTGGAGTGAAATATCAGCTTGAGCCAGTGTTCGTACAGCTTTTAAATTAACTTGTGATAGTTTGGCATCCAGATTTTTTCTTGCTAGATTCCATAAATTAACCGCAAGTTTTTCCATCTGGTGAACATCTCCCCATGAAATTATTTGCCAAAACAGTTCCAGACAGAGTGTCGCCTATTTGTAATTAAGTTAACGCAAAAAAGTATTGAATGGAAAACTCGTTATCTAATTATACACACTTCTTGTAGCAAGAGAGTGCGTGATGCTGTAGATAAACATTAATATTATAATAGCGTTATTGATTGACTGATTGATTTTTATTTGGGTTACCTACCTGTTTTTTTCCTTGATTTTGATCCCCGATGAATTTTATTGTTGATAGTATATCATTCAGTACGGTAGATCCTAATGAATTCACCTCGTTGGTAAACTTCTCATCCCCTCCGTACAAGTCACTGTTAGTTTCAACTAATGATTCATAAATAATGTGGTATTACAATCTATTTTGAATGGACTGTCTCATGTTAAACTTAATAATAAGAATATCATTAAAAATGTAATAAACTTAATAAATGGAAACTTCACTGGATGGGAAATTGCAATTACTTTATTTTTATATACTCACCATTCATAAAACTATACGGGTATTTGTTTTGAGAGTATGAGCCCAGCAAAGACAAAACTCTTAGAGGGATCACAGGTGAAGACCATTCAATTGTCATTAACGCCTTTAGCATATATAATATGGATTCTTTGGGGTGATCTGGAACGGCAACCAGAGTTGAAAGCTGCAAAACAAATACCAATATTACTGCACGATTAATATCATAGGAAACGGACGTAACGCAATTTAAGCAAATCGCTATGCAACAGCAATTTTAATTACGGTTTATGGTTAATTTAACTTACTAAATTGCTAACGTAATCGATTAGCATTGGCTCCGAGTTGGCTTCGAGTTTTACTTCGCTTACTAAATTTATAGCCGCTTTCATGCATGAATCTCCTGAATGATAAAAAAAGTGATGGTAGTTAGGTAAACTAGGCTACTCAATTTAGAGCTGGAATTGAAAAATATTTGAGACGCACCTTGACTAATGCAATGATTTGCATACGCTACTTGACTAGTGAGTAGATAGAGTTGCAATTGAATGTACGAGTTTCCCAAAGAAGGAATGGTTATAAAAGCATACGCTACACATGCAGTTAGAAATCCTCGGGTTCTCTTTGTATGATACCCATTCACAATGTACGACACTTTCATTCCTAGTCGACACACGCACTGTAAAAAAATTCCGAACAGCGAGTATAGTAAAGTATTTCATTTTTCAAATACCAAATGAGGTTAGTTTAACAGATGTACAAAATTACTTGGACCAGCTGTATCAAAACGGCATCGATATTTGTAAAGGAGCCTCTGGCTTCATCATAGAACTGCAATTGCTTTTCAAAATCCCGATCATAATTTACACGCACAATAAATCCATTGATTAAACCTCCGATTTGCTTAACTTCATCAGGTGACGTCAATGCACTAAAAATTTAAAAAAATAATCAACAGGATAGCTTAGTTTTTTTCGTCACACTAGAATCAATATCCCCTTTTAAAATTGGACTTACTCAACAGAATCATGGACGAGACTTGCGAGATGCATGACTGTATTAATTAAAATACTGTCGTTCTGGGTCTCTGAATGTTTAGTATTGAACGCCGAAAGAACACTTTTTATTATGTCAACATTTAGTAAAGTCACCAATTTTAAAAATGCATCCTGGAAAATGTACAAGAATGATTTAGTTTCACAGTAAAAAAAACCTGTACAATTTAAAAGTATGCTTTCGCTCACCAATCGAATAAGTCCAGCAATGTCTTGAGAATACGTCAGCAATTTTTCTACTGTAATGTTCAGCCTGGATGAATACAGATCAATATTTCGAATGTTCACGTGCTCCAAAATATCTTTCAAGAATGCTTCCACCATGTCGATCTATCATTAAATTACTTTTGACATAATTATGTGCTACATTCAACTTCAATTCAAAATGCTTAATTAGTTAGTTCAAAGTTGAGAACAGCGTACCGAAAAATATTTGACCATGAATTCCACCCAAACTTGGCAGCAAGACAGATACATGTGCGTGTTTTGCAAAGTCCTGATCTGTGGCCACACTCTCGCCCATATATCCTTAGCTTGATACCTCTGAGGCTCTACCAGAATTAAGCAGTGACCCAAGCTTTGCAATATGTCTCCAATATTTGTTTCCAGTGTTAATATCATATCAAGGATGTTCACGCAGTCATCTCCAATATAGCCAGGTGGAAAAGTATTTAAAACAGAGCTCATCAACACAGATTTCCAGCTAAATAAAGGAAATTATACAACTGTGAGAATTACAAAACGCACCGTTTAAACGGACAAATGTCTCCTAAAAACATACAAAGGAGGTACGTTGGAAATTAATTGCACGGTGTAGGTCAAATGATCGCCTTTGTGAACCAAGCATTGCAGAATCCAGTCTACGGCAGGACTCAATACAGTCATGTACGTATCCATTGAAACTTTAGCTTCAGCTAGTTGCTGAGAATTTCTGAAGTGGTCGAGAACCTGGGGAATGAAAAATTCAAAAAAAAATTTATTTTACTTTTTAAACTTGAGATTTATATTCGTAAAGTTTACCTGGTCATGCAACAGCAATAAATCTTGAAAACATTTCATGTACAGTTCTTTATCATCAGGAACTATGTTCATTCCCACTCGACATAAGTAACACCTGATGCAAAATAAACACGAATTGCATGTGATTATCTCCACAATAAATACTACCTAATTTCTCCCTAAAGCCACAATTCATAGATAGCTATATTTAGATAGTTAGTATGCTATTATAGTACCTTAAGTATATGGAAACAACAGGATCTCCAATACCCCATGTGCTGTTCAAAAGCCTGAGAAGAATTCTTCCGTATTCGGGACTAAAAGGCCAAGTTAAATTAGACAATGAGTTCAGTGTTCACCTCACGAGTTATGTAATGATTAATTTGAATGATTTCAATAATTTTTACCATCCCGATAATTTCACACAACTTACTTAGGATTAATAAAATGGTAAGATTTCAAAATGGCTAGCTCAACAGCTATTCTTGGCAAAAGCTCCCTGATGGAACCGACTTTAAAGAACCAATTTTTACTCGTCTCTTTTGCAATTTCAGGAGGAAGTACATCACTACAATATAGTCAAATACAAGATTTATACAGCAGTTGTCTTTGTCAAAAAATGACCTTTTTTGCACCATTAAATACCTATGTTTCCCCTTCAAACGATTAAAAACCATGTCTCCAAATTTATCCAATGTGTCCGTAATGATAACGAATTTACTGGGATAAAAGGATATGGCGCTTGTATCTCCAAGCAGCTTCGAGCACTGAAATTAGATATATCAGAATGAGTTTTGCTACTTGCTTTCAGCTAGGATTTGTCAATAAACTACTCACACGAATTGCAATTTTTAAAGCGTCAACTCGAAGATCTGCCTGCCATGCATCTGTTAATTGTTGATCCAATTGACTTATCTAAAATTGACAAAGAAAAAATTAAAATGAAAAATATTTTGATTTTTATTGATTTAGGAAAAATAGCCATGGTCCTGTCCAAACACAGACCTTAGACGTATATTCTTCCTGCGAAAGTCCACCGAATACTTGTCTCGATACACAATCCATGTCTAGTTGTTCGAGTCGATGCAGCGTTTTTTCACTAATTCCCCTAACATCTAAGAATTGAAATGAATCAGCAATAAGTTAGGATGAACTGTAAATACTCTAAGAACTCCTTATTTACTGTAAAAAATTAAAAGTTAATGATGATCAACCTCGTTCAGAAGCAAAGGAGGAAGTCGTAATAGACATTTTTTCGTGAGTATTGAACTTTGAAAGAATTGCTTGTTTTTTCAAAGACCATGGCTCAAATGTATCTCTAGAGGAATGTCCCAATTTGCCATGCACAGCGAATGGATCTAAATCAGCTGCCATTCTTGACAGAGGATCCAACTCCTCCAGGTCCACACCTTCATCTCTCTGGACCGGATCTCTGCTACGAACTCTTGCCTTTTCAAACAGAAATAAGCCAAACTCAATAAGACAATTGTAAGCACATATGCATTATGGACAAGAGTATAGAGGCTACCAAGATACATATTATGTATTACATAATATACCAACCCATTTGCTAGTCACAGGCTCCAGTGGATGAGCATCAATTTTTTCTTTGGGCAAACTGCTTTTGAATTTCTCCTTCCGCTTATAAGCACTGCAATTGCTCCACCTGAAAAGCGGCGAAATTTACTTTACTGCACACCAGTTTAAAAAATGATCGAACACCATAGTTTAGAATTTTACCACTGGTATGACATTGTGTCCAAAATGTTTTGGAGTCGTAATGATGTTCTCCTCCTCCTATATTTACTTGTGCATCAAAGGCTTTTTCCCATCTCCAGAGTTTAACTATGTGGATGAATAATACTCAACTTAGCTCCATGAATAAATTATACATAGTTGTGAAAATAAATGAATACTCACATTTTTTAATTCACAAAATAAAGTTGTCAGTCATGTTTTGAAACCAAAACACAAATATGTCAAAGTAGAATTATTCGAATTTTTTCGCAGTGCAACTGTCCTATGACTCGCCCAAGTCGGTTATACATACTCACTTTGTTCTCAAGCTATACCATTCTCAAGGTGCCCCAAGGCCCAAGCGCCGTAGTGAACATAACATTTTTGTGAAAATTAATGCCAATAAAATGCATGGTTTGCAACAGATTTTATTTATGACCAGTAGTTTAGGAAAAGTTGAAAGCATTTTGAAAAAAATTGCTAACAAAATGATAAAACCTATTGAAATTAAATTTTTTCTTGTCAATATGGCAATGCATTACCAGCCACTTTTAGAAAAAAACAAATTAAACCGCGCTTGGATGTCAAATAAGTTTGTGCCAAAACCAAAGTTTTGAAAATTTTGAATAATTTTGTGGCGTATAAAATATGGACACTGATAATTTAGTAGCCGAAGTGCATCCGTTCTTGGAATACGACCCACCAGTACCGGTTGCTTGTGCAGAAATAGTGGATGAAGAAACTGTCGAGGTTATTGCATTTAAAATAATTGTATTAAAATAACTAAATGATGTATTCTACCCTTTTATTTCTATAGTATCCTGCGGACAATGCATATTCACCAGACCACCGACTAGTAGACTATGTTGCTGAATACAAAAAATGTCAACGGGACGATCCACCAGATCCAATGCTAACCAAAGAATTTCTAAAAATCATTTTTCCCGTTCGATACATTCGAGTTGGTGGTGTTCGGTGCAAAAAAATTGTGAGTTTTTTTAGCTAACTATTAATTATTACTCACAGTATGATTCTCATTGTCACCATAAAAAATTATTGTGCTAGATTTCTTCACAGCCAGCCACACGAGAAAAGCTCAAAAATATGGTAAAAACATTAGAATCTAGATTGGCAAAACGAAAACCCCAAGAAAATGGAGTTTGTGTAGTTCGTCACCAACTGCACATGGAATTTTTCGGTCAGTTTGAATTTAACCCCGGCTTCAGTCCAATGTACAGATATTAATTAAACAGTTTTAATCATTTCAGAGGAGTTAATCCGACACGTGACAATCGAAAATAAACTACGGGGCTATTTGCTAGTGCGTATTATGGGAGAATATGCGATGACTTTAGAAGCTTACAAAAACGTTTTAGGAGTGTCACTTGCTGAGGAGAGTAAAAATTCTTACGGGGCCGATATGAGTGAAGAAGTGAACGAATACAAAGAGAAAACTGAGCATTTAGAAGAAGAGATTTCTGCATTACAAAAGACGAAATTGGGCCTGGAACAAGAGTATAATATCAAAGTTCAAGACTATGAAGAATTGATTCTGCAAAATAGTGAAGGGAATTCTCCAGGCATTCAGTTCCTTCTGAAAATGAAAGAGCAACTTGAGGCAAGTTAAAGTTAGTTTAGTTAGTTAGGTAGTAATTATTGAAATTTTGGCTGCTAAAGTTAATTTGTGATACTTTTTTACAGAGTCAGCTAAATTACTTTCAAAATCCACCTGCCTTTGAAGATTATTTGCCTCCTGTGGAAGATAAAATACCTTTGATTTGAATGTTATACCCTTGTGTGCATTATGTTACAGAAAGACAGAAAATAAAACGTATGTGCTTAGATTGATTAAAATTTTAAGTTTAAATGCTGTTTTTTCATCATGTATTACATGCGTAACAACAGATGAATATCTAAGTAGCTTCACTTGAAATTCGTTTTGAAGTTGAACAATAAAACGTATGTAGTTTAGTAATCAACAAGAAGCTAGTTTTTTTTCAATCCAGTTGGGTTGAACTAAAAGTGCAAGTTGCTTTATATTTTTGCATATTTGCTACGTTGCTGTAGTTGTGTCACTTTTTGTCAGTCTTAAACTCACCATCAGAAACCATTACACGTGGAGATTGAGGGTCACCCAGTGATGTTCTTGATCTTGACCGTGTGTCTCGTATCATTTTAGTAGTAGCAGTCTTAATATATTTTTTATGCCTTGATTGAAGCGACTATTTTCTGCACTTTTTTCACTCACGACAAAATTGTAGTTGTTCCACAGTTGGCTTACTTTAAACAACCATAAACACCTACAAAGAAACCAAAACCTAAATTGTGATTAAGCTAGACAGAAGGATAGAAGTCGCGACTCAAATTTTACTATTCTGCACGTGTACAGGGCAGTATCTTTTCTTTAAATGTGTTCTTTGTAATGGATGCAACGAAAGAAAGTGTGATCGTGATCATCATATGAGAGTTGATTATTTCATTAATTTTAATTTATTTAATCAAGTTATATTCATTCATTATGCAAAAATTCATGAAACCTGGCTGTGCTAAATAATGGATAGTGCTTATAGTATCGTGGATAACGATCAATCATGAATAATCAGAACCGATTTCCAATGCAAACAATAATGAACTGTAAAATTAAAAAAATTATAAACAGTCATATTTATTAAAGATTTCAGAGACCAATATTTCCAGGGATTTCGATATGATTTTTCAATACAAAATTGTTTAAAGCCAGACCACAGCAATCTGCCAATATTAATCAGACCACATTTTTTTGGACCAATACGGACGCTTTATTATTTAAACTACTTGTTGAGCCGTTGGCTTTAAAAAGGCATTATATTTCGGGCATAAATATGCTTTTTTTCTAACATGTGCAAATGATAATGATTTTGTGTGTCTGTAAATTTCGAAGAATTAACAGGACAGAGGGCAGACTGCACTCAAATTCTTGGAATCTTGTTTGGTAAATATGATGAATCTAAATATATGCTTCAACAAATCTAATCATCATAGATAAAGCTTTTTTTAAACAACTGATGTTGTGAAATGTATGTAAAGAAGCATGCTCATATTGTACAATTGCATAAGTATCAGACTGCAATCTGATTACACACCCAAAATTTCATCGCGCATTAATACGTCACATCCCATGGGTAAGCTACAGTCAACTAAATAAAAGCTACAGCTACAAAATCCCAAGTTCGGCTCAGCTGCAAGACTACACGTGTAGACAATAGGAAAAGGGGAAAAGTTCGGTACACGCATTGGCATTACCAATTACAGTTTACTCCTCATAAAGTAAAACTGCAGTTGCAGTTATTAAGGTAGTAAGTAAGCAGTTAAACTGTAAGCTGTTAGTTGAACACTGTATAGCAATTGGATTTAAATCATCTCGGTAGATAGGATAGGTACCAACCAACTAGTTCACAAATCCAGTTGAACGATGATGATATATGTACTGAAGAAAACCCTTTTTTATGCTTGAAGGCTTGAATCAAGTTTTACACTCATTTTCCTCTCACCCGTGGCTCATTCATTCGTAAAATTTAACCAGCAGCTTTCACATAGCCCGCCATTCTAGCTAACGTCTCCGAGCCGGCACGTGGAGATGAACAAAAAACGTTTTCCTACCCTTGCCTCGTTTTGAGACCCTTTCTCTCGCCCATGCCTAGTAAGATCAATACAAAAATACGGATACATTTTATAAATTTCTCTTGCACTGCTTTGCAAACAACGAGATTTAAAATGAGCTAAAATTCTGAAACTACTCGATATCTTCTCATCGTTTCGTCATGAATTCTAAATGCCAGACTCAGAATGCTTACAAATTGACGATGTAAAAACTTACAAAAAAATTCAATAGGGGTACACCTGAAGCCTTGTATTTTCGTAGATTTCTACATGGCGTACACATCCCAGCCAATCGGATCAGTAGATAGAGGTGGTAATCTTCTCTAATTGGCTGGGAGATGTACGCCATGTAGAAATCTACGATAGTACAGGGCTTCAGGTGTACCCCTAATGTATTCCTCCATTTACCAAGAATATCAACTAAAAGAATGATCTACTATACTTACTACTACCACTACGATCCAGTTTCCACTTCCTCCAAACGAATCCGTTACATACATCTTTTTGGATGAGATGAAGGGCCGACCCTTTTTAACCCTCTGCCAACGTTTTCCACACGAAAATAATAATGAGAGCCTTTGAACACAAGAATCCACAAGTGATGACAATGTATGGGGACCTGAATGAAAGCAGACAGGTGATGCTGAGAAAAGATCCCCTCTTGATGGAAAAAAAATCTCGGCACGTGGAGACTCGGCCGATCCACCGTATCCTACCAGTTTAAGCCATTTGTACACGCGTGTAGTCATTTCACCTCTACTAAATATCAAAGTTTGATGCATCAAAAAGTACTGTAGCCATTCTGATTATCATCTCGACTCACAATGCTTAAATAGCTAACTGAGAATACAGAAAATTAACAGTTAATTAATATCATGTAAACTGTTGCATTTATTTATTTAACAACAGATATGGGGCTTGAGTTAGTTCAACGTAAAGAATTACCATTCCCGCATGCATTAAATATAATAAATCGAGGTGAGTTACTTTTGCACTTTTGAATTAGCTAAAGTAACAAATTAATGATTGTAATAAACTTGTAACTAACTAACTGACGCTACTTTTCTGGAAAATTTTGTCTGCAACTGTTCAGATCCAGACGCATGGCTTGGCCATTGGTTTTCAACATGGAAATGAATATCCATTAGTTTTTTCTTCGTGGAAACGCAACACTGATACTAAATACACTGTACAAATAACTACATTGATCATTGACCACCCCTTCTGGGTTCCAGTAGCCCAATAATAGTAGTCCGCCTGGACGAGGCGGTGCGATGATGAAATCTACTTACAGCAAACACGGTACACACATTTTGGTTGGTAAAAAATTTCTGGCACAGAATAAAAATCTTCGTAATCGTAACCCAACGATAAGTTCATCACAGACGTTCCTGTTAACTAGTTGCGTATCAAATTTACTACATTTGTTGAGTTCAAGTCTGTGTAGTTTAGTTAGTTAGTTTTACAGCTTTTTTGAAAAGAAAACGAAAATCGGTCCACAATGCTTACCATATACACATTGTTGTGCACCATTTTTCCTTGTACGCAAATGCAACATGGGTTGATGCGTTTGCACTTTGGGGCCATTCCTGAGGTTTCTTCAACAATTATACTTCCTCGTGTGTATGAAGAGCATTCTGTTATCACAAAAAATGCATATGACAGTTGGGTGGGATCATTTTTAGAAGATCAACCCGGAAACTATTATGGTAAGGTACCATTTTGATTTTTGATAGCACAGGGCCACAGGGGCTTTATGTTTAATGTGTCAGTGCATGGTTGTGACTTTTTCTATAGATGAACAAAGAACAGAATTTGTTAGTAACATTTTACTATAAAATACTAAACATAATTTTTTGACTTATTTCAAATATCAGAAGACGATTCGGACGAACCAGTAGTCTATTTGAGAAATGGTGGTGGGGTCAAAGGATTTAATATGGAGACGATCCGTGGACGAAAGTTTGCTGCATTTCAAGGAATTCCTTTTGCAAAGCCGCCAGTTGGATCTTTACGATTTAAAGTGAGTTTAATTTTAATTCAGAAAATATTTAATCGATTTAGTTAATCGGATTTAGGGCATGTGAATTTTGTTGTAGGCTCCTGCGAAAGCAGACTCATGGAGAGGTGTAAGAGATGCGATTGCTGAAAGTCCAATTTGCATTCAAACAGATTTTCTACAAATGTATAAAATACATGGACAGGAGGATTGTCTTTACTTGAACGTGTATACACCAAAGGTACAAATGTGGCATCACAATTCTACACAAATACAATGCTTTTATTAAAATAATGGGTAAATAAACTTGTGTTGACAATCTAGTTACCAACGAACGTCCTTGGAAGGCACAATGAATTGCTACCAGTTATGGTTTTTAGTAAGTAAACATGAGCATTGAAATCAAGATATACATGTACAAGTATAAATGCACGACACAAGTAATTTAATTGACATATTTTTTTGACAGTTCACGGTGGAGGATTTTTTTTCGGAGGAAGTTCTTTGTATGGTCCAGCATACCTTTTGGATCAAGAAGTAGTCCTTGTCTCTATGAATTACAGATTAGGTCCATTTGGTAGGACAGTTCTTGATGATTATCATAAGCTTCAGAAATAAGTAGTGCGACTCACAGTAACGCTGTAGCTTCTCATAGGTTTTATAGAAAGAAACAAGATAAACTAGTCACAATCAGTCAGTCAGTCAGACAATACCAGTCTCTCAGTTACATTTTTTGGCCTTGAAATATTTGCAAAAGGATAAGAACCAGTTAGTTAGTTATTAGTCAGAGAATGCATCAGTATGCATTACATTGTCCTTTACTAAATGAGGAAATGCGCCCGCAACATCGTGCTGTAAACAAGACATGTAGCCCTGATCTTGACAAAGTGAACACATTTGTTGCACCGATAGTATTGCAATATACTTATGTTTTATTTATTTATTTTTTATTTTGTGAAAACATACTTATTGTTTAGTAGAATTAAATAGATAAAAATTATCAAATGATTGATTGACAGATGAAAATTGTAGAGCAAGAATCTCAATCTTTTGTTGTTGTGAATTTTTTAGGATTTTTGAGCACTGGTGATGCTTTCAGCCCCGGAAACTTTGGATTCAAAGACCAAGTTTTAGCTTTACAATGGGTTCAGGAAAATATTGAAAATTTTGGTGGTGATTCCAACCGTGTCACCATATTTGGCGAGTCTGCTGGTTAGTTCGTAAATAACCGCTAGATGGTTCACAAAACTATCGATGCGAGTGATAAAAGGCTTTTTTTGTTTTTTGTTTTCAGGCGCTAGCTCTGTTCATTTTCATATGCTTTCTCCCATGTCAAGAGGTAAAATTTGATTTGACATCCCATTTTTTAACTTAGTAATATATACGAGACCATTTGTATTACTTCTATATACTAATTGCGTTGCCATTATATTTTCTAGGATTGTTTCATCGTGGAATTTCTCAAAGTGGCTGTGCCACTTGCTTTTGGTCCATTTCAGAGCAAGCCGTAAACATTACCAGGCAATTTTCTAGCACTCTCAATTGTACCGGTAATTCGGAAGAAATTGTTAATTGTCTGAAAACAAAAGACGCTGCAGTGTTAGCAGGGACGCAGCTTACATTTTTGGTATGTACGAAAACTAAATGACTAATCTCCATTACAAATTTACCGATTAGTTAGTGATATATTCAAATAACTGAATCTAATGCTTTACACATGTAATTCTAGGAATGGTCAATGTACCCTGTTGTCGTATTTGGACCAGTAGTGGAACCCGAACTTCCTGGAGCATTCTTATGCAAACATCCTGAACAAGTCTACAAAGATGGCCAAGCCGCTCGCGTCCCATGGATTACTGGTTTCAATTCAGATGAAGGAGCAATAAACATAGCCACCTTATTTCTTCAAAATAGTACTCTTCAGCAGCTGAATTCCGATTGGGATAAATTTGGACCAATTTTTTTGGACCTCAAAAACTCAGGAAATAACTATGTGGAGAGTGCTAAATCTATTCGCAATTTTTATTTGGGGAACAATCCAATTACTTTTGAAAACCGAAAGAATGTTATAAAGGTAGCTATTTTTTAAAATTTAGTTTCGGTTATTTTTTTATCGATGAGTAAAAGTACTCACTACACTAACAATATTGCTTGCGCTCTTTTCAGATGTTTAGTGACCGCTATGTGATCGCTTGTGGTGTGAAAGCAATGCAGTATCACATTCGTTACACTGGTCAACCTACATATTCGTACAAACTGAGCTTCAAGGGAAAGTACAGTATCGTGCAACTACTTGGACAAAATGCAAAAGACTGGGGTAAGGTTTAACATCTGAATTTATTGTTACTATTCTGAGGGAAATTTGGTTTCGGGTTAAAGAAGTAGTTCCGACTTTAATAATAATTAATAAATTAATAACTAATAATTAATTGTTGTGCTTTTTCAGGCGTATCCCATTTGGATGATTTAATTTACCTTGTGAATAGCACAAAATCCTATCCGAGACTAAAGTTGGATGACAAAGAGTATAAAATGTCAACTATAATGACAGATTTATGGACGAATTTCGCGGCTACTGGGTAAAAGTTTATGCATACTATTTTCTATTGAATTAGAAACTTGAGTAATACCATGAGTAATCTGCTCATTCATACGTGTTACAGCGAGCCGCTTTTGACGAATGAAAAACAGCAGTTAAGTAGGATCTGGGTACCAAATTTTGGCAATTCAAACAGAAATACAGAGATAAAGTACTTGGATCTTAATTTGGAACCAAAAATGATCCAGGATCCGGTGGTAGACAGAGTAAATTTTTGGAGAAAACTTAGACTTGCTAATGAATAGAGACTGAACTTGATGGTTGATAAACTTATGGGTACATGAATGTCATCTGCAATATGTATCTGTAAATCAATCAATCAATGTTCAATACCCAACCTCGGCTCAGATGTGAAGTTGAGATTCATATAAAGTAGCAAATGTTGTTTTGTTTGATGAGAAAAAGACTGAAAGAAAAATATTTTGACTTTCTAATGTAAATATTTCATATGGAGTCACAAAATAAAGAGATCAAATATACCTCAGACCTCATATTATTTCACATAAATTTCAAATCCGAATATCAATCCTTGAATCCTTCTTATTTTTTTTCAAAAATCGAGAATGGTTTCG
>Ga0210040_10003368_pt1 | contig 21637 bp, 24 predicted proteins | sample CryGeyCG12114_NA_FD_185462 | JGI IMG/M metagenome (GOLD analysis project Ga0210040, IMG submission 185462) | Groundwater microbial communities from aquifer - Crystal Geyser CG19_WC_8/21/14_NA (SPAdes) (version 2) | ecosystem: Environmental > Aquatic > Deep subsurface > Groundwater | place: USA...
CGTGATTTAATATTTATGGGCATTAACTGAATTTCGAATACTCTCATGCAATATTTCTAAGGGATAAATCTCAAAATAAATACATTTTATGAAAACTAATCATCAGGAGTTAATTAACTGCTTAATGCATTTGTGCTTTTTGCATTTTCTGTTCGCGGTCACAACTGTCGTTTGAATGAGTAGAGGTCCCGTGTGAAATCCTATTCAGCTAGTACCCTGTCTTTCATCGAAGGTGCGAATAATTACTCTGACCTGGACTTTCTTCAAAAAAACATACGTTGAAAAATAAAACATTAGTCATTAAGAATTATTAGAATTTTTAAAATGTCATCACCACAAGTACCGAAAAATCGTATACTATCTAAATATTTACTTTCTGCTCATATCAAGCAGATTTTTTAGTGTGGTTCGCAAGTAACTACTTAAAGTTTTAAGCACTCAAAGGCCGAACATTTGAATCAACATTGATATTGAATCTATGATTTTTAAAACCCAACTTTTCTACAATTTAATAAAAATATACAATGACCATGTAAACAGTTTATATAAGGAGTTTAGGGATTTGGTTGAAGCCATAATATTGATTCCACTTTATCTTATGCAACACTCGAGAAAATGCATAATGAACATTGACTTTCACTGTCACCGCAAAAACACAAATATTTCGTGCTCCTTAAGAAAATAGCATACAGTTGATAAGAAAACTTGGACTAAAAGAAACATACTATTACTAGAATTAGTTAGATCTAGGATTTTATTTTCGAAGCCTTTTGGGAAAAGTGCCAGCACAGCAATATAGTGTTTTACTCACTAGTTGCAACCAGAAAGTATACAGTATGGAGACAACAGCGAGACGTACGTCTGCGCTTTTCATTTACGATCATGGTATGGATTTTGGCCAAGATCTGTGTGTCGCAAATTAGCATTACATTGCAAGGATGAATTTCTACCTGAGATTTTGTTTACTACATCAGAATTTTCGATACTAAGCCATAAGATATTTGGAATTGTAAACAATAATATAGTAATAATAATTATGCATTGTATTTTTTTGCTCCCTATTTTGCCCAACTAATATTAGCTGAAAACATTTTCTAAAACTAATTATTTAATTGGGGAGAGGTTTTTAAAGCATTGGTGGCATGAAAAGCCTTTAATTTCAAGGGAGCAAGTATTGTGGGATGCAATAAAATTCAGCTGTACCTGTATACTTGATTTATTTCAATGATTCCAAGCCCAACCATCAAATCGATATCTAAATAAGTTTCAGTCTTAGCCCTTTTGAGATTTTCACTGGAATCCATTCCTAACCTTTGTTCCTTGATTAAATATTTAATATGCGCGTGCAAAAAAGTTTCTCATTACTCTTACACTATTTTAATACAGCATTTTACATAATTCCAGGTGCATTTCTTATACCATTTTTCATCATGGTTGTCATTCAAGGAGCTCCATTATTACTGGTCGAGTTGGGCATCGGACAAAAATTAAGACAAGGCTCACTAGGCGTGTGGAGCATGATCCATCCTAGTTTAGGAGGAATCGGTGTCGCAAGTATGATTGTCGCCTTTCTTGTCGGTCTCTACTACAACGTCATTATTACTTGGTGTTTCTTCTACTTATTCAAATCTTTTCAGGTATACATTCACTTTCTCATTTCCCATGCTATAATCTAACTAATGACCAAGAAGTGAAGCAAAGGAACATCATCCATATATCCTACATTTAACCTGGTCTAGCGTTTTATGTTTTCGATTCTAATAAAAACACGTAAAGCACATATCGTAACCTTATTCACATTTACGGTCGATTAAACCATCCAAACATTTTAAAAAAAGTACTCAAAAATCCACACAAGACCAAGATTTGAAACAAGACAATGATGTGCTTACCTGGGAAGGCCTTAAAGATGATCCTCAATCCTCAGACGAATATGCTAAAATAAATATCTTGAACCGTTGTTTTGATGAATTTCAGAATCCTCTTCCATGGGCATCATGCCCGACAACAATGGGTCCTAATGATACAATCATTATAGTCCCAGAATGTGAAAAGTCCTCAGAAACGGCTTACTTTTGGTATCGAGAAGCACTGGATATTTCACCGTCTATTGAAGAAACTGGAGGACTAAAATGGTGGATGGTTATTTGTTTGGCTGTTGCTTGGATTGTCGTCTACTTCATCATTCAGAGAGGAGTGCAATCAGCAGGCAAAGTAAGTATCCTGTCGTGTAATATTGGCTCCTTTTATTTATTTGAACACAACTTAGCAGCCAATCAGAGCGTAGAATCATCTTGGTAGGTAGCGTCCTTTTTAATGCGCAGGTGCAATCGCTCTATGCATTTTACTGCTACTAGTGCTACAACTACAACTTGATTAAATTATAGTAAGATATACGGGTACAGTAGCAAATTAACAGCTTCGATATTGATTACTGACTAATTACAGTAATAGTCATAGTTATATACTAGATCATACATTTTAGTTAGTCACGCATTTTTATTTATAACTTTACTTACTACTTACTATTTACAGGCTGTATACTTCACAGCATTGTTCCCTTATCTCGTCTTGACCATCTTTTTTATTCGTGGAATCACTTTAGAAGGGGCCGGAGCTGGTATTTATCACATGTACAAGCCTAAGGTAAAAAATAAATTATTTGTCGCACTTAACTATATTCTTATTGTGTTTGACAAAATGATAAAATAGCGTTGAACGTTGATATTTTTTATAGTTGCACAAGCTCATGGAATTAACAACCTGGATGGATGCTGCCACTCAAGTATTCTATTCATTTGGGTTGGCGTTTGGATCACTCATTGCGTTTGGGTCGTACAATAAGCCGAGAAATAATGTTGTACAAGACGTTGTATTCGTAACTTTCAACAACGCTCTGACTGCTATGTATGCGTCAATTGTCATCTTCTCAGTGCTGGGCTTCAAAGCTGTGTCAATTCATAATAGATGTCTGAAACAGTAAAGGAAAAAATATGACAAAAAATCTATAGTTTGTACGAAAGGAACGAAACTAAACGCTATGAATACAATGTTATATTTTAGCAACAGACACACAATGAGCGAGGCCATGCCGGATTTATATCCTACCTCTGAAATCAATGACACAGCATACAATGAATTCTTCAGTACCCACTTTCCTGACGGGAACGTGACAAACACGATTTATGAAGATTGCGACTTGGACAGGGAAATGGACTCTGCAGCTGCTGGAACGGGTTTAGCTTTTGTTGTCTTCACACAAGCTATTGTCGAGCTTCCTGCGTCCCCATTTTGGTCTATAATTTTCTTTCTCATGTTGCTTGCTCTTGGACTCGGGTCTCAAATCGGAACTATGGAGGGTGTTGTGAGCACAGTTTTTGAGAGTCCATTCTTTCACAGCATCAAGAAAGAGTATTTAACAGGTGTGTAATACCTTAAAAATAATAAAATTGCAATATATTTGTTGGAAAAGTAGTTGAAATAATATGACTTGACGTTTATGTAGCTGCGATCTGTTTTGCATCGTTTCTTGGAGGGCTCATTTTCGTTACCGGTGCAGGAGAATATTGGGTCTCATTATTTGACGGATACGCAAGTACGACTGGGCTTGTAATCATTGCATTTTTGGAAACTTACGCTGTCATGTACATTTATGGACACAAGAGGTAAAGTGGAAACGAAGCCAAAGAAATCATCCATAGGGATTTCTGTTATTTCACTGTGATGGTTTTTTAGATTTTCTGAGGACATTGAGCAAATGACTGGACACTACCCTGGCATTTATTTGCAAGTGTGTTGGAGATTCATTGGACCGGTTACCTTGAGTCTTTTGCTCGTGGGATCTTTAGTGGACAAAATGCAGTCAAGTCCTTTGTACGATTCCTGGAACGCCGAAAAGGTATGCTCAAAGTGTTGATGATGCTTGAAATCAAGAATATGAACAGGATGAAAAATTTTATACTAAATTTTTTAATGGGATTTCAGGGTGAAAGCGAAGAAATTCAGTATCCCGGCTGGGCGATGGGATTCGCCTTATTTTTAGTAATTCTTGGAATTGTTCCAATTATAGCTATATACATTATGAATAAATTCAACTTACATACTCCCAGTGGCCGAGCACCTGACGCGGCCACCACAATGAGACGAATTGATACGGCAGCTTCAACGAGACCTATGATGGACGACTATGAGGTAAAATGTGGCCAATCGGAAAGGCCGTGGTACCGTCATTGGTGTTAGTTACGAGTGTTTGACCTTGCGTGTACATATTTTGAGTGGGTTTGTACAGATCGTGTTGTTGGGTGTATATACTATCAGTTAGTTACTAATTTTAATACAACGTGTTGAGAACATTTTTGTATGAGAAATAATACTTATAGTTCGTAGAGTAGCCATGTAGAAGCAGCCAGTGATAAATAGACGACAGATCGTCTGCCAGCAGTGATTTTATTGTATGTATGTTCTTTTAATTACTGTGTGACGATGGATGACAAAGTATGGGTTTTGCTTTTAAGAATTATGTTCTTTAAATGTTCCTAAAAAAGCCTCCAATGGCATTGTTTTAACAAATTGGGATTCCTCATTCTCAAACCTCTTCCATATTATTCCAGCATTGGAAATTCACTATATTCAGAAAACGATTAGCCTGTAGTTGTTGCGCCTAATTATAACATTTGCCTCTGTATATTTTTATTACATTTTGAGTACAAATCTACATTTTTCGCAGTAAACTTGATCTACCAATATTTATTAAAAGAACGATCCTCGTTAAACGACTCAATCCTAACATTTTCCATTTTCCTAACATTATTTATACCCAATTGTTTCTAAAATTTGAATATCTTTATAGAGCAAACTTTAAGATAAATAACGGATGTAAGTTTAAGTTTGTACTGTGAGATTGATGGAAACGTTTAGCTCAAATTGTGATTTCACGTTACGCTGGCCTACGTTGATATTTTAACAGTGTTCTTCCTCTGAAACAAACAACTAATCAATGTATTAGAAACTTTGGTTATTAAACCACTATCTCTCTCAGAATGCTATTTCTCATACAAACTATTGCTATTGCAATTTGTATTACGCTACTGGTGCGATTTTGCAACGTGCCACTGTAAAGTATTATTTCACTCAACCATTAGTAACTATTTAGTGGCGTGACTGTATGCTAGCTACAGCTCTAGAACTGTATTTGAAAAGTAACCTGTATATGTGGAAATTGAATGCAACGAAAGCTATCTAATTTTTCAACACGGAATATGAATGGAGTTTGAGTACATGATAAACAGTCATAATGATGAATTATATATTGTTATTATGTTTGTAAGTCTACACATAAAATGATATTCTAACTATACCGTTACTTGACTCTGCGTATCAAAAAGTGACTATGGGTCCACTATACTCATTACTTACTTCCCTTGACCATTGTTAAGTGCTTGAACGTGTTTGAAAAATGCTAAAAAAATAAATGGATTGTGTTCCCTTTCGCGTTGACTATGTCACAATTACAGATTAGTTGGAGTTTGTGTTGTTGTTTTGTTTTCTAACATAATCGGGATGCATGATCGTGAGCTGTTAAACTGTAACTCATCCATTGTGCCGTGCTCTGACGATTTTAGAGTCTGCATGTACATCTGCAAAAAAAATCTGATCATCGTTCAACGAAAAAAAGGTTTGCTTTGTACACATAACTTTTATGTTTTAACAAATTACGCTTTTCACCGGATTTTCAGTATCTTAAGTATGGTTTTAATAAAATTTGGGAATCTTTAACCAACTAATTTTGTGATAAAATGTGAAATTTTAATTTTGTTTACCTATTGATAGGTATCCACGTATAGGGGTGATATGCTACCTGATGATGGAAGTGATGACCATGATATGGAGCCACTACGGATGGCTCCACTCAAGTCCTTTAATATGGAAGTAATAGACTGCTAGTTAAAAAGGTTTGCTAATTTTATAGACAACATGGCATCTTTAAGCCATAGGTTATTTGGGTATTGGCACCCATCTTTAGATTCTTAATTATCTTGTGTAGTAAAAATTAGATGGGAAATTCTCTATTCTATAAAAATTACTATCCAAATGAAGCGTTAAACCAGCATTTAAAAGTATAGTATAACAATTGCGATTCGAATTGAGATTTTTAGATAAATTTGATGCAAATGCGTGTTTAGATAGATTACATGAGAGGATTATCTCTACTAGCTCAAAGACACTTGATGATAATTTACGTAATATTTATTGTATGCTGTAGATTAGATTCTAGAATGTAATGTGGTTGCTGTCTTTATCTCGTCAATATGTTGCTATTATTGATAATTTGAGTTTGCTCGTAATTATGTGGAGCTACAGAATTTATTTTGTTAAAAATTTTTGTAGTCGTACAAAACTCGAGTGAAAACAACGTAAGGGAAATTATTTAATGGAATGATAAAAGTTCTTTATGTCAATGTGATTCAGCTAAAGCTCTGTAGTCCTGTATAGTGCAGAAGGGAACAGAAAATGTCTGTTCCCTTTGATAAATCTTTGACATTTCATTTCAGTCTGTAGTTTGTTTCCATTTAAAATATATTGGCTGAATGTCTTGCCAACAATACTATTCCAAGGAACTTTTCAAATTGGATTAATTTCCCAATGCAAGCTCATTAGTTTCAACAACTGAAAATTAATTAATTCTGAATACAATCCATATCAGTAGTATTTTGTTGCGTATTCGTTTATCTATGGTCACTATCTATTAACCAATTAACCTTAATAAGCTCAATAGTGTCAATAGACAATTAGTTGCATTATGTCAATAAAATGGAACGATAAAGTTAGAAAATTTTAAATTGCATTCACCGCATACGTGGCGTTGAAAATTTTAGCTTAACCTTTGGCACAAAAAATTGCTATAGCTACATCATTATCATGGATTTGCCTTCAATAGTCACTTGGATTATGCTTCACAAAAACAGAAATGTAGAGTTGCCTTTAGCCACTTTATCTTTTTCCCTGCATATTGCAAATTGTACTGACTGAAATCACACACAAGAGCCGTATTTTGAACCCATAACTTTTGAATCCAAAATGACACAAAAAATGGGAGGATCTAATGGATACCAGGGGGCTGAAATCCCTGGAATTAGTCCAGCCCCTGCCCGAATTTCAAGTTTGAAACAAGTGGACTTTGACTTCGTCCAGAGGAAGAGGAAATTGGGACGGCTCATACCTTTTCTGTCTATGGAGCAAATTCTAGAGTACTTTTTTTTCCATTTTTTGATAATCAATCCTTTCTCAGCTGGTTATTCAATCTAATATGTCTTTCTATAGAGATGACCAGCCATATCACGTTGCAGTATTGAAAGATTTAATAAACACTGGGTACAAAAATGTAGCGAAAGAGATCAATCAAATTTTGAGGGAAGAGCATCAGCGTCGTAGACCAGTTGCTTGTTTGCAGGAGAATAAAAATTATGTGATCAAATATGCAAAAATGGGACTCGTTGACCAGAAAGAGAAATTTTTGATGATTGTAGAAAAACTCATTTATGCGCAAGATGCCTGTTCTAATAGTCAGTAAAATATATGTAACTACAAGTAAGTTAGTTTTAAACCAAACATGTTGAAAAAATGTTTGGCTCAAAATATTTTTAGACGATTGGTGGTTAGCTGCAGAGCTGAGAAAAGAATTAGGTCAAAAGTTAGCCGAAGAAGGAGAAGACTGGTTACCGAATTATTTTTTCAATAGTGCCTTCCATTTCACGCAGAGAATAGAAATCACTGATCAAAGAAATAAATTGGAAGCTGAACTACATTGCATGCTGGCATTCCTATCTAAATCTAGTGGAACTGATGATGGTTTGGTTACTGAAAATCATCATTTTTCATATTTTTACTGTTATAGTGAGCCGTTTTTATATTGTAGAAAAGTCTGTGAGAGAGCCCTTGAAACATTTACACCTATGCAGAAGTCTATGCAAAAACAAGCCATGGAGAGTCAAGCCCAACTTGATTACAATTTGTATCCATAATCCTTTGAGTCTTATTGGAATAAGAGAAGGTTGGGTGCCGTATAAAATAATTTGTATTCATCAGACAAATGCAAGTGTAACATATTAAGTGATAAAGCTTGGATAACTTGTTGCGGTTCGTAGATAAAGAATGCATTGAAGCCAACTCGAAAACTCTGTATAACTTGGCTTGTATAATTGAACATGAAGTTTTGCTACGACTTTGTGATGCAGCGTCACTGGATAGTAAAGAAAAGGGACTTGCACATATTGAGAAAATTCTTCAGAAATTGGTCAATTTGTCTCTTCAAGGTTTTAGTTATTTCCAATCTCAGCTTACTCAGCTATAAACAACAAACAACCAGTAAAATTCACATAAAAAGGATTTTCTTTCCTCACCTCAACAGTTGAAGATGAAACAATTATCAGTGACTCGCTCCTACGATTTGGATTACTCCAAATGGAAAAAGCAGAATTAGCTGATGCATTAGAAACTTTCAATACTCTTTACACACATGCAGTTTCAGTGAGCAATTTAACAACTCAGGCTGTAGCATGCTACCAATTAGGTAGAGTATCCCAAGAGTAAGTTGCCCAGGTTTAAAAGGAACTGTAATTTGGGGTATGATGAGATTTTTATGCATCAATTCATAGGCGATGTGAAGTTATCCAAGCCTTGGAATACTTCAACGAACAACGTGAAGTGACCGAAATGAAACCTCATGTGCCGGACATTAAAGCCTTATCCCTTCGGGAAATAGGGATCGTACTATTAGAAGAAGGACAACTCTTAGAATCCGAAGAAGTCTTCGACATAAGTAGAACTAAATGCGAAAAACTGCCTTCTGAAGATCAACAATACATGACCAAGAATCTACGAGATGAGATCTGGTCATTCTCTGCCATAACTCAAGCTATGGGCTTTTGGTCCCGGTTTGCAGTAACTTGTAGGCGTGGGGAGCAGGAAGATATTAAATCCCTTATTGGATGGAAGACGAATCGAACTCCGCTAAAACTATTTCTGACCAAACTTGCTCCCAAAGAAGAAGTTGCTCAGATTGCAGACTATTATGATACAGTGAAATTGAGTGACTCTGGGAAACGGCTTTGGAAGATCGAACAAGATAAATTGGAGGCTGCTAAACATGCATGGGTGTTTGATAAATACAATAAAGTGGAGTTAAGTCCTCCATTGTCACCTAGAGAGCTGATCAAATTGGATGCGAAGATGAGGAAATTCAGGGCCCAAAGGCAGTCCATGGAAGACTATAAGAGAGAAATGTTGGATATTAATGGCAGTTTTGACGAAGAAAAGTGGAAAAAGTAACTCGGGAGAAATTTATTGATAAAATATGTGCAACCTTGCCTATGTTTCTTTTTTGGCAATTTCAGATTTGCTCCGACGTTGTACCAAAAAGTGCAAGCTCAGAGACGTAAAGAGCAAGCAGCTCGTAGAGAAAAACGGCGACACAAGAAATCCAGTGCAACGTCTGTTTCCTCTTCGGATACTGACAGCAGTAGCAGTTTAAGTGGCAGTGGGACGGGAAGTGACAATAATTCTTTGGAAAATTTGCAAAATTTGTCATCAGAGCATTCTTCGTCCAAGAGTCCATCTTCTTCTGATTTCATTACAATTTCAGATTAGTGTAGTCAGTCATTTTCCTCGGCATTTTTCTTTTCACAGAATGTATTTAGCAATCACAAGCTGAAAATGTGATGCATCGAAGCAAGCGACTACTGGAGCATTCATTCAGTTCTTCTCGGTAATGAATATAATATGATCAATATAGGATACAATAGTAACACGTTGTTCAACTGTAAATGCGAACTTGAATAAATACTAATGCAACTTTATACAAGACCGCAAGTGTTTGAATTGTTTCTAATTTTCGGCGAAAAAGAATGAAAAAGCATGCATTGTATTTTTGTGCCTAAGGCATAAAGCTGAAACACGAAGGAAGCAATTGCAGCGCATTTCAATGAAAAAAGAAACCAGCGTGTCAATTTTCAATGGCTTGTCAATCAGATGAGCCCCAGCTGGTGTTTGTTTACGAAATGAACTGATTGGACAAAACTCGTAAAACTTGATACGATGTTTTAATTTTAAAGGGATTTATTGTTGTTTATTTTTGTCGTTTTTTTAATAGTTGAATTTTAGCATCGAAAATTCAGTCATTATGATGGATGATGTAGACCATGACCAGGATAGTTTACAATGGTCTTCTGAAGATGGACGAAGTATTTCCACGACAGCAACAGATTTGGAAGAAAACTATTTTTCTGCCCCCGTTGTAAGTTTTAGAAATAATCAAGAAATTTTCATAATTTTGATTACTAAAATCTGAGAATACTAAATGCATTTAAAATTTGATTTACAGGACGATTCATCCCTTTCATCAGAAGAGGATATTGAATCAGCAATCCGAAATGTACGTACCCTGATTTTGGAAACAAATGGAGTTTCCGAGGATCGAAAAATGCTTGTCAAACGGCTCGTGGAACTCCGTTTAAAACTGGAGGATGTAAAAGTCCTTCGAGATGAAGAAGGCACCAGTGAAGACGATTTGAGGATCGTCAATAATCATCAATTCATACGACAAAAACAGCCTTTACATCGATCTCCCCAGTACTGTGATTATTGTAGTGGAATCGTATGGACCATTTTGCAATATTGGTACAAATGCAAAGGTAAATTAAAGGACTTACGGAAGTTTTTGCAATATTTTGTGATAACGTGAACTGTGAAAAACAAAAACAAATCAATAATTTTTACTAACTAACTATAGGTTGTCATTATCAATGTCATTCAAAATGTCTGAATTTGCTGGCTCGACATTGTCCAGCTGCTCAAATTAGTACCGAAACTTTGTATATATCGGATATATGTCCAGAAATTGGATTGGCCCAACAGAACTACCGATGTTCTGAATGCAACATTCCTTTTACATTAAGTAAGAAATGCAAGTGAACTGTACCATTCATGCAGCAAAACTAACTAACGTTTGTTATTTTAAACGCAATAGAGAGCAGTTATATGGAGCCCCGACTTTGTGACTACAATGGAAAGTATTATTGCCAAATGTGTCATAAGAATAACAAGATTTCCATTCCTGCCAGGATTTTGCACAACTGGGATTTTGAAGAAAAACGGGTTTCTGAATGCTCCCATCAATTTGTTAATCTGATGGCTCACAAACCGAATATGCATGTAGAGAAACTGAATCCTAAACTTTTCAATTTTGTGGAAGAGTTGAATGAAACCAAGGTTTGTAGATGATGCAGAATGGATTTTTTTAAACTATTGAAGTGGCAGTAAGTTTATTTGATGAATTATGGTTCCAGAGAATCCGTGAGCAAATCATGGTTATGAAGGAATATTTCATGACATGTAGGGACGCAAGTCGACAAAAATTACTTAGAAAATTGGAGGAAAAGCAACATTTTGTGGAGAATGCATATATGTATTCCCTTCAAGATTTGATTCAAGTGAATGATGGATCTATGGTCAAATATTTAGATGGCATCCAATCTCTTTTTCTGACTCACATCAAAGAGGAATGCCAAGTAAAATTTTAGATTACTATTTATCTTTCTTTGTACAATATAATTATCAATGGTTTCTGAATAATCTGAGGATTTTTTTCACTATTAGACATGTCGGGGGAAAGGATTCATCTGTGAAATTTGTGAAAACGTGGAAGTCATTTTTGCTTTTGACAATGGCGTTCATAAGTGTACTTCTTGTCATGCCATATTTCACAATATTTGTTTTTCCAAACGCGAAAACTGTCCTAAATGTGTTCGTAAGAAGAAAAGATCTCCGTCCATTTCATCTTAATTACAGAACCACAATTTTAACTGGAATAATGCTCACACAGGAAAACTCTCTTTTAGTCAATTAATCAGTTTAGCTTTACTTATCTGCAATGTTAATCATACCACAGCGCGGTTTAAAACATTACTATGAAGTCTCCCTTGATATAAATCTAATGTGCCAATTGTTCGTTTGTATTCGAAATCTATGATAGGCCTATTTTGCTGTACACTTATTATTGAGTGGGAGGACTGTATGTGTATCCATAACCCGAATTGTAGTAGAAACTTCGAGTTGGTTGCAATTTGAGGGAATCTAGCCCATTTGCGTCAATACAGCGTGACGTCCCATGATTTCTGTAGAAAGTCGGAATCAAATGCTTTTTTCCACGAGGACAGGTTGGATCAATTGGGGGACGATGACCATAGTTCGTATTTGTCAACAATGGCACAGTTCGGCATGGATATTCTTCCTGCAATGCAAAAGAAATTATTGTATTTAGATTGATGCGATTTATTGTGAAAATCAATATTTTGTAATTTTAAGTACCTCCACATCAATATGCATGTATTTTATGTTATGTTTTCTATCATCCCTGTGACGAATTTGGTCATAACCTTCACAATATGAGTAGTTGTAGTCATAGGCTGTTTTGCAGCAAATATTCTTTTTCCCGTTGTTGTAGTATGTAAGCTTCGGTATTGTTTGAATGGGTTCAGCCCAAATCACACCTTCTTCTTCTTTTGGCTTTTCTTCCTGAAACAAAAATGGGTAAATGCACGTTGAATTCCGTGAGTGATTATGGCTCATTTATTTACTTATTTACTTACTTGTCGCTGTTGAATGAGCCAATTTTGCTCCAATTTCTTTAATTGGCTCTTGTATGCCATCATTTTCTGCCATGGTGTAAATTGTTGGCCTCCTCCAGCAGGCATGTTCACTTATGATAATTTTTTTATACTCAAACCTAGAGCAGGTGGAAATGCAAGTCAGTGTCTCTTCAATGCTGGGAATATAAATAGAAAGTAAGCGAGCAAAGTTATGAAACGTTTTAGGTTTTTAGGCTTACTTAGTAAACCATGACAATAGGTTATTGAAGTTATAAATGGATTGATTGGATTATGTTGATTTCTTTCCGAGCTTATATCAACAACTGTAGCCTTTGTCAAGATAGATGCTGGAAAAAGTGTAAAATGTACAGGCATACATTCTTTTTACCATAAAAAAATAGGTGTAATTAAGTGTAAGTTGATATCTAACGTTTAATTTTCATATAATCGTTACCGTATACAAATAGGTGGGAAGTAGCCCACTTCCTTGGTTCTTTGCATGAAAAGAGCTAAAATCAATATGATTGTTATGCAAGCTGTGTTCCCGGCTGAACAAAGGCCATAAACAGTGAATAGTTCACACGCACTACAGTCGTAATTAACAGTGAATTCGTTTTATATATGGAAACAAAGGGTTTGTACTTCTTGTATGCAAATATTGTGAGGAAAATATGTATAGCATTTTATTATTCATAGAGTAGAGGACAGTTAGTTATTCGCGATAATACTGAATGCTATGTCACAATAAACGCTGGTAATTTACACTTAAAAACCTAAAAGTTGTTGAATTTGTTTTTTAGTGTCTTCCGGACTCACAACTTTGTGTCCAATAGTTCTATTATGAGAAAATATTTCGTAATCATTTCCTCCAGGGAAAGTTTTATCACCAAAAAAGTGAATTTCTTCGTAATCTTGTAGGAACTTGAGGCAGAATGTTTTATCCCAGCCTATGGGAAATGCGTCTATACTGATTTGACCTCCTATGGAGAACTGGAGACCTAGTTTTGGGAACTCTTTTTGTAGTGCTTGGACGAAATTTTCTCGGATTTTGTGCTCCTGAAGAAATATTTGAAAAATTTTACTATTTATTGGTCAATAATTGTCAAAATTACCAATGCATTTTTGTACTTACTTCGTCAAATTGGGAAAACTCATCTCTCTCTTGCTGACTACAAGACCGGCCTACAGGGCACAAATTGATCATCCCATTTCGAAACTCTACAAAAGTGCCTCGTTTTCTAGGCAGCTTCAACTTTGACATATACTCTAAAGAGAAGTTTATAAACTCTTGTAGTTTATCATCTCCTAAAAAGTTTTGAATGGATTCAGCCCCAATTTTCATCCCTTTGTGATGCGCTACGAGCCCATTCTCCGCAAAAAGGTACTCAAAATCTGTCAAAGCTAAACACATCCATACATTCAATAGGGAATCCTCTCAAAAATGGGACAAAAAAGTAAAGTGTATCTTTGTGTCGTGTATTTATAAACCTTGAGATCCTCCCAACTGCTCTAAAATTTTCACCAGGTCTGAACCCCCAACTAAAGCGATAGGACATTTCCCTTTCACCGTTTCTGTAAGGAACTTGTAAAACTCTGGAGTGATCACCTGCAAAAAAAAATGTTCAGTACACCATGCAAAACTTTTATCCCCGATCAGAAATTCTTTTGATCTCGGAAATTGTTTTTGCCTTGTGTAGCTTACCTGTCTGGGTAGAGTTAATGTGCCGTCCACGTCAAAGAGCAGGATTTTGCTTCCACTGGAGCTCATTATGAAAAAGACGGATTCTGCACAGAGATGATGAAAAAATAATTTGATGAAATCTCCAGATACAAACAAGAACATTTTTTATCACAGTTAGGAATCATGTCTTATTTATTCCCTGGATGATCCTGCAGCACTACATTACTATTGCTCACACATACAACTAACTTCAGCTGGTATTTTTTTATCTAACTGACCGGCAAATTTAGTCCGCATATCACGAACAAAATTGCATTATACCCCACATTATCGTGAATAAAACGAGCCTATTGGGGCTCCTTCCGACTACATGTATCAAATAGTAGCCCCTAAAGTGGAAACTGTAGAAAAAATCCTATTTCGTAAAGTAAAAAATCTCATGTATCGTGTATATTCTTCTTTAGACTTCTTTTAAGGTTTCTAATATCTATAGAGTATAGTACACTGCGGTTCCGTATTACATTAGCTAGGAGCGACAAATGATAAAAATTTCACTCTCTCATCATACTGAGCCCATAGTAAAAATATTTATGATGCTCACGTACATAGAAAACATGAAGTCCCGAATCCCTGCTTTCAACAAAATCATGCATAATGGGTTATATGTGTGCTACGTGGGGTTTGCGTGCAATTCCAAAGATGAATATCTTTTCTTGGGCTATTCAAAATCTTCAAAGAAAATAAGGACCAAGTGAGTGCAAGTGTAAAGAAAACTGTTTAAATGGAGTCATATCCATTCTCTAGAGTCAAATATTATTACCTTACTATTATTATTATGGGGGATCCACATATACACGCACTACTCACATCACATACAAAAGATGTTGCTTTCAGAAGAGTTTTCATACCCTGGCCCTAACTCAACTCACGACTCACACTGACTAGTGTAGTATAAAGCTGTAATAATCATTTCCCTTGCGTCGAAACCATAAATGGAGTTAATATTGGCTCTCTAACTAGTTAGCCATCTCTTTTGAACTTTGCTTTCCATTCATGTAGTCAAACCTTTCTCCATAATAATGAAATAACGCAATATACACACTGCACACGTACCACATGTCATCGTATGCACAATGTACTATGTGCACCACTGTGGTTCCTTTTTCCCTTCTCTCACTCACTTTTAAGCATGCATTTCTTTCTCTCTCTACACTAACATTACATATATTTCCCTTTTCCATGTGAAAGGTCTTTCCTTTTTCATACAACAAGGCGGCAGTCGGATTTTTACTTCATTTATCATTTACTTTCCTTTGCATCTTTTAACAGCCGAAGAAGAAATTTGACATTTCTCCATTACAAAAAATCTTTGTCATTTGTACTGCCTGCAAATAATAGATGATTTCTTTTCTGCAATATTGTCTTAGTTAGAAAGATCAAATAGTTTCTGCTAACTCACATAAATTGGAATTAAAAGCCTTGCATGGGAATTTTTTCTTCTGTACGGAAAGTAAGCCATTTTTTACTGGCTTAATTTACTTATCTTTAGATATAGCATGTTCTAGTGGCCATAATTGGTAGTATATTGTTTATAATTTAGACCCCGACCTTTATCCAGGGATCGATAAAATAGGCGAGAGAGAGCTACAGTTGTGTGTACACTGTACAATAGGAAACGGACGGAGTGTAGCTAAAAACTACAGAGCAATGCAGTCACTCTTCGTTTGCTTCGTTTTGTAGACTTTTGTAATAATAAAAGGAAAGAGAAATGCTGGTGCAGTCAGTCTTGGGAAAGATCTGTGAGCGCTTACAACGGGTACTATTTCCTCCCCCCGCTTCAGCATAAACTGACTAACTAACTAAAGAAAACTTTACCTAGCCCTTTCTAAGATGCAACAGTGTGGGTGCGAGTGAGAACATGGGGTAACTCAAACCAATCTTGTCACGACCTCGTTAGCTACTTTGTAATTAAAAACTTTCTCATTCCACCAAACCACCGAAAAAGTTCATCAAAAACTGACAAGTTGAGGTATTCCTATCGTGCACACAATTCATTTGCAAACGGGATCTACAATCTACGACCATTTGTTGCTGCTACGACTTAAAATCGAACCAAAGGGGAATAATTTTTCTTACCGTGGATCAACTTCTCCCCCAGTAGTCAATAATAATGTATTTGACAGTCGGTTTTGTTTGCACAAGTTTCTCCTGTTGAGTGCACTTGGTTACAATGTGTGTACATTTGATCACTCAGTAACTGACGGCGACAACCAAAACCATCTGGAGAATTCTGTAGCAGCAAGTGAATGAATTTTCTCCCGCTCTAGAAACATTGAACAACAAGTAGGTATGTGTGTACACATTGAGAATTGAGCGTAGCCATGGCCATGAATATATGCTCAGGCATATTGCATAGGGAAACTGATTGTAGTTTACGAAATATCGCATGGGGAACTATGTATACGTGTTAAGTTTATGACTTGACTTGGAACATCATGTCTTTGCTGCTTACTACGTGCACGAAGTTTCCCTTTCAACTCGTTAACTAGTTGCCTTGTTAGTTAGTTCACTCATCTCGTGCATAGAATTGAAAAAAGAAAGTAAATTTTTTATACACATACCATACAGTGAGTCCCTATAATAATTCAAGCTGGATTTTTAGTTAGTACGCTAGTTAGTCACAAGACAAGGCAGGCTCAGTTTTCCAAAAGTTTTAATTGAATCGTTCACAGTTTGCTATACGTGCAAAGGGAGCACAATAGAATGCCTACAGAATTTTTTCCACCATCCGTAACTGCAGACTCCATATTAATGTCTGAAATGCGGCTCGTTCAAAATTCTTTCCAGCTAGTTAGTTAGTTAACTGAAACAATGCGTTCATCATGCTTTTGTATGCACGTATAGATAAAATGGAATGAAGCATGATGAAACTAACTAGTTGGAGCTCTTAAAAATACAGTGCAGAAAGGAGAGATAAGGGGAAATTACATGCATGGATTTTATATCCAGTTAGCTATATAGTAACGGAACAGAATTGGCTTCTTCTTTTATAGTAAGTTACATCGTGGACAAAAAGGAAGCTACATGCTGCTGTATAGAAGAACGCGTGTGTGTTTATCTTTCGTCTTCTATGTTGATTACATATTCATGAGAAGTGGAGAGAACGCACTCACTATATAGAGCTGCTATTGTAGTCTCACAGAATACCCGGAAGGCCACTTGATAAAATGTATAGCCCTGTAGGCCTTCCTAATATTCCATCCATGGGCAATGAAAGCAGTTAAAACTTTGTTAATCTATGCAGTCTAACCAACTAACTAACTAAATCAAAAGGGTTGAGTATTTTAGGGAATGAATGGGTGGTGTATGAAACTTGAACATTATAGGCTATTGCAAATATGCTAAAATGTAGATATCGCAGGAGACCCAGGAGGAAGTGGTAATGTTTTCGGGCGATATGCAAACACAGTTGGAACCAATTAATCCCACTTTTAATGCATTTTTTATTCTCGACTTTTAATTCTATTTGTACTGTATAAAACATTGGGAATTCATTGGAACGTTCAACTTTGGTTCCCAGGAAAAACTATTCGTATAACGAATACAATAGTTAAGTTAGTATACGTAGTTAGCTTCCCATGAAATACGTTATTTGGAATTCAATTTCATTTGTGTATTGCGTGAGAGTTTACTTTTCGGAGCATTGTATTCCTTTCTCATGGAATAAACAAAATCCCATCAGCCTGGTACATAACTACTACTACATTTTCATCCATCAAAAAATCCCATGAGAGGTGTCAAATGTAGGCTCGCACATGAAAGGGCTGACTTTTCCTAGCACTTTTTGGAGCCCGTATGAGTTTATTTTCGTGTTGTTTCTAACCTAACTAGCTAGCTATAGAGTTGTAGAACCCATCCATTACTGTTAACTTCTATATTAATTGTATTTCCATCTCTCCCAGTCAGGCATCTATCAAAAGGCATGTGAAACTTTGATGTTCACTTTGAGCCCCACCATTATGATGATCATTCCCCTTTACTACTATGCTGCCCATATTAGCAAATGTGAGAAAAGCGAAAAGTTCCTGGGGCACAAATGCATTAGTTTTGTTCACTCCTCCTGCCAACCCGTCTGTAAGGGCGGAATAAAAGTTCTCACATTTATTTTGCATTCGACAATGAATAGATATACGTTTTCTTAGTTCCCGTCTTGCCAACACTTTGAGTGTTAAAGGTTCCCCAAGTCGAACTTTTACTGTCGTTTTCTTGAATGGGCCCTTTAGTTCTAACTCGGTATTTATCACATAAAAGGGTGCATTCAAATCTTCCTCCATCATCAAATGATTCACTGTTGGCACTTGTTCTAATAAATCCACACTATCGTCAAACCATCTGGTAAAACATGGACAATGGTAATTGTACTTTAAGAGGAGAGTGAGACATGAAAGTTTCTTTTCCCTTTGGCTCCCGTCATCCAATGCTTTCAAAAAGGGGCAAGAATGGGCCACAGGGTGGGCTCGCTCTTTTTGGGGAAAAGACAAAGAAATGGTGCAAAGGAGATGAGCCAATGTGGTTTTATCTCGAGCAACAACACTTTGGTAGATAGCATCTTGTCTGCAAGAATAATAAGACAAAAGTTAGTTTGGGTTATTGTATTGGCCCCTTTTACTTAGCAGGCGAGAACAAAAACACGAGCATTTAATAAGACTGATCTGAAGGGACTGTTTTTGCAATCAGTCCATTAATCATTTTTGTACATTTCCCATTCACAATTATCATCATTGTCTGCATTACTAGAGAAAAGTTATGAAAATGGTACATTGGAGGTCCCAATTGGAAATACGGTTTGCAAACTTTTGCCTTGAAAATTTGTACACTCTACACCTTCTTGAACGCACCTATTAGCCTTAGCGTTTCGCGGTTTATATTGTTGCGAACCTACAATTCTAAGCAGCGTTAAAATGACGCACTGTCACATTGCATATGTATAAAATTTATGCAACGAACCCGTAAAAATTAGTGACATTAGCATCAATATGCGGATGTTTCATGAAAAGGGAAAAAACTGTAGATTTAGCGTCTTTAGAAACTCCTAGTCGTATCAGCGTCATCAAAGGAGGCTCATAGCGTCCATCCTCTTCACTTTTCAGATTAGGATCTGCTCCATTCTTGAATAGAAAAGCGACAATATTAGGATCATTCCGTTTCACAGCTGTGGTCAGAAGCCGTTCTCCTCGAAAACTCGCGTTAGGGTTAAAGCCATTAGGGGTACAAGAAGAAAAGTCCAGCTTTTTCAGGATATCCAGTCGACCACTCTTAATGGCAATGTGAGCTGTCCACGTTGAGTTATTGGAGTCATGTCTTCCTTTGGTCGTTCTTGTCATACACTCATGAACACGTACCACTTTCTTGGTAGCCATCTCGTAAATCCTGGGAAGCCTAAGTACCGGAACCGAATGTAACTAGTGTTGTAGAGAGATTTTTAAAGTCCACATAAGCTACTTACTTACTTTGAATGTACGAGGATGAGAGCACGGTCTAGCTGCAATTGTTGATAACGGGTCTGGGCTATTTTCTAGATGTGTTTAGAAGGCATTCGGAATATATCGTTGTCTGACAGATTATTCTTCAGGGAAATTTGTTTTTATAATCCAGTTGAATGCGGAATTTTATTTTCCGAATTTCACTTTTAGATTCCGGCTAGTCCAAAAAATGATATAGGTTTTTTTACTTCTTACTTTTTAGGTGGTGAGTGTATTTTCTGAACGTTGTAGGTTTTGGAAAGAATAAATGGGGTGAACTAATATTCACATACAGACACCAAAACATGAATTTTTGAATAAAACGAATAAAAGAACTGTAAAAAGTAATAAAGTCTTCTCTGCAGCAGCTTTAAACAATTCACTATATTCTTGAATTCCAGCTTTTCCGCAGTCAGTTAGTTTCATGAATGCAACGTTGCAGTCTTTTGTGTAGTGTGAAGCTAGTTTCAGCAGCATATGAATAACAAACAAGTTTCGCCAGCCATTTGCATGCACTGTATGTGTACCAGAATTTCTACTTGTCTGTATTTTTTTCAACTTACTAACTCTGAAATGAAACTATTTATAGAGATTGTCCGGAAGGGGGGAAAAGACGGGAACCAGAATCTGAGAGCAAAAAAATGCAGTGCAGGAAAGACTTAATTTCGTCAGAATGACCAGTTTTGGAATTTTTGCAGATTTCACTGCATAAATCTACGACGGTACTTACTACATTTGCTGGAATAATTTACTAGCGTGTGGAATTCATTCCCTCTGTGGACTATTCACCAATGAGTAAGTGCATTAAACAGGAGCGCAATAATGATCATAATAATTTCTCCTCCTCTTTTCTTCCACATTCATTCATTCCTGGTTACTGCTTCCCTGTCACACCAAATCTTATACCCCATGCATTAAACATGCTCTATGAGATTTCCCTCCATACAACATTCTATTTAACTGACTTCTTGGAGAAAAACATTTCTTTCAGACATTACAGTATAACTATACAAATATCTTGCTTCTATACAGATCACCCCAGGGTTCCAATGGGCCCCATGTCCATCAATGTTGTACCTCATAATACTCTTGGTAAGTGAAATTTTCATTTTCTTTCATGTAATAGTGCTCCCTGAATAGGTATTTTCTCACTAACAAAGGAGCTGCAGTAGGATTGCCCGGGCTGAACATGCCAGTGATGACAGCGCCCTCTATGATGCCCACCCAAGTGCCCTCTCTGGGCTTGTTGACCAAAAAACCGATGTCATTTGGTGACCAAATAGACGACGGGAACACTGCAAAATCTCCTTCACTGCCATGGGGCTCTTCTTTAATAGGAAACATTGGATTCCCTGTGTTGGGAGTCCCTTTAACTGTCCCTGCTGTATCTTCTGCTCAGCCCGGGCTCAGTGATGCGAACATTGTGTATGGTATGGATCCAGTAAATCAGGCTAATGGGATCAGCAACAATTGTGGAAGCATTAATAACAATAATGGGAGTGCTAGTAATACTAATGGGCCAGCCAAATCCAAGGAGATAATTCACTGCAAGTCGTGTACACTGTTTCCACCGAATCCATCTGGCCCGCCGCCCACTACCAGAGAGAAACCACCGGGGTGCAAAACAGTGTTTGTGGGGGGATTGCCCGAAAATGCAACGGAGGAGATGATTCGAGACATTTTTGAACCTTGTGGGGAAATAAGGACGGTGAGGTTAAGCAAGAAGAATTTTTGCCATATTCGGTATGATCTGGAAGAGTTTGTGGAGAATGCTATCTCCTTGTCGGGGT
>Ga0210040_10003369_pt1 | contig 21634 bp, 28 predicted proteins | sample CryGeyCG12114_NA_FD_185462 | JGI IMG/M metagenome (GOLD analysis project Ga0210040, IMG submission 185462) | Groundwater microbial communities from aquifer - Crystal Geyser CG19_WC_8/21/14_NA (SPAdes) (version 2) | ecosystem: Environmental > Aquatic > Deep subsurface > Groundwater | place: USA...
TCGGGAGCGGCGATGATGCGCCGGATGTCCCAGGACCCGGAGGTCGCCCAGCACCGGCTGACCCGCGGCGTCCTCCGCAGGATCGTCCGCTTCGCCCGGCCGTACCGGTCGCTGATCATCCTCTTCGTCGCGCTGATCGCGCTCACCGCCGCGCTCGCGGTCGCTCCGCCCCTGCTGTTCGGCTTGATCATCGACCGCGGCGTGCTGCAGGAGAACCGACGGCTGCTGGTGAGCCTGACCCTCACCCTGGTCGTGCTGGCCGTCGCCCAGGCGGCCCTGAACCTGCTGCAGCGCTGGTGCTCGGCCAAGATCGGCGAGGGCCTGATCTACGACCTGCGGACCCAGGTCTTCGACCACGTGGTGCAGATGCCGCTCGCCTTCTTCACCCGCACCCAGACGGGCAAGCTGGTGTCGCGGCTCAACTCCGACGTGATCGGGGCCCAGCAGGCCTTCACCTCGACCCTGTCCACGGTGCTGTCCAACCTGATCAGCCTGGTGCTGGTCCTGGTGGCCATGACGGTGCTCAGCTGGCAGCTCACCCTGGCGGCCCTGGTCCTGCTGCCCGTGTTCTTGGTCCCGGCGCGGATCGTCGGGGCCAGGCTGGCCGGGCTGACCCGTGAGCAGATGCAGCTGAACGGCGACCTCTCCTCGACCATGACGGAGCGGTTCGGCGTCTCCGGCGCCCTGCTGGTCACCCTCTTCGGGCGGCGCTCCGACGAGCACGACCGGTTCGCCGAGCGGGCCGGCGCTGTTCGCGACATCTCGGTCCGGATCGCCATGAACGGCCGCTTCTTCATCACCTCGCTAGGGCTGGTGGCGGCGCTGGCCACCGCCCTGGTCTACGGCGTGGGCGGCTCGCTGGCCATCGACGGCGCGCTGACCGTGGGCACGCTGACCGCCCTGGCCGGGCTGCTCAGCCAGCTGTACGGGCCGCTGACCAGCCTCACCAACCTGCGGATCGACGTGATGAACGCCCTGGTGAGCTTCGACCGGGTCTTCGAGGTGCTCGACCTCCGCCCGATGATCGAGGACGATCCGGACGCCCGTCCGGTCACCGGCCCGGCCTCGGTCGAGTTCGCCTCCGTCACCTTCCGCTACCCGAGCCCGACGGAGGTGTCGCTGGCCAGCCTGGAGTCGGTGGCCAGCGCCGAGCAGCGGCCGAACGCCGAGGTGCTGCACGACGTGTCGTTCCGGGTCGCACCCGGCTCGACGGTCGCCGTGGTGGGCCGTTCGGGCGGCGGCAAGACCACCATGACCCACCTGGTGGCCCGGCTCTACGACGTGACCGGGGGCGCGGTGCTGGTCGGCGGGGTGGACGTGCGCCGGCTCGAGCTGGCGTCGCTGCGCCGGCACGTCGGGTACGTCACCCAGGACGCCCACATGTTCCACGACACCATCGCGGCGAACCTGCGCTACGCCGAGCCCGGGGCCAGCGAGCAGCGCATCTGGGCGGCCCTGGAGGCCGCCCAGATCCGCGAGCTGGTGACCGAGCTGCCCGATGGCCTGGAGACGGTGGTCGGGGAGCGCGGCTACCGGCTCTCCGGCGGGGAGCGCCAGCGGCTGGCCATCGCCCGGCTGCTGCTCAAGGCACCGCCGGTCGTGGTGCTGGACGAGGCCACGGCCCACCTGGACTCCGAGTCCGAGGCCGCGGTGCAGCGGGCGCTGGACACCGCGATGCAGGGCCGGACCAGCATCGTGATCGCCCACCGGCTGTCCACCATCCGCGGCGCCGACCTGATCCTGGTCGTCGACCAGGGCAGGATCGTCCAGCAGGGTCGCCACCAGGAGCTGCTGGCGGAGGGCGGGCTGTACGCCGAGCTCTACCGCACGCAGTTCGCCGGTCCGGGACCGGACGCGAGTGACGCGCCGGTCGGCGGGACGGGCCACCTCAGCGCCTGAGCGCCCACGTGCTGACCGAGACCGCCACCGTCACCTCGGTCGGGTCGGCCAGCCGGGCGACCTGCTCCGCCCGCTGCTGAGGGCCGAGGTGGAAGGCGTTGGGCCCCATCCCCACCAGGTCGGCCACCACCGCCGGCGACCACCCCGCCCGGTGCACCAGCGACCGCTCTGCGAGAGGCCGGAACGACGCCGTCAAGGCCTCCGCCAGCCGCTCCTGCTTGTCCTCACCGACCCCGAGCAGGCCGAGCGCCCGGCGCAGCTCGACCAGGTGCTCGGGCAGCGGGCTGACCACCGCCAGCACGCCGTCCGGCCTGAGCACGCGGGCGAACTCGCCCGGGTTGCGCGGCGCGAAGACGCTGGTGACCACGTCCAGACCGGCATCGACCAGCGGGAGCGGCTGCCAGGTGTCGGCCACCAGCGCCGCGACCCGCGGATGGACCCGGGCGGCGCGCCGGGCCGCCGCGGCGGAGATGTCCAGCGCCACCCCGCGGCCAGGCAGGACGTCTAGCAGCGCGGCCAGGTACCAGCCGGTGCCGGCACCCGCCTCCAGCACGCTCAGCGGGCCGGGTGCCACCGACCGCACGGCGGTGAGACCGGACCGGACGGCGTCGGCCAGCCCGTCGGCGAGCGGCCGGTAGTGGCCGCCACCGAGGAAGCGCTCCCGGGCGGCGACCATCTCGGCGGTGTCGGCGTGCCGGGGCTGACGGCTCTGCAGCAGGTTCAGGTAACCCTGGCGGGCCAGGTCGAACCGGTGGCCCCGGGGACAGGAGACGCCCGGCCCGTCCAGCTCCAGGGCCTGGCCGCAGGACGGGCAGCGGAGCAGGTCCAGGACCTCGGCGACGGGCACGCAGGCCTACCGCCGACGGCCGGGCAGCCGTCCGGTCACAGCGTCCGGAGGGCGCCACCCTCGACCGGCAGCACGCAGCCGGTGAGGTAGGAGGCCGCAGGGGAGAGCGCGAACGCCGCGACGCGGCCGAACTCCTCGGGCCGTCCCGACCGGCGCAGTGGGATGGCCGCCTCCGCGGCGGCCCGGGCCGCAGCGGGGTCGTCGCTGAGGGAGTCCAGGTGCTGTACCCGGTCGGTGTACACCCGGCCCGGCATCAGGCCGACCACCCGCGTCCCCTCCGGCCCCAGCTCGTCGGCCAGCTGCTTGACCAGCATCCCGAGGCCCGGCCGCAGGCCGTTGGAGGCAGCGAGGCCGCCGACCGGGGACTTGACGGAGCTGGACAGCACCCAGCCGACGGCCAGGTCGTCGGCGGTGCCGGCCTCGAGCACCGCGTCAGTGACGCGGAGCGCGGGCAGGAAGACCGAGTCGAAGGCGCTGCGCCACTGCTCGGCCGTCGTGCCGCGGACGCTGCCCGGGGGTGGGCCACCCACGCTGACCAGGGCGCCGTCCAGCCGGCCGAACGTCGCCAGGGCGGCGGCGCAGGCGTCGGTCGCGGTGGCCTCGTCGGTGAGGTCGGCGGCCAGCGCCAGGGCGCGGGGTGCGGCCGCACCGGCGTTGAGCTGCTCGGCCACCGAGTCGAGCACGTCGGCTCGCCGGGCCACCAGCACCACCCGGGCCCCTTCGGCGACCAGCACCTCTGCCGTGGCGCGGCCCAGCCCCCCGCTCGCGGCGGTGACGACGAAGACGCGCTCCTGCAGGCCGAGGTCCATGACGCGATCCTGGCACACCGCGCCCGGGCGTCAGTGAGCCGCGGGCACCTGCGGGCGGCCGGGTGCAGCAGCCTCCGCGGCCTGTTCCGCCTTGCGCGCCCGGAGGTCGCCCCTGATGAACACGACCACCCCGGCCAGGCCGATGCCGGTGAACATGAACCACTGCACCGCGTACCAGAAGTGCGGTCCGTCGGAGATCTCCGGCAGCTCGACGCGCTGGAGCTCCCCGGTCTGCGGCGGGTCGACCGTCAACAGGCCGAGATAGCCGTTGACCACCGGATAGGGCAGCGTCGCGCCGATCGCGTCGGAGCTGATCAGCCGCATCTGGCCGTTGACCGGCCGGCTGGCCGAGCTCCGTCCGCGCTCGTTGCGTCGCACGTGCCCGACCACGGTCACCGGCCCGCTCGGCGGGGCCGGGGCGACCGCGGGGATCTCCTCACCCTGGTCCAGGGAGACGAAGCCGCGGTCGACGAGCACGGCACCGGTGGCGGTGCGCAGCGGCGTGACGACCTCGTAGCCGTTCGCACCACCGTTGTGACGGTAGCGGAGCAGGAACTGGTGGTCGGCGTCGAACGTGCCGCGGGCCTCCACCCGCTGCCACTGGTCGGCGTCGACGATCCGGTGGTCGAAGGCCTGCTCGTAGGGGACCACCGGACGCTTCTCGTTGGCCAGGGTGGAGACGTTGCGTTCCTGACGCTGCTGCAGCCGGTCCAGCTGCCACTCGCCGAGGTTGACGAAAGCCGTGCCCAGGGCGGCCACGAAGACGATCAGCAGGGTCCAGCGGACCCAGAGACGACGCACGCAGCCAGGCTACGCGGCGCCGGCCACGCTCCTCAGCGGTGACGGACTGCCACCGCGGACCGGGCTACCGGGGTCGGTCAGCTGGGCTCGGCCAGCAGGTCGGTGACCGCGGTGGCTGTCGGGGCCAGCGCAGCGCCCCGCCCTACGGCGACGCCGGCCAGGAAGGTGGTCAGCGGAGCCGCGACCCGTTCCACCTCGTGGGCGGCGTCGCGGGCGAGGTCGAGCAGGATCTGGACGGTCTCCTCGTCCAGCGCCTGGTCGGAGATCTCCAGCTTCTCGGCCACCGCCGTCAGCCATGCCGTCAGCTCCATCTGGGCCCTCCTCGTACCGCCGGGCGGCGGAATCTGCTGCCGGTCCCCGCGAAGGCACCGGGAAAGTCGGACGGCCGTTGCGTCCGGTGTCAGGATGATGGCATGGGACGAGTGACCCGCCTGCACCCCGTGCTGCGGATAGGACCGGATACGGCCGTGCGGCGGAGCGACACGCTGGCTGTCGAGGACCCGCTGGAGGTGCGGCTGAACGGTGAGTCTTTCCTGGTCACCATGCGCACGCCGGGCGACGACATCGACCTGGTGCACGGTCTGCTGCACAGCGAGGGGGTGATCGCCCGGGTCGAGGACATCGCGGCGGCGCGCTACTGCGACGGGGTCGGACCGGACGGGCTGAACACCTACAACGTGCTGGACGTGCAGCTGGCGCCCGGGGTCGAGCCGCCCGACGCGGAGCTGCGCCGCAACGTCATGACCACGAGCGCCTGCGGGGTGTGCGGCACCACCAGCATCGACCAGGTGGTCAAGCAGACCTGCCACCCGCTCGACCTCACACTGCGGGTGCCCGCGGAGCTGGTGCTGTCCGCGCCGGACCGGCTCCGCGAGCAGCAGAAGGCGTTCGCCAAGACCGGCGGCCTGCATGCCGCTGGGTTGATGAGCCCGGACGGAGTCATCATCTGCGCCCGCGAGGACGTCGGCCGGCACAACGCGGTGGACAAGGTCGTCGGCTGGGCGATCCGGCAGCGGATGCTGCCCCTCAGCCAGCTGATCCTGGTGGTGTCGGGACGGGCCTCGTTCGAGCTGACCCAGAAAGCGGTGCTGGCCGGGATCCCGCTGATGGCGGCGGTGTCGGCGCCCAGCTCGTTGGCGGCCGAGCTGGCCACCGAGGCCGGGCTGACCCTGGTCGGGTTCGTCCGCGGCCAGACCATGAACGTCTACTCCCACCCCGAGCGGGTCAAGACCCCGGCCTAGGTCGGCAGCATCCGGTACATTAACGTTCAACTACTCGAACCAGAAGGTGGGACACCACTATGAGCAAGGCAAGTGACCTCGGTCTGCTGATCATCCGGGCCGGTGTCGGTGCGGCCTGCGCCGCCCACGGCGCGCAGAAGCTCTTCGGATCCTTCGGCGGGGGTGGCATCAAGGGCACCGGCGCATTCTTCGACTCGGCCGGCTTCGTCCCCGGCGAGCTGAACGCGCAGCTGGCCGGCGTGGCCGAGTTCGGCGGCGGCGCCCTGCTGGCCCTGGGTCTGGCTTCCGGACCGGCCGGCGCAGCACTGGCGGGCAACATGGTTGTCGCCGGCTCGACCCACGCCGAGAACGGGTTCTTCAACATGGGCGGTGGCTACGAGCTGCCCGCGACCTACGCCCTGGTCGGTGCTGCTGTGGCCCTGGGCGGCCCCGGCACCTGGTCGCTGGACGCGTTGACCCGCCACAAGTGGAACAAGCCGTGGATGCGTCTGTTCGCCCTCGCCTCGGCCGGCGCGTCGGCGTACTACGTGATGGACCAGCGGCAGAAGGCGCTGTCAGGTCGCGCCACCTCGGCGCCGGCCGCCGAGCCGGCCGCTGACGCCGCCGAGGCACCGCAGGCCACCGAGTCCGGGACGCCGCAGGCCACCGAGGGCTGAGCCTTCGAGCGCACGAACGCCAGTCACCGGCGGCAGTTCCTCGGGAGCTGCCGCCGGTGGTGGTTGGTCGGTCAGCTGCTGTTGCTCCGCAGCTGCGAGCCGTAGACCGCCGCTTGGGTGCGGCGCTGCATCCCGAGCTTGGTGAGCAGGATCGAGACGTAGTTCTTCACCGTCTTCTCGGCCAGGAACAGCTCGTCGCCGATCTGGCGGTTGGTGTAGCCGTCGGTGATCAGGTTGAGGATCTCCCGCTCCCGGGGGGTCAGGGCGTCCAGCTTGGACACCTCCCGGACGGGGTTGCGGAGCCGGTCCAGGAGCTTCTGGGTGACGGCCGGGTCGATCAGCGAGCGGCCCTCGGCCACCTGCCGGATGCCGGCGACCAGGCTCGAGCCACCGACCTCCTTCAGCAGGTAGCCGGAGGCGCCCGCCATGATCGCGGCGAACAGGGCCTCGTCGTCGTCGAAGGAGGTCAGGATCACGCAGCGGATCTCCGGGTTGGACGACCGGATCTCGCGGCAGACGTCGATGCCGCTGCCGTCCGGCAGCCGCCCGTCCAGCAGGGCCACGTCCGGCTTTGCCCCCGGGATGCGCCGCAGCGCCTCGGCCGCCGTCGCCGCCTCACCCACCACGGTGATGTTCGGCTCGGACTTGAGCAGGTCCACCAGCCCTCGGCGGACCAGCTCGTGGTCGTCCATCAAGAAGATCCGGATGTTGCGTTCGTCCTCGCTCACAGTGGTATTGCCCATGTCAGTTGCAGGCCGCCTTCCGTTCGGTTGTCGATGCTGAGCTGACCCCCGTACCGCTCGGCCCTGCGGCCCAGATTGTCCAGGCCGCTTCGTCGTGTGCTGCCCTGCAGCCCGCGTCCGTCGTCGGTGACGGACAGCTCGAGGCTGCTCCCGTCGGTCCGGACGCAGACGGTGACCGAGGACGCGTGGGCGTACTTGCTGACGTTGGTGAGGGACTCGCGCAGGACGGCCTCGATGTCGCGCACCAGCCCGGCCTCGGCCGGCCACTCCAGCGGGCCGACCAGCTCCAGCTCGACCGGCAGCCCGAGTCCGGTCTGGATCTCCGCGACCAGGCTGGTGACCATGCCGGACAGGGGGAGAGCGGCCGGCGGGGCTGCGAGCAGGGTGAAGATCGAGGAGCGGATCTCCCGGATCGTCTCCCCGATCTCCGCCATGCAGTGCAGCAGCTGGCCCCGGGCCTCGGGTTCGTCCACCTGCTGAGCGGTCTCCGAGACGCCCAGCCCGATCCCGACGAGCCGCTGCACCACGTCACCGTGCAGCGAGCTGGCGATCTGGTCGCGCTGCTCCATCCCGCTGAGCCGGTTCCGGTCGCCCCGGGCCTGGACGAGCTGCAGGACCACAGCCGCCTGGCCGGCGAAGGTCTCGGCCATCTCCAGCTCGGGCTGGGTGAAGGGCAGGCGACCGGGGCGCCGGATCGCGATGACCACCCCCGAGCAGTCGGCCTGCCCGTTCATCGGCAGGGCCAGCACCGGTCCCGTCGGGACCGGGCCACCGAGCTCGGTCTCCTCGCCGGGCTCCACCTGCTGCGGGTCGTGGCTGATGCCCCGCCCCTGCCGCAGTGCGGCCGTAGCGACGCTGCCGCGGGCGGTGAGCTGTCGGCCCAGCAGAGCCTCGCTGCCCTCGCCCTCGACGGCGAGGACGGTGAGGTCCGCGCCATCCTCCTCGAGGATGAGCAGGGCTGCGGTGTCCGCACCGAGCAGCTCCCGGACCGTGCTGACGGTGCGGCGGAGGGCGGTGGCAGCGTCGTCCTGGCTGCCCAGCAGGTACTGACCCAGGTCGGCGGCGGCCTCCAGCCACTCCTGCCGACGGCGGGACTCCTGGTAGAGCAGGGCGTTCTCGATGGCGATGCTCGCCGCAGCCGCCAGGGCCTGCGTCAGCTCCTCGTCCGCGGAGTCGAAGTCGCGACCGGTGACCTGCTCGGTGAGGTGGAGGATCGCGTACAGGTCGCCGCGGTACCGGACCGGGACGCCGAGGAAGCGCTCCGCGACGGGGTGAGACGGTGGCGCCCCGCACGAGTGCGGGGAGTCGAGGACCCCTGGCAGGTGGGCGACCAGGGGGTCCTCGACCATCGTCGCGAGCAGGCCGCGACCCTGGGGCGCCTCGCCGATGGCCTCGGTCTCGGCCCTGGACAGCTGGCTGTGCGGGCAGTGGTCGAGATGACCGTCCAGCCCGACCACGCTGAGGGTGGCGTAGCGGGCGCCGACCACCTCGCGGGCGAGGTCGGGAACCCGCTGCAGCAGCGTGGTGAGCGACAGCTCACCGACGATCTGGCCGTAGGACCGGTGGAAGAGCCGGAGCCGGCGGGGGGCGGTGGCGGCCTCGAAGGCGTGCGTGGAGTGCTGCTCGATCAGGTTGCTGATCGGCAGGGGCGACGCGCTTGGCTGTCCCCCGGCAGCGAGCGAGCCGATGCTGGTGAGGCTGTCGGGGGGGCTCATCCTGGGTGCAGCCTATGCGGTCGGGCCGACTCCCGCACGGCGGAGCGGCCGACCGCGGGCGACGGTGAGGTGGCGCGCCCGCCTAGAATCGGGGTCGTGACCACAATGCTGCCGACGCCGACCGTGCGCTCCGCGCCGTCGACGGGCGCGGGTCGCGGCGCCCTCACCGACCGTTACGGGCGGACCGCGACCGACCTGCGGGTGTCGCTGACCGACCGCTGCAACCTCCGCTGCACCTACTGCATGCCCGCCGAGGGCCTGGAGTGGATGCCGCACGCCGAGGTGCTCAGTGACGACGAGGTGCTCCGGCTGGTCCGGGTCGCGGTCGAGCGGCTCGGGGTCACCACGGTCCGGCTCACCGGCGGCGAGCCGCTGCTGCGCCGTGGCCTCGAGGAGCTGATCGCCGGGCTGGCGGCGCTGCGACCGCGGCCGGTGATCGCGCTGACCACCAACGGCATCGGGCTCGCTGCTCGGGCGTCTGGGCTGGCGGCGGCGGGTCTGGACCGGATCAACATCTCCCTGGACACCCTCGAGCCGGACACCTTCGCCAAGCTCACCCGTCGCCGGCGGCTGCCGGACGTGCTCGCCGGGGTCCGGGCCGCGACGGCTGCCGGCCTGACGCCGGTCAAGATCAACTCCGTGCTGCTGCGCGGGGTCAACGACCACGAGGCCGTGCCCCTGCTGCGCTGGGCGATGGCCGAGGGCGTGCAGCTCCGCTTCATCGAGCAGATGCCGCTGGACGCCCAGCACGCCTGGCAGCGCCAGACCATGGTGACCGCTGCGGAGATCTCGGCCCGGCTGAACGAGCAGATCGAGCTGGTGGAGGACCCGGCGGACGCCCTGGTCCGGGGTAGCGCCCCCGCCGAGCTGTTCCGGGTGGCGGGCACCTCGCACACGGTGGGAATCATCGCCGCAGTCTCCAAGCCGTTCTGCGGTGCCTGCGACCGGGTCCGGCTGACGGCGGACGGCCAGGTACGCACCTGCCTGTTCTCCCGCACCGAGTCCGACCTGCGGGCGCCGATGCGCGACGGCGCCGGCGATGCCGAGCTGGCCGACCGCTGGATCATCGCGGCCGGTGGCAAGCAGGCCGGCCACGGCATCGACGACCCGTCGTTCCTGCAGCCCGACCGACCGATGTCAGCCATCGGGGGCTAGAGCGTGTCTCCCAATGGCTCGCGTGGTCATCGTTGATGGTGGGCTGGTGTCGCGGACTGCGTTGTTGAGTGACTCCCAGTGGGAGCGGATCGAGCCGTTGCTGCCCTCCTCGGACGGCCAGCGCGGGCGGCCGTTCCGGGACCACCGGCAGGTGGTGGAGGGCATCATCTACCGGTTCCGGTCCGGGACGCCGTGGCGTGACCTGCCGACCTCGTTCGGGCCGTGGCAGACGGTGTGGAAACGACACCGCCGGTTCTGCGCCGACGGCACCTGGGACCGCATCCACACCCGGTTGCTGGTCGAGGCCGACAGTCTCGGACAAGTGGTGTGGGACGTGTCCGTGGACTCCACCATCAACCGCGCCCACCAGCACGCGACGAATCTGGCCCGCACCACAGGGGGATCTGTCGAACTACACGAATCTGCGGACCGAACCTCCTGACCATGCCCTGGGTAGGTCCCGGGGCGGGTTGAGCACCAAGATCCACCACCTGTGCGACGGCAAGGGTCGCCCGCTGGTCATGCTCGTCGCCCCTGGTCAGGGCGGAGACTCTCCGATGTTCGCTCCGCTCTTGGCGGCGCTGTCGATTCCCCGAGCCGGCCCGGGCCGACCCCGCACCCGACCTCAACAGGTCCTGGGCGACAAGGCCTACTCCTCCAAGGCCAACCGGCAGCTGCTCCGCAGGCGCCACATCACCGCGGTGGTTCCCGAGCCGGATGACCAGATCGGCCACCGACGACGTCGCGGCCCTCGCGGCGGTCGACCGGTGAGCTTTGACCGCGAGCAGTACAAGGGCCGCAACGTGGTCGAGCGCTCCTTCAACGTCTTCAAGCAGTGGCGCGGCCTGGCCACCCGCTACGACAAGCTCGCCCTCACCTACCGCGGCGGGGTCGTCCTACGCGCCATCACCATCTGGCTACGCCAATAAGGAGACACGCTCTAGTCGGCCGTCGCCGTCAGGTCAGCGGTTCGACGCTGCGCAGGAAGCCCCGGGTGGACAGGAACCCGCTCAGCTGCTGCCGGTGCTCGTCGCAGGCCAGCCAGTGCTTGCGCCGGTCGTCGGGGTGGATCTTCGGGTTGTTCCACTGCAGGTCCGTGGTGGCAAGCGCCGAGCAGCCCTTGGCCGAGCAGACGAGCCCGTCCGGGTCGACGGGCAGCGGGTCGACCCCGCGGCGGACGCCGGACGGGCCGGTGGGGATCGGCTCAGGCAACCCGGCCCTCCGGCTCTTCGTGATGTCCGCGCACCGGGGTGGGGTCGTCGTCCACCGTGCCCTCGATGATCTCACCGCCGGCGTCGGCGTACAGAGCCGAGCCCGCGCCGAGCTGCGGGGCGTCCAGCGGTGCCCCACGCTCGACGGTGCTGGGCTTGGTGCGGTGGTCGGCCTGGTTGGCCAGCACGACGGCGACGTAGGGCAGCAGCACGGCGCAGGCGAGCAGCACCCAGCGGAACCAGCCGTGCACCCAGATCATCGCCAGGAAGCAGGCCGTGCGGAAGGCCATGGTGATGGCGTACCGCCGCATCCGGCCCGACATCTCGGTGCTGGTCGCGCCGCGCGCGTCGGTGATCACCGTGGCGGCGACCGGCCGGGCCCCGTGCGCGGCGGGGCGATCGCGGTCGGCGGCGCGCGTCGGGTCTATCACCGCGCCAGGGTACGCCCGTGCCCCAGAGCCACCGGGCGCTCGATAGCGTGAGCCCGTGACCTCTCCAGCTGCCTCCACCGAGCCCTCGTCGCCCCGCCGTACCGTCCTGGTCACCGGAGGCAGCAAGGGCATCGGACGGGGGGTCGCCGCGCGTCTCGCCGCGGCCGGGCACCGGGTGGCAGCCACCTACCGCAGCGGTGAGGTGCCGGCCGGGGTGCACGGCGTGCAGTGTGACGTGACCGTGCCGGAGCAGGTCGAGGCCGCCTTCGCCGAGGTCGAGTCGAGCCTCGGTCCGGTCGGGGTGCTGGTGGCCAACGCCGGCATCACCCGCGACGGGCTGGTGATGCGGATGTCGGACCAGGACTGGGACGCGGTGCTGGCCACCAACCTGACCGGCGCCTTCCGGGTGGCCCGGCGCGCCGCCCGCCCGATGGTCAAGGCCCGCTTCGGCCGGATCATCTTCATCTCCTCCGTGGTCGGCCAGCTCGGGTCGGCCGGCCAGGTGAACTACGCCGCGTCCAAGTCGGGCCTGGTCGGGATGGCACGCTCACTGGCCCGCGAGCTCGGCCCGCGGGGGATCACCGCCAACGTGCTGGCCCCCGGGTTCATCGAGACCGACATGACCGCCGAGCTGGGCGAGGACACGGTGCAGAAGTACACCGCGTCCATCCCCCTGGGCCGGCTGGGCGTGGTGGACGACGTGGCCGGCGCCGTGGAGTTCCTGGCCGGCGACGCCGGGAGCTACATCACCGGGGCCCTGCTCCCGGTGGACGGCGGGCTGGGCATGGGACACTGACGCCCGCCCGTCCGACCCGCGACCCGGGACCGCGTCCAGACCAGCAGGAGCAGCAGTGGGAATTCTCGACGGCAAGACCGTCCTCGTCGCCGGTGTCACGCTCGACACCTCCATCGCCTTCCACGTCGCCCGCATCGCGCAGGCGGAGGGGGCGACCGTGGTGGTGTCCAACTTCGGGCGGGCGATGAGCCTCACCCGGCGGGTGATCAAGAAGCTCGACCCGGTGCCCCCGCTGCTCGAGGTGGACGTCACCGACAGCGACCACCTCGCCGGGCTGGCGGACGCGCTCGGCGAGCACGTGGACCACCTGGACGGGCTGGTGCACTCTCTCGCCTTCGCCAACCCCGAGACCGCGCTCGGCGGCAAGTTCCTCAGCACGCCGTGGTCGGACGTGGCCACCGCCCTGCAGGTGTCGGCCTACTCCCTGGCGTCGCTGACCATGGCCTGCAAGCCTCTGCTCGCGCCCCAGTCCTCGGTGGTCGGCCTGACCTTCGACGCCACGGTCTCCTGGCCGGTCTACGACTGGATGGGCGTCTCCAAGTCGGCGCTGGAGAGCACCAGCCGCTATCTCGCCCGCTACCTCGGTCCGGAGGGTGTCCGGGTGAACCTGGTCGCCGCGGGGCCGCTGGAGACCCTGGCCAAGCGGGCCATCGGGGGTGCCGACACCTTCAACGAGGTCTGGGGCCAGCGGGCACCGCTCGGCTGGGACCCGAAGGACATGGAGCCCACCGCCCGGGCGGTGGTGGCCCTGCTCAGTGACTGGTTCCCCAAGACGACGGGGGAGATGGTGCACGTGGACGGCGGCCTGCACTCCACGGGCGCCTAGCTCCGGCTCGGCCCGAGAGCCCGGAGGCTGGGGCCCGGCTCCGCCCCGGCCGCAGCAGGGGCGGAACCGGCTTGGCGCTAGGCGCCGGAGGCTGGCCCCTCGAGCTCGGTCTCGGGGTCGGACTTCTCGTCGAGGACGTCGTCCAGGGCCTCGCGGACGGCCTGCCGGGTCGCCAGGCGCACCGACGCCGCACGCTGCAGGTCGGCGTTGTCGGCATCGGCGAGCCGCTGCCGTTCGGTCCGCTCGGCCGCCAGGGCCTGGTCGCGGGCGTAGCGGATGCGGTCGAAGATCTCCATCGATGCTGCCTCTTTCGTGGTCGTCGTGGTGGGGTTGGGGAGCCCGGGCCGGCACGTCGGTCCGCCGGGGTTTGGACGGGGCGCCCTGGGGATACCTGTCACCCTGGAACTTACCCGCGACCCGCCCACGGGTCCTCGGAGCAGTGTCCCCAGCCGTGATTTACGCTGTACGCACGTATTCCGTGCTCGCTCAGCAGCTCACCCAGCCAGGAAGTTGACGCATGACATCAGGTGACACCCAGACCGAGCAGAAGGCCTCGAGGGTCCCCGGCGGCACCGCCGACAAGCCGAGCGAGGTGCCGGCCAAGGGCTGGTTGCAGATCGCCAAGCGCGGCTGGGCCGAGGCCAAGGCCGACAACGTCCCGCTGCTGGCCGCCGGGATGGCGTACTACGCGTTCCTGGCCATCTTCCCGGCCCTGATCGCGGCCGTGCTGCTCTACGGGTTGTTCGCCGACCCGGCGCAGATCGCGGAGCAGATCAACAGCCTGGGCTCGGCGCTCCCCGGTGAGGTGCGCACGCTGGTCACCGAGCAGCTGACCATGGCCTCGGGCAGCGGCAAGGCGGGCTTCGGGGCCGTCGTGGCGATCCTGCTGGCCCTGTTCAGCGCGTCCGGCGGTGTCGGCAACATGATGACGGCGATCAACACCGCCTACGACGAGGACGAGACGCGCGGATTCCTGAAGAAGCGGGCCATCGCCTTGGCGCTGACCCTCGGGGCTCTGGTGTTCTTCCTGCTGGTCGTCACCCTGATCGCGGTGGTGCCCGCCGCGCTGCAGATCCTCGGCACCAACGGCATCGTCTGGTTCCTCGTCCAGGTCGTGCGCTGGCTCCTGATCGTGGTGCTGATCTCCAGTGCTCTCGCGGTGCTCTACCGGGTCGCACCGGACCGCGACGCTCCCAAGATGCGCTGGACCTCGGTGGGCGCGGCGATCGCGACCATCCTCTGGATCGTCGCCTCGGTGGGCTTCTCGCTCTACGTCGCGAACTTCGGCAGCTACGCCAAGACCTACGGCGCCATCGCGGGCATCGTGATCCTGCTGCTCTGGCTGTTCATCACCTCCTACGCCATCCTGCTGGGCGCCGAGATCAACGCCGAGTCCGAGCAGCAGACCATCAAGGACACGACCACGGGCCCGGAGCAGCCCATCGGCAAGCGGGACGCCGTCAAGGCTGACACCGTCCCCGAGCCGGATGACGGCTCCGCCGGCAAGGGCGCCAACAAGAAGCCCGCCAAGCACTGAGCCCTTCGCCGAGCATCGAGCTCGGCAGTCGAGGAGTACCGCATGACCACATACCCAGCCGAACCCACCACCGGCGGATCGACGGCGGTGAGGCCGGCCGGCGCAGCGCCGTCGAGCCCCGGTGCCTCCACCGGCCGCACCAGCGACGCCTCGATCGGGGAGCTGGTGAGCTCGGTGTCGGCCGACCTCAGCCGCCTCGTCCGGGACGAGCTGAGGCTGGCCCAGGTCGAGGTCACCGAGAAGGCCAAGAAGGCGGGCATCGGCGTCGGGGCGTTCGGCGCCGCCGGCGTGCTGGCCCTGTTCGCGGTCGGCGTCCTGCTGGCCGCCGCCGTGCTCGGCCTGGCCACGGTGATGCCGGCCTGGCTGGCTGCCCTGATCGTCGGGGTCGTCGTCCTGCTGGTCGCCGGTGTCGCTGCCCTGGTCGGCAAGAAAAAGGTCAGCGAGGCGGCACCGCCGGTGCCCTCGCGTGCAGTGAACAGCGTCAAGACCGACGTGCAGGAGATCAAGGAGACGATCAAGCGATGAGCGACCCCACGCAACCGCCGTTGGCCGCGGACGCCAGCCAGGACGAGATCGAGGCCGACATCGCCGCGACCCGGGCCCGGCTGGCTGAGTCCGTCGACGCCCTCGCCGACAAGATGGACGTCAAGGCCCAGGCCAAGGAGAAGGTCGCCGACGTCAAGGCCCAGGCCACCGGCAAGGTCACCGAGGTCAAGAACACGGCCCAGGCCAAGGTCGTCGGCGTCGCGACCGCCGCTCAGGTGAAGATCGCGGACCTGAGGACGACCGCCCAGGACAAGATCTCCGGGGTCAAGGCGACCGCCTCGGACAAGCTGGGGCGCTCCAGCACGACGTCGAGCGCGACCCCCACCGGGATCCCGGCTGCGCCGGTCACCGTCGCCGGCCCGGGCAGCGCGGGCCCGACCCGGGCCGCCGGCCCGGTGCCGGGTGGGGCTAAGGACCAGATCCTGCGGACGTCCTCGCAGGCGTGGACCCGGGTCAAGGCCCTGCCGCTGGTCGGTCAGGTCGCCGCCGGCGCCGTCCCCCTGCTGGTGGCGGTGCTGCTCATCGAGCGTCGAGGGCGGGACTGAGATGGCCAGGACGCCCATGACGCGCTCCACCGCGGCACTGGCCTACCGGCCGGTGAGCATGCTGACCAGCCTGGCGGCGGCATCGGTGGCCGGTGCCATCTTCAAGCAGATCTGGCGTGGGGTAGCCGGTGAGGACAAGGCCCCGGACGCGCTGCAGCCGGAGTCCCCGCTCGGCACCGTCCTGCTGGCCGCCAGCATCGAAGGGGTCATCTTCGCGGTGATCAAGGCGCTGATCGACCGCGGCGGCGCCAAGGGGTTCGAGCGGCTGACCGGCGCCTGGCCCAGCGAGTGACCGCCCTGAGCCGCGGTCGGCGCTGACGCGCTCCTGCCCGAGGAACCCCGCCGTGCTCGGCGGGGTTCTTCGCGTTTCGGGGTGGAGGCAGGGGTTGTCATGTGACCAAAAGGTCACCTATTATCGGCGTGTGAGCCAGAGCAGTGTCGGGGCCCCCGGCGACGACGGGGACGCGGCGGTGTTCCGCGCGCTGGCCGACTCGACGCGCCGGGCTCTCCTTGACGGCTTGTTCGCCGAGGACGGCCAGACCCTGGGTCAGCTCTGTGCTCTCGCTCCGGCCATGAGCCGCTACGGCGTCGGCAAGCACCTGCAGATCCTGGAGGACGCACGGCTGCTGACCACGCTCCGGGACGGGCGGACCAAGCGGCACTTCCTCAACCCGGTGCCGATCGCCCGGATCGCCGACCGCTGGATCAGCAAGTACGCCGCGCCCTTCACCCGAGCCCTCACCGACCTGGAGCGCGAGGTCATCCGCCGCTCCCGGACGGAGCCAACCCAGCAGTCGACCTGACCCCACCACCAGAGAGGCCCTGATGTCCGCTGAGCAGCACGTCTACGAGATCGAGATCGCCGCGAGCGTCGCTGCGGTCTGGACAGCCATCACCGACTCCGCCTGGACCCGGCGCTACTTCTTCGGCACCGAGTTCGTGGAGCCGCCGCAACCAGGTCGGCCCTACCGCACCGTGCTGCCCAGCGGGGCCCCGGCCGTGGAGGGAGTGGTCGAGGAGATGACGCCGCCGACCGCTGCCGCGGCGGGCCGGTTCGTGGTGACCTGGCACATCCGCTACGACGCCGCCCTCGCCAAGGAGCCGCCCGGCCGGGTGGAGTGGACGGTGTCGGAGCTGGCCCCCGAGCGCAGCCGGGTGCGCCTCGTGCACAGCGGGCTCGCCGACAGCCCGCTGACCTCCGCCGAGGTCGAGCACGGCTGGGTCGTGCTGCTGGAGCGACTGCGCGGCGTCCTGGAGACCGGGCAACCGGCAGCGAGCACCGCGGCCTGAGCCCGTCGTCGGAGGATCGTGGTCAGCGGTTCATCCAGCTCGCCGCGGCGCAGAGCGCGTCGGCCGCAGCGGCGTGCAGCCGGCGCAGCTCGCGCGCTCGGACCTCGGCCTCGTAGGAGGTGATGGCCGCCCCGTCGGAGGCCAGCGCAGCCTCGCAGGCCAGCAGCAGCCGCGCCGCCCGGTCGGCCGCGGCCTGCTGACGGGGGGAGTAGCCGGGGGCGAGAGCGGCGCCGGTCGCCGACCGTGGTCGGCTGCCCGCTGCTACGTCCAGCCGGCTCAGGGTCTCCGCCGCGCTCAGCACCGTCTCGCTCAGCGCGCGCTCGGCGTCGTAGGGGCTGAGCGGGCTGAACGGCCGGTCGGCGGCGTGGACGCGCCACTGCACACCCGGCCCGACCGCGTGCGGCACCAGGGCCAGACCGCCGCCGGCGGCGAGGACCACCTCGCCGGTGGCCAGCGCCGCGCTGTTGAGCGCGGCCGGACCACGGAGCGGGCCGAGGCTGCCGGGCTGCGGCAGCCCCAGCACCCAGTGGTCCTGCTCGCGGGCGGCGAGCACCGGCACCGCGACCTCCAGCGGGCTGGCCTGCAGCGGGTCCAGGCCCAGCAGGTCGTCGGGGTCGACCACGTGGTGCGCGACGTCTGCCCCGACCACCGCCGCGGCCGCCTCGGCGACGCTCACCTGGAAGCGCAGGACGGCGTTGAGGTTGGCCGTCAGGCGGAGCGAGGGGAGGGCCTGCACTGCACCACAGTAGGCGGCACCGGCCAGCCCGGACGCAGGGGTTCACCGCGTCCGGCACGGGAGGAACCGCTGCCCGGAGCCAGGACCGGCGAACGGTAGGTTCTCCCCATGGCTGCAGTGGTGGACCTCGCCGGCGTGAGCATCGTCCGAGGCGGGGCGACGCTGCTCGACGACGTCGACTGGAGCGTCGACGAGTCCGAGCGCTGGGTGGTGATCGGGCCGAACGGCGCGGGCAAGACGACGCTGCTGCAGCTGCTGGCCGCGCAGATCCACCCGTCCACGGGGGTGGTCGGCCTGCTGGGTGAGGTGCTGGGCACGGTCGACGTCTTCGAGCTGCGTCCCCGGATCGGGATCACCTCGGCGGCCCTGGCCGAACGCATCCCCCGCGGCGAGCGGGTGCACGACGTGGTGGTCTCCGCCTCCTACGCCGTGCTCGGGCGCTGGCGTGAGCAGTACGACGAGCTCGACCACGACCGGGCCACCGAGCTGCTGGCCTCGCTGCAGATCGACTCGCTGTCGGACCGCACCTTCGGCACCCTCAGCGAGGGTGAGCGCAAGCGCGTCCAGATCGCCCGGGCGCTGATGACCGACCCGGAGCTGCTGCTGCTCGACGAGCCCGCCGCCGGGCTGGACCTGTCGGGCCGCGAGTCGCTCGTCCAGACCCTGAGTGGACTGGCCCAGGACCCGTACGCCCCGGCCTCGGTGCTGGTCACCCACCACGTCGAGGAGATCCCCGCCGGCGTGACCCACGCCCTGCTGCTCAAGCGCGGCCGGGTCGTGGCCGCCGGGCCGCTGCGCGAGACGCTGACCGCGGAGAACCTGAGCTCCACCTTCGACCTGCCGCTGGCCCTCACCGAGACCGACGGCCGTTGGGCGGCTCGTGCGGTCTGAGCGACCCGGGTCGAGGCGGCTCCGCGCGGCCTCGGTCGTGCCCGGCGATCTGGCAGCATGGAGGCAGGCCCGCGCCGCGGGTCACGAGCCGGTCGACGTGAGCCCGGGGAGGGAGTCGTGCCCGTGAACCTCACCGACTGGCTGGGTGACCACGGGTGGGCGCTGTGGCTCTCACTCGCCTTCCTGCTGGCCGTGGCCGAGATCCTGTCGCTGGACCTGGTCCTGATCATGCTGGCCACCGGGGCCCTGGCGGGAGCCGGGGTGGCCCTGGTGGCCCCGGACCTGTGGTGGCTCCAGGTGCTGGTGGCGGCCGGGGTGAGCGTGGGCATGCTGGCCCTGCTCCGGCCCACTCTGCTGGCCAAGGTGCGCAACATGCCGGGGTACCGCTCCTCCACGGCCAAGATGGTCGGCAGCGCGGGGGTGGCGATGTCCCAGATCGACCGTTCCGGCGGCGAGATCAAGGTCGACGGCCAGAGCTGGAGCGCCCGGCCGTACTCGGCGGACGTGGTCATCGACGCCGGCACCGAGATCGAGGTGTACGAGATCGACGGCGCCATCGCCGTCGTGTACCCCAGGTACGGCGAACTCGCCTGACCGCGTAGCACACTGGGCAGGTGCCCGCGGTGCGGGAAGGTGGTGCGGCCCGGCAGGGTGCGCACCGGAGGAGGAATCAGCTCGTGGATCCCGTCAACCTGATCGTGACTCTCGTCATCGCCCTGGCGGTGGTGGCCTTCCTGGTCAACGCCGTGCGGGTCATCCGCCAGCAGCGCGTCGGCGTGGTGGAGCGGCTGGGCAAGTTCAACCGGACCCTGGAGCCCGGCCCGCACCTGCTGGTGCCGGTGCTGGACAAGGTCCGCTACAACCTCGACATGCGGGAGAACGTGGTGCCGTTCCCGCCGCAGGGGGTGATCACCGAGGACAACCTGATGGTCAGCATCGACTCGGTCATCTACTTCCAGATCATCGACCCGGTCCGCGCGGCCTATGAGGCCCAGGACTACATCAAGGCGATCGAGCAGCTCACCATGACCACCCTCCGCAACATCATCGGTGGTCTGGACCTCGAGCAGACACTGACCAGCCGCGAGGAGATCAACCAGAAGCTGCGCATCGTGCTGGACGAGGCGACCGGCAAGTGGGGCATCAAGGTCAACCGGGTGGAGCTGCGGGCGATCGAGCCGCCCGCCACCATCCGTGACGCCATGGAGAAGGGTGCTCGCGCCGAGCGCGACAAGCGGGCCTCGATCCTGATCGCCGAGGGCCAGCGGCAGTCCCAGATCCTGTCCGCGGGCGGCGAGAAGGAGTCGGCGATCCTGCGGGCCCAGGGTGACCGGGAGGCGGCCGTGCTCCGCGCCCAGGCCGACCGGCAGGCCAAGATGCTGCGCGCCGAGGGTGAGGCCCAGGCCATCGGCACCGTCTTCGAGGCCATCCACGCCGGCCAGCCGGACCAGGCGCTGCTGGCCTACCAGTACATGCAGATGCTGCCGAGCATCGCCCAGGGCGACGCCAACAAGGTCTGGATCGTGCCCAGCGAGCTCAACAAGGCGCTGGAGGGTCTAGGCAGTGCCATGGGTGCGGCCACCTCGGGGTCCTCCGGCATCCCCGCCACGGCGAAGGGGACCTTCCGCGCCGCGCCGAAGATCGACGTGCAGGGGGAGATCAACCAGCAGAACGCCACCGAGGCCGCGGCCGCGGAGCGGACGATGCAGGAGGCGATCGCCGCGGCCCGCCAGCTGGAGAAGCCCGGGGTGCTCAGCGCCGGCTCGAACGGCAGCGAGCCCCAGACCGCGCTGACGAGCCTGCCCGCCACCAACACGGGGCGTCTGGGAGCCGACGGGGCCACGAGCAGCCCCCTGCAGGTTCCCGAGCTCACCGAGCCCGAGCAACGCTAGGTGGAGTGGTGGGAGCTGCTGCTCGTCTTCCTCGCGGGCGGCGCGGCCGGGCTGATCAACACCGTCGTGGGAAGCGGGACCCTGGTCACTTTCCCCACCCTGCTGGCCCTCGGCGTGCCGCCGGTGCTGGCGAACGTATCCAACACCGTCGGTCTGGCGCCCGGGTCGCTCTCCGGCGCCCTGGCCATGCGGCCGGAGCTGGCCGGTCAGCGTCCGCGGCTGGTACGGCTGGGCGTGGCGTCGCTGATCGGTGGGGTGGTCGGGGCGCTGCTGCTGCTGCGGCTGCCGTCAGCGGCCTTCGACGCCATCGTGCCCGTGCTGATCGGTCTCGGCTGCCTGCTCGTCATCGTGCAGCCAGCGCTGTCCCGCCGGCTGGCTGCCCGACGAGCGCGCCTCGGTGTCGGTGAGGGTCCGCCGCACGGGTCAGTCGCGCTCTGGATCGGGGTGCTGCTGACCGGGGTCTACGGCGGCTACTTCGGTGCGGCCCAGGGCGTGCTGCTGATCGCCATCATGGGGATCGGGCTGGCCGAGACCCTGCCCCGGATCAACGCGGTGAAGAACGTCCTGGCTCTGATCGTCAACGGCATCGCCGGCATCATCTTCGCCTTCATCAGCGACGTCGACTGGTGGGTGGCGGGAGCCATCGCGGTGGGCTCGGTGCTGGGGGCACAGGTCGGCGGGCGGGTCGGCCGGAAGCTGCCGCCGATGGTCTACCGGGTGCTCATCGTGACCGTCGGGATCGTGGCGATCGTGGCGCTCCTGCTCTGAGCCACCGTGGGCGGTGGTCGTTCGTGAGCCACCGTGAACAGTGGCCGGCCCTCGGCCCCGCTCAGTGGTCGGTGTCCTGGCGCAGGGCCAGCACCTCCGCCCCGGGCAGCCCGGCCAGGTCGGCGCCCCGGAGGGCGAGCTTGCTTCCTCGGGTGCCGCTGCCGACCACCACCCACGGCGCGGCCGCGACCGCCGCGTCGACCAGCACCGGCCACCCGGCCGGCAGCCCGACCGGGGTGATGCCGCCGTACTCCATCCCGGTCTGCTCGACGGCGGCGGCCATCGGGGCGAAGGAGATC
>Ga0210040_10003370_pt1 | contig 21626 bp, 17 predicted proteins | sample CryGeyCG12114_NA_FD_185462 | JGI IMG/M metagenome (GOLD analysis project Ga0210040, IMG submission 185462) | Groundwater microbial communities from aquifer - Crystal Geyser CG19_WC_8/21/14_NA (SPAdes) (version 2) | ecosystem: Environmental > Aquatic > Deep subsurface > Groundwater | place: USA...
AGGGTGCGCGAGGCCATGCGGATGCAGAAGGAGCGAGAGATGGCTGACGATACAGTGCTGGTCGACCTGTTCGGCGAGGAGGTGCCGGAGACCACGCGCAGCGAGGAGACCTCGGCGTATGTCGCCTCCGTCGCGGCGAAGTTGCTGGGTGCGCCCAACCCGCTGATGCGATTGAGCCCCTACCATCCGGCCGTGCTGGCGGCGGTGAAGAACAGTGCGCTCAAGGCCGACGCCAAGCTGCTCGACCTGCTCGAGGATTTGGCGGTCGTGATCGAGCCCTTCATGCGCGACGTGCGCACGGTCGCCGGCTCCGCGCTCACCCAGGTCATGCCCGTCGTTCCTGAAGCATCGGAGCCCCACGATGGCTGATGTCGTTCCACTTCCGTCACAGCCCGACCCCACCGACAGCGTCGTGCGCACCCTCGAGAGCGCGCTGGCGGAGGCGCGCAAGGGGAGGTTCGCGAGCGTCGCGATCGCCTTCGTCGACCGGGATGGGGCGACGTCGGCCGGGTGGAGCGACACGCGCACTATGAGTTCGCTGATCGGTTCGGTGAGCCGGCTCGAGCACAAGCTCAACGTGATGAACGATTTCAGTGGTTGATCTTGTCCCACATCGGGACTTCGAGGCGTTCCAGAGCCCCGACATCGTCTGGTATCACCACGCCGATTTCATTAACCAGTTCGCGGCACTCACCAGCGGAGACGAGACTGTGGCTCACGAAGCAGCGTTCACCAAGCCGGGCGGAATGAACCCCGGGTTCATCAATATCGCGACGTTCGGCGAGGACGGCATCCAGATCACGGTGCGCGGCGAGCCCTCGGGCGGTCCCCGCGGCGACAACACGCCCGGCGGCTGGGCGCGGCTGCACATCTCGCTCGAGGACTGGCAGCAGCTGATCGCCGATGTTGCGCGATTGGACTTCCCCGGCCGGGGCGCCGACACCCACGCCGCGCCTGCGCGCACCCTCGAGCCCGGCGAGATCGCGCCTTACGACGGCAAGCCCTACCCGACGGAGCGCGACCCGCTGATGCAGCGCACCGACCCGACGTTGCCCGACGATCACCCCGACAACGAGGGATATTATGTTCGGATCAGGAGCGAGCATGCAGGCGATGCTGTCCCCCATCTTAGCCACGGCGCTTCGGCTGGCGATCCCCTCGGTCAGCGTGCCGAGCCGGCCGCGGACGGTGCAGCGGCCGACGCCAGCCCCTGCGATGTCGGCTCCGGTCTCGCTTGCGACTGACGCGCCGACCGTCACTCGGGAGACCTGCCTGTGGGGGTGGCAGTCGATGCGCCACCCCCACCCGGCGATCCCCGAGTTTCACATGATGCCGCTTGCTGATACAGGCACCCACGCGTTCGACCTGATGTGCGCCTGCGGACCTTGGGAAGACGCCCCGGGCTCCGTCATGCACAACAGCTTCGACGGGCGCGAGGGATACGAGCCGGGCGGGGGCCGCAAGCATCACTGATGGCGCAGCTGATTTCCTACACGCCGCCGGACACGGTCGGGCGGTTCATCAAAGACCATCGGCCCGGCGAGCTGTTCTACGACTGGATCGTCGGGCCGGTTGGCTCGGGCAAGACGACGGGCATCTTCTTCAAGCTCGTCAACATGGCGAGCATGCAGGCGCCCGGCCCCGATGGCATCCGGCGCACGCGCGCGGTGATCGTGCGCAACACCTCCACCCAGCTGCGCGACACGACGCTCAACAGCTGGTTCACCTGGTTCAAGGACGGGCAGGCCGGCTACTGGAAGGCGACCGACAAGGTCTTCATCCTGAAGTTCGGTGACGTCGAGTGCGAGGTGATGTTCCGCCCGCTCGACACGCCGCAGGACGTCGCGCGCGTGCTCTCGCTCGAGGTCACCTTCGCGATCATCGACGAGTTCACCGAAATCCCGCAGGCGATCATCGACGCCCTGTCGGGGCGCGTCGGCCGCTACCCCAGCGCCATCATGGGCGGCGCCACCAACTGGGGCATGTGGGGTTCGAGCAACCCGTCGACCGAGGATAACTGGTGGTTCGACTATCTGCACTCGGGCGCTGGCGTGATCCAGCCGGGTGAGGGCGTCTCGCTCTACCAGCGGCAGCCGACCGACACGCGCAACACCCGCTACTTCCTGCAGCCCTCGGGCTTCAGCGAGCACGCCGAGAACGTCGACAACCTGCCGCGCGACTATTACGCGAACGCGGCGAAGAACAAGACCGAGGCATGGATCAAGCAGTTCATCGAGGCCGAGTGGGGCTATTCGGTGAGCGGCAAGCCGGTCGTCCAGAGCTTCAACGCCAAGGTCCACCTGTCGAAGCGGCGGCTGCGGTTCGACCCCAACCTCGACCTGATCGCTGGCTTCGATCCCGGGCTCGGCGGCGCGGCGATGATCCTCGGGCAGGAAGACCTCGAGGGGCGGCTCTACGTGCTCGGCGAGATCATCACGTCGGGCGTCGGTGCGAGCCGCTTCATCTCGGAGCGCCTGCGCCCCTGGCTCAACCGCAACTGCCCGGACCTGCAGCCCGGCCGCTTTATCATCGCGCCCGATCCTGCCGCCAACAACCGCTCGGCGAATGACGAGAACACGATCCTCGCGACGATCAAGCGCTATTACCCGTGCTCGATCGAGACCAACAACCGGCTGCCGCTGCGGCTCGACGCGATCGACTATTTCTGCACGGGGCTCGCCTTCGGGCTGCCGCGGCTGGTCATCGACGAGCAGTCGTGCCCCATGCTGGTGCGCGCGCTCAAGGGCGGCTGGCGCTACAAGCTCGACAACAAGGAGCAGATCAGCGGCGGTGGGAACGCATCACCAGAAAAAAATGCCTACTCTCATCCCGGTGATGGCTTCGGATATTTGTGTAGGTATTTTCATAGACAAGTCGTGAAAAGCGAGAGATACACCCACTCGTCCGGCGGTCGGGCACCTTTCGTGCCCCCACGGTCGTTCGGAGGCGGAAGCTACCACATGAAGTGAGCGGGCGATGAACACAGGGGTCTATGTCATCACCTGCACACCGACCGGAAAGCAGTATGTCGGGAGCGCCGCTCGATCGTTCGCGCAACGCTGGCGCCAGCACCGCTACCTGCTTCGGCGCGGCCTGCACCACGCACCCCACCTGCAGAACGCGTGGCGCAAATACGGGGAAGATGCGTTCGTCTTTGCACCGATCGTGCGGTGCCCGCCTGATCAGGTGATCGAGCACGAGCAGCGGCTGATCGACACGATGCACCCCGAGTTCAATACGATGCGCGTCGCCGGCAGCACGGTGGGCTTCCGCTTCACCGAGGAGCAAATCGAGATGCTGCGCGGGCGTCCGCAGTCGACATCCAAGCGCTATGAGTTTCGAGGAGAGCAGCTCGCCGTACCCGAGATTGCCAAGCGCCTGCAGGTCACGCCCGCTGCGATCTACACACGCCTACGCGCAGGTGGTGGGGTGGAGCCGCGGGCGACCCTCGATTTCACCACGCCGATCGACATAGGGGGTGAAGCGTTGCTGCCGAGGCAGATCGCGGAGAAGTTTGCGCTGCCACTCACCACCGTGTATTCCAGGCTCAAGCGCGGATGGACCGGGGCGGCGCTGACCGAGCCACGAAAGCGTCGTGGACGCAACAGCGAAGGGGCGTAAGGAGTGGCGGGGCAGATCGGGAATACGCAGAACGCCAGCGTGCCGGCGAGCGCGGTCGTCATCGACAACGGCACCGGCGAGGCCCTCGCACAGCCAGTCGTTGTGGAGAGCGGCGCTGACGGCGCGGCGCCCCCGGCGCGCCAGCTCGACGCGACGACGCTGCGCAACCTCGGGGCGAAATACAAGTCGATGTTCGACCGCTTCGCCAGCGAGCGCATGATCGCCGAGCAGAAGTGGATCAGGAACCTCCGCCAGTATCTCGGCATCTACGACCCGGACATCGAGCGCACGCTGCCGCGCAACCGCAGCCGCGCCTACCCGCGCATGACGCGGATGAAGTGCATCTCGATGCTGTCGCGGCTCATGAACCTGATGTTCCCCGGCAACGAGGACAACTGGGAGATCAACTGCTCGCCGTCGCCGGAGATGTCGCCCGAGGCGGTCGCCGACGCTGTGCAGAAGCTGATGACGCGGCTGCAGGCGGAGGGCCAGCCGGTCGCGCTCACCCAGACGTTGGTGGATGAAGCCGTGCGCGCGCTCGCCGAGGAGAACGCGGCCAAGCTCACCAACCTGCTGAAGGATCAGCTGCAGGAGCTTGGCGGCAACCAGACCGTCGACTGGATCGCGCTCAACCGCAAGGTCGTCGACAGCGGCGTGAAGTACGGGCTCGGCGTGCTCGAGGGACCGTTCGTCCGCGCGATCCAGACGTCGGGGTGGATGCTGCAGGCCGAGGGCGCGCAAGGGCCGGACGGGCAGGTGCAGCCGGGCGGCTTCAAGCCGGTGACGCGCACGATCTACAAGCCGCAGTACGACCACCTGCCGGTCTGGGATTTCTACCCCGACATGAGCGCGCGCAACCTGCCCGGCGAGGGCTATTTCGTGCGCAAGGTGCTCGGGCGCGCGGCGCTGCGCAAGCTCGCCGATCGGCCCGATTTCTTCGCAACCCAGATCAAGCAGCTCCTCGTCCAGATGCCGACCGGCAACTTCAAGCCGCGCTCGTGGGAGACCGAGCTGAAGACGATGGGGGTCTCGATCAACGCCGAGACGGTGAACGCCACCTCCGGCCGCGAGAAGTACGAGGTCATCATCTGGAAGGGTCCGGTCAGCGCGCAGACGCTGGTCGAGGCGGGCGCCGACGTGCCGGACAACATGCGCGCGGACGACGTCGAGGCCGAAATCTGGATGGTCGACAACTGGGTCATCAAGGCCGAGGTGAACGCCTGGCGCAAGCTCGGTCTCGCCATGCAGCAGGTCCACGTCTTCAGCTTCGACGAGGACGACACGAGCCCGATCGGCAACGGCCTGCCCTCGATCGTGCGCGACAGCCAGCTCTCGATCTGCGCGGCCACGCGCATGACGCTCGACAACGCGTCGGTGACGTGCGGCCCGAACCTCGAGGTCAACACCGCGCTGCTGCGCGCCGATCAAGACCTGACCTCGGTCGAGCCCTACAAAATCTGGTATCGTGACGACGAGGGACCGAGCAGCCAGTTCCCCGCGGTGCGCCGGATCGAGATCGACGGGCATCTCGCCGAGCTGCAGAGCCTGGTGAAGATGTTCCTCGAGTTCGCCGAGATGGAGACCTTCATCGGGCCGAGCACGGGCGGTGACCTGACGAAGATGCCCTCGGAGCCGATGCGGACAGCCGCAGGAGCCAGCATGGCTCGTGGGGATGCCGCGTTGCCTTTCAAGGACATCGTGCGCAACTACGACTCCTTCACCCAGTCGGTGATCTGGTCGCTCATCGGCTTCAACCGGAAGTTCAACCCGGACGAAGCGCCTGACGGCGATTACGACGCGATCCCCCGTGGCGCCACTTCGCTCATTGCGAAGGAGGTGCGTGGGATGCAGATCGATCTCCTGTCGCAGACGCTTACCCCCGAGGAGCGCGACCACCTCAACGATCGCAAGTTCGTCGAGGCGAAGTTCGCCGCGCGCGACCTGGCCGGCATGCTGGTCAGCGCCGACGAGGCCCGCCGCCGGCAGGAAGGCCGCGCGCAGCTGGCGCAGGAGGACAAGGATCGGCAGCTTCAGATGTTCGAGGCGCAGGTCAAGGACGTGCTGTCGGGCGCGTTCAAGAACGTGGCGCAGGCGCAGAAAAATGCTGCCGGCGCGGACAAGACTAGCGTAGAGGCAGCTGTCTCGATGATGGCGGCAGGAGCTGACGGTGGCGAACAGCAAGAGCAGGGCAACGGAGCTGACGCAGCGGCTGCGTGACGCGCAGCGGCTGCAAGACCCTTTCGCCAAAGCTGCAGTCGATCTCGTGAAACAGCTTTACGAGAACGCCAAGGACAGCCTTGTCAATGCCAGTGGAGACGATATGCTGCGGACCCAGGGGGAGGCCCGCATGCTCAAGCGTCTGCTGGGTGAGCTGACCACGCCCCCGCCGAACATCACACCGGAGCAGTGACCACATGAAGCGCAAGCATATCCTCCTCGCCGGCATCGCGATGACCGCAGCCGAGCGTGCCAAGGGACGCTACATGCGCGCGCCTGACGGCCACCCGGCGGGGACCGCCGAAGCTCCGGCGACGCCTGCGCACGATACCACCTTTACTGATGCCTTCGCCGCCGCGGTCGCGGCGGACGAGCCCGCCGCGCCGCCGGCCGGCGACACCCCGGCGCCGAACGCCGAGCCCGCTGCTCCTGCTGGTGGGGACGCGCCGGCTGGCGACCCGCCTGCTCCTGCTGCACCCACGCCGCCGGCCGCACCCACGCCACCTGCTGCACCCACGCCGCCGGCCGCACCCACGCCACCTGCTGCACCCACGCCGCCCGGCGCGCCGGGCGCGCCGGGCGTTGCGCCCACGCCTCCTGCTGCGCCGACGCCGGCCGCGCCGGGCACGCCTGCGCAGCAGACCGCTGAGGAAATCCTGCAGGGGCTGACCAACGCGATCAAGGCGGGGCAGACACCCCCGGCCGCGCCGGCTGCCGAGCAGCCGCAGGAGCAGCCGCTCTACACGGCCGAGGAGCAGACTGCTCTTTCCGAGTACGAGGCCAACTGGCCTGACGTCGCGAAGGCGGAACAGCTCAAGCGCCGCGCCGAATATCATGACCTGCTGAAGTACGTCTTCACGCAGATGGACGCCGCGATCGCGCCGCTGCGCAGCACCGTGCAGACCGTGGGCAACACGATCCACCTCGGCGAGGTGAAGCAGCTCGTCCCCGATTATACCGAGAACCTCGAGGCGGATGTCGGCGCATGGGTCGACACACAACCAGCCTACTTGCAGGCAGCCTACAAGCAGGTTATGCAAGAGGGAACATCGGAGGAGGTCGCTGACCTAATCGGGCGTTACAGGGCGTCAACGGGGGCACAGGCACCCGCGGCTCCGACCCCACCGGCAGCGCCGGCAGGGACGGCTCCCGCGGCACCGACCCCACCCGCGGCCCCTGCCACAGAGCTGTCCAGTGCTGCCAAACAAGCGGTAGCATCCTTGGCCCCAGTCAGTGGCGAGAGAAGTTCGGCTCCTGCCGGGGAAGACCCGGGAGACTATGTGTCGGCTTTCACTCGTTACGCGGCCGAGGCGGATAAGGACTGATCCCGAGGCGAGTTCACGCTAGGGGGCACAGCTCATGGTAAATTACGGCGATATCTCTCCGGCAGTGGCTGCATGGGCCACCGTCCGCATGCTCAAGCGCGCTATGCCGCTTCTCGTCTTCGAGAAGTTCGGTCAGGTGTTCCCGCTGCCGACCAACTCGACGCAGACGGCGAAGTTCCGCCGCTACTTCCTGTCGGGTGCGACGGGCTCGGCTGGCAACGGCTCGGGCGAGTTCTACACGCCGTTGGCCACCACGCCGCTCGTCGAGGGCGTGACCCCCGATGGTCGCATGCTCGCGAACCAGGACTATACGGTCCAGCTCGCGCAGTACGGCGACTTCGTGACGATCACCGACGTCGTGAACGACACCCACCCCGACGACATCCTCGCGGTCGCCACCGAGACCCTCGGCGAGAACGCGGCGGAGACCGTCGAGACGCTGCGCTTCAACGTGCTGAAGGCTGGCACGAACGTGTTCTATGCCAACCAGGTCGCCTCGCGCAGCCAGGTCAAGGACCGGATCACGCTCGCCGACCAGCGCCGCGTCACCACGGCGCTCAACCGCCAGAACGCGCGCAAGATCACCTCGGTGGTCGCGTCGAAGCCGGACTACGGCACGAAGTCGGTGGAAGCCGGCTACGTCGCGGTCGTCCACCCGGACCTCGAGACGGACATCCGCGAGATGTCGGGCTTCAAGGTCACCGCGGATTACGGCCCGCACCAGTCGCCGTGGGAGGGCGAGATCGGCTCGGTTGAGCAGGTTCGCTACATCTCGACGACGGTCGCGAAGCCGTTCCTCGGCGCAGGTGTCGCCATCGCGACGGCGCCGACCATGCGCTCGAACGGCGGCGTCAATGTCGACGTCTACCCGGTGCTCTACTTCGCGCGCGACGCCTTCGGCATCGTGCCGCTGAAGGGCCACAGCTCGATGACCCCGATGGTCGTCAACCCGAAGCCCGCTGCCGGCGATCCGCTCGGTCAGCGCGGCACGGTGGGCTGGAAGCTCTGGACTGCGACCGTCATCCTGCAGGAGGCGTTCATGGTCCGGCTCGAGGTGACCGCCACCAACTAAGTCACGCGGGGCGAGGGGAGTTTCGGCTCCCCTCATTCGCCACAGGAATAGGGGACGACGACAATGGCAACTGGTGCAGTGACCCGCAACGCCAACGGCATTGCGAACCGCGCGGTCGGCAAGGCGACCGGCGATGGTACGCCACTCTCGGTGGCGATGGGCTTTCGGCCGATGGCGGTGAAGGTCATCAACATGACCGCCGGCAAGGTGATCGAGAAGCTCAACGACATGACCGACGAGCAGGCGCTGATCGATGGTGCGGTCGACACCTCGTCGGCGATCGTGCTGACCGAGCGGGGCTTCATCCTCTCGGCGGCGCAGAACGCTGCGGACGCCAACCTGGTCTGGTACGCAGACTGATCCGGTGGGGGCTTCGGCCCCCACCAACACATTATGGGGGGAGCGTGCGTCGCAATGGGCTATAACAGCATCCGCATCGAGCGTGAGCGTGGTGGCTACAAGGTGTGCGCGTCGGACCCGAAGATCGAGGAGCTGAACCGCGCTCGTGACAGCAAGGATGGTCCCAGCGGCCCCTGGCGTGATCCGAACGTCGAGTTCATCTTCGAGACGAAGGAGCAGACGCTGAAGTTCGTCGAGAAAGCGATGGACCTCGCGCTGCCCGCGGATGAATATACCTCGGCGTTTGACAAGTACGCCAAGGAAGCCAAGGGAGCCGACGCATGAGCGAGAACTACAAGATCGGGCCTGTCACGGTCACCGCGCTCGGCGGCGGCTGGTACGAGCTGAAGCACGACAGCCTGTCGGAGCCGAAAAAGGTCCACGGCAAGGATGCCGCGGACGCCGAGGCGGTCAAGATCGGCAATGCAGCCGAGGGTTCGATGGAGCCCAACGGCGACCTGATGGTCAGCGGCGCCGGTGGCGACATCGTTCGCCCGGGCGACGAGCGCACTCCTGCCGAGCGCGTGCAGGAGCGTGCCAGCGATCTCCCCGAGCCGACCGCGCCCGCACCAGCGTCGGAGGCGCCGGTGACGGACCCTGAGGCCGAGGCCAAGCGCAACGACGAGCTTGAGAAGCTGAAGCGCCAGCTCGCCGCGTCGGAGGAGAAGAACGCCGCGCTCGAGGCCAAGACCAACGACTTCGAGACGCGCTTCAACGAGTTCCTGAAGTCGGCGCAGCCGATGGTGCAGACGGTTGTCGCGACCGAGGCCGAGCAGGAAGGCCCGGGCGTGCCGATGTCGATCCCGCGCGAATACAGCGGCCAGATGGACGCGCGCGTGAAAAAGCAGCTGAAGGCTGCCGGCATCGAGGTCGTCACGATCGTGCTCGAGGAGAACGAGACGATCCCGCCGACGGGTCTGTTCCTCGGGCACAACGGGCGCTCGTACATGATCTCGCCGGGCGAGGAGGTCGATGTGCCTGACTTCCTGCTCGGCATCCTCGACGATGCCGTGATGTCGGCGCCGGTGGTCGACAGCAAGAGCCAGAAGGTTCTTGGCTATCGCAACCGTTCCAAGTATCCCTACCGCCGGGTGAACACCAAGGGGTAGGGCGGGACATGACACTCGGGGAGTTGCTGACGCTTCTGCGGGTGTCGATCCTGAATGATCGGTCGGATCGCGAGAGCGGTTCGGCCGATTATCTTTGGACGGACCAGACCCTGGTCACGTTCATCAACGAGGCCCACCGCCGCTTCGCGCGCCGTGGGCTCATGCTCCGCGATGCCACCACCGATGAGGCGACCAAGGTCGTGCTCAAGGCGGGCCAGACGGTCTATCCGCTCCACGAGAGCGTGATCTCGGTGATGTCGGCAAAGCTCGAGGACGCGGTCGCGGACCTGACGCGCGCCGGACACAGCCTGTTCGCCGCCTTCTCGCCGCCGAGCGAGAGCTGGGTGGACCCGGCGTCCTTCCACAATCACCAGCCCGGCCCGACGCTCGCTTTCTCGACCGACGAGGCGATCAACAGCATCGACGGCGACACCTTCGAGCAGGTGAGCCTGCGGGTCTACCCGGCGCCGCGCGCGGAGGATGCCGGCAAGGTCATCCGGCTGCGTGTCGTGCGCGAGCCGATCGAGGACTTCAACGTGCGCGCGCTCTCCGCGGTGCCTGAAATCCCGCGCGCGCACCACCTCGAGATGCTCGACTGGGCCGCGTATTTGGCGCTCCGCATCGTCGATGACGACGCGGGGGCGCCGAAGCGCGCGCAGGAGTTCGCCGCCTCGTTCGAGGCCCATGTCAAAGAGGCGCGAAATCTGGCAATGCGCAAGCTGTTCGCACCCACCGGCTGGGGCTTCGGCCGCGGTGGGTTCTCCTGGGGGAGCTGATAGTGGCTGAAGAAAAGACCCGCCGGGCGCTCCGCCAGACTGGCATGCCCCCGTATGATTTCCCGCTCGGGCGCGCGATTGCGCGCGTCACGGCGGATGGCAGCGGCAGCGCAGGCATCCGTGCCGCGACCGCTGTCCCGACGATCGTGCTGCCGGCCGTCGAACCCGGCACGCTCGAGCGTGCGGGCAACGTCGCGCGCGAGGCGTTTCCGCGCACCAATGCTGCGCGCACGAGCGTCGTGGAGGGCGCGATCGATGCGGCCAACAAGGGCGAATATGCGCGGGCTGCCGGCAATGTCGCGCGCGGGATGGTCACGCTCCCTGTCGCCGCGGCGGTCGACACCACCGCGCCGCTCGCGCGCGCGGTGTCGGGCATCGGCTCGTTTCTCGGCGGCGTGCTCGGCTCGAAGGGCGATGCCACGGTCACCAAGACCCAGGCGCAGCCTGCCGCCGCGCCCGCCGCGCCCGCGCCGCGTCAGTCGGTCGTGAAGGCGCTGACAGCTGCGGCTCCCGAGGTCACGCCGCAGGACGCGCTCGGCAACTTCCTGCGGCAGGTGCTGACCAGCCCGAACGCGACGATGGGTGATCTCTCCCGCGCGGGCGCGCTCGTGCCGGCGGTGACTAAGAACGGCCCCAAGGCCAAGGACACCGTGCTCGCGCAGACCGCCGCGCTATCGGAGGCGATCTTCAGCCACGCCAACAGCGAGATCGACGCCGCGGTGAAGGCCGGCACGATCACGCCCGAGCAGGGCAAGATCGGGAAGGAGAAGGCGACCGCCGAGTGGTTCCAGCGGAACGGCGGGCTCGTGGGCTTCGATCCGACCAAGATGGTGCAGGCGCAACTGCTGGGTCAGGACGAGGAGGAATAAATGCCGACGATTGGCGGCATCGACATCCCTGACGTCCAGCGGCCGGGCTTCGGCGCGATCCTCTCGTCGGCAGCGCAGAGCGCCTACGGGCAGCTGCGCTATGGCCTGCCCTACCAGGTCGCCAAGCTGCAGGGCACGGCGACGCCCGAGGACGAGGCGTTCTACCAGAAGGGGCTTGCTGGCACGCAGGCTGCCGCGGCTGCCGCACCGGCCGCGAGCCTGCAGGACGTCACCAGCGGCAAGGTCGGGATCGCGCGCTTCATCGGCGAGAACCTCGTCTCGAGCCTGCCGTACATGGCGGGCGGGCTGGTCGGCGGCGCGGCCGGTGCCGTCGTGGGCGGCGCTCCCGGTGCGGTGGTCGGTGCGATCGCTGGTGGTGTGCCGCAGTTTTCCAGCAGCAACGTCGCGCGCGCCGTCGAGGAGGAGGGAGGGCTGTCGCAGGCTGCGGCCGAGCGCTCGCTCATTGCGGCACCGTTCCAGTCGGCAGCCGACGCCGCGATCGGGCGCTTCCTGCCCGGCGCAGGCCATGTTCTCGGCGAAGCTGCAGCGCGCCAGACCGGCGGCTTCCTGATGCGCACCGCCAAGTCAATCGCGAAGGCGGGCGGCACCGAGGCGATCACCGAAGCAGCGCAACAGGTTGGTGAGCGTTATTCCGCCGGGCTCGACGTCACAGGCGCGGACGCGGCCGGCGAGTATGTGAACGCCGCCGTCACCGCGTTCGGCGTCGGTGGGGTGCTCGGCGCGGGCGGCGGGTTCCGGCGTGCGAACGCCCACGCCAAGCCCGCGTCGCAGGTTACCAACGACGACATGCTCGAGGTGGTGAACAACTTCCTCGCGCTGCCGGCGCCGGCCGACATGATCGCCGGAGCCAACGGCACGCGCGTCAACCCGGCGGGTACGACGCAGCTGGCTCTCCCGAGCCCCGATGCGTTCCGCACCCCCGAGGTCGTGCAGGTCGGCGCTGACGGCACCGCGATGACGCCGCAGCAGGCCGAGGCGCTGCGCACCACGCCGGGCGTCGACCCGACGTCGGTCGACGTGCCGAGCGGCGCTGATCTGGCGATGCAGTCGGAGATCATCGGCAACGAGCCCCAGCGCCTGCAGCGCGCGTTCGCGGTGGCACAGGAGGCGCTTCAGCCCCAGGTGCCGGCCGCGCTCGCTGCCCCGCAGCCGCAGGTGCAGTTCGACCCCGAGACCTTTGCGCCGCCGCAGGGCGACACCAGCGCCAACGCGATCGTCACGGCGACGCGCCCCGAGGCCAGCACCGTCGTGACCGACCCGGTCGAGGCGCCGCGCACGCCGCGGGTCTTCGCCGACCAGAGCTTCGACGAGCTGCAGGCAGCGGTGAAGGCAAAGGACGCCGACCCTGCGCTGCGCGCCGAGGCCGAGAGCGAGATTACGAACCGCTATGCCGAGGCGCAGGGCCGCGCCCCGCTGTCGGCAGACGACTTCCAGACGCGGGTCGACGAGGTGAAGGCCGGGCTGCGTGGGAGCTGGGTCAGCAAGCTCACAGCCACCGATCCCTCGAACCTGCGTGAGCAGGTCTACGATCGCATCTTCGTCGATCAGGACACCGCCTCGAGCGTGCAGAAGCTGGCGCAGCGCATCGGCGTGCTGGACGAGAACCTCGATCCCACCCAGGCGGCGAAGAACATCGAGATGGCGCGCAGCATGGCGGCGCAGCTCGAGGCGCAGGGTGTCGACCCGAACGCGACCAACATGACCGCACGGCCGACCGAGCGGCAGGTGCAGGCGCTATCGCAGAAGGCGCGGCGCGAGAGCCTCGCCGCCAACACCGCACCCGAGTTCACCCGGCGCTGGAACGACACCGAGAACGGCACGCCGCCGAACGCCTCGGGCGTGCGCTTCCTCTACCGCCGCGAGGGCGATGTCGCGCCGACCGAAGTGGACACCGCACCCGCAGCGCCTGTCGCGCCGGCCGCGCCCGTGCCGCCCGCACCTGTCGCGCCGGCCGCGCCCGCGCCGGTGACGCTCGCCGCCCCGCCGGCCGCGCCCGCCGCACCGGACCCCGAGTTCTCCAAGCAGTGGATGCAGCTCAAGAGCGAGGCCGGGATCGGCCGCACGCGCTCGGCTGCCGTCGTGGGCGAGCCCGCGAACCTCGCCGAGGCACAGCAGAACGTCTTCCGCGCGCTCGCGAACGACACGACGACCCGCTCTGGCGAGGTCTCGCAGGTTGAGCGTCTCGCGCGGAAGATGGGGCTCGTCACCGACGACGACTTCATGGACATCACCCCGCTCGGGCGAAAGACCTTCTTGGCGTCGCCCGAGGGCTTCGAGGAGACGGTCAATGCCGCACGCGATAACGGTTATGCTGGCTCGGCTGCGTCGGCGTTCGACCGCGGAGCGCGCGCGATCGTCTCTGGCGTGGAAACCACGCTCGCCGGCTTCGATGATCTGGCGGCATACCAGGCTGGGAAGGTCTGGGCGGAGCGGTACGTCAACACGGCGGGTGTAGCGAGCGGCGCGACCTCGGAAGCGATCCGCGCACGGCAGGCGACGCGCGGCACCGCGCGGCCGGCAGCCGACCGTGCGCCGATCTCGCCCGCGCAGGTCCAGCGTCAGGCGCTCAACGGCCTGATCCAGTCGGCCGATCTCTCCGGCGTCGCCGACGCGGACGTTGTCGCGCTGAAGCGGCTCGTCGCCGAGGGGGCCGACGCGCAGACCGTCGGGCAGGCGATCCAGCGGCTGCAGGGTGGCGACACGCTGCGCCAAGCACCGCCGCCGCGCCCGCGCTCGACGGTGGGCGGGCGCGGCCAGCCGGTCTTCAGGGAGATGAACACGCCGGAGCCGCGCAGCTCCAAGGCGGATGCGCGCGCGGCGTCCGAGCCGGCGGTCGCCGCCTTCAGCCTGCGCAACCTCGTCGAGTTCGCCCGCACCGAGGGTGGGATTACCGCCGCCCGCGCGCAGAAGCTCCACGATCTGCTCGACGCCGGCAAGGTCGATCAGGTGAAGCGCCTGCTGAAGGACTTCGACCCCGACGCGCAGCCGGACGCGCGCAAGCGCCTTCCCACGCCTCCCGAGCGTGTGGACGAGCGCGCCGATGGGAAGTGGAGCGGCGCGGCCGACGAGGCGTTCGAGGCTGCGGTCACCGGCAAGACGTTCGCCGAAGTCGCCGACCACATGATCGAGCAGGCACCGTCGAAGTATCACCGCGAGATCATGCGCAAGGTGAAGGCGCTGGCGGCGGCTGCCGAGAAGACCGGCATGAAGTTCGGCTTCAACATCGTGAACCCGGGCGACATGGCGCCGGTCGCGATGCTGGGGCAGCGCACGCGGGGCTTCGCGCAGGTGCTGCGCGAGCCGGCGTCCTCGACTGTCTGGCTGAAGGGCAAGGCGATGGGGAAGGACTTCGGCACCAACTACCAGATCGCCGCGCACGAGATGCTCCACGCGGTCACGATGGTGCTGATCCAGCAGGGCGAGACCAAGGGCACCTACGGCAACACGCCGCTGGGGAAAGCCGCGCGCGACCTGACGGACCTTGGCAACGCGGTCATCAACCACTTCAACGCGCGCGCCGCGGCGGGCGACATGACGCAGTTCGAGCAGTCGATCTACGACCGCTCGATCAACGCGGTCGACAACCAGCATGAGCTGCTGGCGTGGGGGCTGACCAATCCGGACATGCAGCGCTACCTGCAGGGCATCGAGTATCAGCCGCGCCAGTCGGTGTTCGCCAAGCTCGTCGACCTGCTGCGTTCGCTGCTGGGGCTCGATGGCAAGTACGAGACGGCGCTCACCGAGCTGCTGCGCGTCAGCGAGCAAATCCTCGGTACGCGCGGCAAGGAGCTGACCCAGGCGTTCACGTTCGGCCGCAACGAGGGTGTCGAGCAGAGCGTGCTCGAGGCGCCCGCGATCGACGGCACGCGCGACACGCGCACGGTGCAGGACGCCAACGGGGTGACCGCCGACATCGCGGCGCGGGCGGGTCAGTTCGCCGAGACCATCAACCTCGCGGACAAGGGCGTGAAGTTCCGGCGCGCGACGCTGGGGCTCATCTCGCACAACCAGATGGACCGCCAGTTCGGCGCGCGCGCACCGTGGCTGATCGAGCACAGCGACGCCCACCGCAGCCGCGCGGCTGTCCGAGGCCGGTGGGAGAACATCGGCGACGCCGCGCACCAGCAGTTCGAGGTGCTCAAGCGCGAGAAGCCCAAGGTTGCCGAGCAGGTCAACGACCTGATGGATCGTGCCACCGCCTTTCAGCTCGACCCGGATCGGCCGTTCGACGAGCACGAGCACCACAAGGGCGTCAAGAACCGTGGCGCGCTGAAGCGCATCCACGCGGAGCTGGTGAAGGTCCGCAACGATCTGTCGCGCGGTGATGGCGCCGGCATCCGCATGTTCAACGAGTTCCGCGCTCTCAACGAGGCGCAGAACTATGCGCGCCTCGCCGCGTCGCTGCACAGCCTCGTCGCGCTCGATCCCGAGTTGGCGATGGGCATCAACGCGGCGATGGAGAACCCGATGGACGCGTTCATGCTGCAGCCCGACATCGTGTCGAGCGCGCAGCTGCGCACCTACTGGCAGGGGGCTCTCAACCGGCAGGTCGGCGCCGCGACGGCGTTCATCAACCAGAAGAAAGGTGAGGTCGCCACCGCATCGGAGAGCGAGCGCGGTGCGCTGCGCACCCAGCTCTCGCCGATCGAGATGATGCTGACGGGGACGCACGAGGCGATCGCCGGTATGGCGAAGGCGCCCTATTTTCACCTCGGTCGCTTCGGCGAGAACTTCGGCGCGGCGACGATCCGCACGAACGCCGACGGCACAGTAGACACCGCCGCGCAGGCGCACGTTGCCGAGGCGCTCGCCAAGGCTGGCTTCGACGACGTCCAGATCAGCGCTGACAACACGCGGCCGAAGATCAGCATGCGCTTCGACACCGTCGACCAGACGCGCCGCTTCAAGGCCGTCGCGCTCGAGCTGCAGAAGCAGGGGTGGCTCTCGAGCGATCCGATCCAGGCAGGCCCGCGCGACCGCAGCACCAACTACGGCGCGGTGGACGGGCTGCCGGCCTATGTCAGCGACTACATCCAGCGCATCGAGTCCTCGCCGATGTTCGTGCCGGCCGAGAACGCGACCGCCGCCGAGCGCGCGGCGCTGGCGGAGCAGCAGGAGGAAGCCGTCCGACTGGCGGTGGACACCTGGCTCGAGAGCCAGCCGGACAGCTCGATCTCGAAGGTGCTGGCGAAGCGCTTCACCGTCGCCGGCTACAACCGCGACATGGTGCGCAACTTCGCCCACCGCTGGACCGTGGGCTCGACCAGCCTTGCCTCGGTATCGAGTGGGCCGAAGTTCAACCGCGCCTACGTCAACGCGCGCGCGGCGATCAACGAGGGGCTCGACGCCAGCACCGAGACGGACCCGGACCTGCAGGCGGACCTGTTCGCCGAGGTGCAGCGGCGCGACACCAGCGATCCGTTCGCGCGGCCGAGCGACTTCAGCGACAAGCTGCGCGCCGCCAGCCACGCCTATTTCCTCGGCATGAGCCCCGCCTACGGGCTTATCAACATGACGCAGCTCGGCGTCGTCGCGCTACCCGAGCTGGCGAAGCAGCACGGCTACAGCAAGAGCTTCCACGCCATGCGCCGCGCGTCGGCGACGGCGCTGAAGGTGTTGTCGGCCGCGATCGGCGAGGCGCGCTCGAAGGGCTGGGAGAACGCCGCCGACGTGACGCTGTCGGAGAGCGTGCTGCAGAAGGCCGGGCTGCCCAAGGGACAGCTCGACTTCGTGCGCCACATGCTCGCGACGGGCTCGATCGACATCGGCACCTCGGCGCTCGCGCTGGGGCAGTTCGCCAAGTCGGGCGAGGCGACGAACCTCGACCGCGCGGCGCGCGTCGGCCTGAAGTATGCTGGCGCGATCGGGCTCTACACCGAGACCTTCAGCCGCCTCACCGCCGCGCTCGCCGCGCGCGAGCTGCACGGTGGGACCGTGGCGGACAGCGCAGCCTATGCGACCAACGTGGTGTCGAACTCGATGTTCGATTATCAGAACTGGAACACCGCGCGGCAGCTCGGCAAGCGGGGCTTCGCTGGCCCTATCACGCCACTGCTCACCCAGTTCATGAGCTATTCGGTGCAGATGACCGAGAAGCTCTTTAGCGAGATGATGGGTGCGTTCGGCAAGCCGCTCCCGGGCGAGAGCGAGGCTGCCACCAAGGCACGCAAGGCAGAGAGCCGGCGCTTCCTGCTGGGGCACCTCACTGCGGTGACCGCGCTTGCCGGCACCTTGGGGCTCCCCTTCGCCACGGTGTTCGCGACCGCGATCGAGCGGCTGGTCGACCAGTTCGACGACGACGACGATCCCTACGACGCGACCGCTTCGTGGCGCGGGTTTCTCGCTGACGTGCTGGGGAAGGACATCGCCGAGGTCGTCGCGCGCGGCGTGCCGCGTGCGCTCGGCTTCGACATCTCCGCGCGCGCGGGTGAGCAGAACCTCATGCCCTTCAGCGAGTTCCTCGCCGATCGCCGGCCGTGGAAGGAGGCAGTCGAGAGCAGCGCGGGCAAGTCTCTCGGCGCGGTGCCGTCGATGATCTCGAACGTCATCACCGGCGGCGGCAAGATCGCGGACGGCGACCTGCTGGGTGGGATGAAGGACGCGCTGCCCGTCGCCTTCAAGGGTCCGATCGAGGCGTATCGGATGACCGAGCAGGGCTACGTCGACAGCCGCGGCACCAAGCTCCCCATGAGCCCCAAGGCATCGGCGATCCTGTGGCAGCTGATCGGCTTCGGCTCGAGCGAGAAGGCCGAGTACGGCGAGGCGCGCGGCGATCAGCAGGCGCGACGCGGCGAGATCGTGCGCGCGGGCGGTGTCCTGCGCAGCGGCATCGTTCGGGCGGTCATGAGCGGCGACACCGAGAAGGCACGAGAGCTGATTGCGCAAGCGCAGCAGTTCGATCAGGACAACCCGAGCTTCGCGGTGATCCCGAGCCTCGCAGGCTCGATCCAGCGGCAGCAGACAGGCGTGCTGCAGGCGCGCGCGGTCCGCTCTCCGACCGGGGTCTCGCCAAATGATCTGGCGGGCCAGGCTCTGACGCGCTATGCCAACGTCGATTACTGAAGGGGGTGACCGCCGTGTCTTTTTCCGATGCAGCCGAAAACGCCATCATGGCGCTTATCTTCAACGCGACGGCGTGGGCGAACATTGCCGACAACGCCGCGGCAAGTCCGAACACCAACATTGCTGTGGCGCTGCATGAGGCGGACCCCGGCGAGAGCGGTAACATGCAGTCGAGCGAGGCCGACTACACCAGCTATGCGCGCGTCAACGTGCCACGCACTGCTGGTGGCTGGACGGTGACGGCCAATAGCGTGTCGCCTGCGGCGAACATCGACTTCCCGGCGGGCACTGGCGGCGGTGGGACGATCACGCACTTCTCGACCGGCAAGACCGGCGCGGGTGCGGCGGCGATCCACCTGTCGGGCACTGTCACGCCGAACGTCGTCTCTGGTAACGGTGTGACGCCGCGGCTCACCACGGCGACCACGCTGACGCTCGACTGATGGACTTTCGCCTCCTCCTCGAGCGAGGCGATCCCAAGGCGTTGCGGGCGGCGTGGAAACGCGTCGCTCCGCACCTGCCGCAGCCTGCCGATGACGCGCAGGCCGAGATCGCGATGCACCACGCACGCACGCAGGCGGTGTCGATCCCGCTCCACCTGCGGCAGTACAGCCACGCCTGGCTGACCGAGCGGAACCTGCCGAGCGGACTTCCGCCGAAGGACCGGCCCACGGTCGTCGAGGCGGTGGGTATCTCGGTCAACTTCAAGAGCGCGATCCTCGCGCCGGCTGCGCTCGAGGTGCGTGGCGCGATGGAGCTGGCGGTCGAGGACTGCTTCGCCAACGGGGACCGAGACACCGCGACGGTGCGGATGCAGATGGCAGTCGCGCGGGAACGGACGTTGGACAAGCTGTTCGGGAGCCGGTAAATGGCAGCCCATCGCTATTGGCGGGTTCTCGCGGTACGTGTAGGTGCGTCGCCTGTCGGCGCGCGTCGGATCGAGTTTCGCACTGCGCTCAACGGCCCAAACATCGCTGCTGGCGGTGTGCCGATGGCGGGCTCCTACTACAACTCGCTCGCAAGTTACGCCCCGGCGAACGCTTTCGACACATCCGACAGCACTAGCTGGGTCTCGCAGACCGGCGCAGGGAGCTGGATCGGATACGACTTTGGCGCGCCCGTCGACGTGGTGCAGGCGGCGTGGGCTTCGTGGTCAGGCAGCCCCTCGAACGCACCGACGACAGCTGCGCTTCAGTGGTCGGATGACGGTCTCCACTGGGAGACGTTCACGATCAACACGTTGGGAAGCTGGACCAACAACGAAACCAAGTTGATCTACATTAAGGACGGTGGCAGCGGCGGCGGTGTTGACCCGCTGCGCGGGCATCGGTTTTGGCGGCTTCGACAGCTCACCGGCGGCACATGCTGGGCAGCGAGTGATATTGAGTTTCGGGATACGTTCGACGGGCTCGATCTCACCGGAAATCATCCAGTAACAGGCGCTTTTGCAGACTCTGTATATAACGCGTCTTACCCGGCGACGAACGCGTTCGATGCTAGTTCCACTACATTTTGGAACAACGCATGCCCGGGCACGACTGGCTCGTTTATCGGTTTCGACTTCGGCAGTGGTAACCGAGAAGATGTGATCGAAATCCAGATCACACGCCGTGCGGCCTATCCTGAGCAATCGCCCACGTCGTTTGTGCTCGAATGGTCTGACGACGGAGTTTCTTACACTCCGCAGGGGCAAGTCTCCGGGATCAACTGGGCCGCGTCTGACGCGTATGGCACAGACAGCATTAAGATTTTCCGCGTTGCTCCGGCCGCTCCGGCGCTCGATGGCCCATCTTTGGCGTTTACGGGTGAGGCGGTCACCTACACCGTGCCGCCTGAGACCACGAAAGCGACCGTTCGGATGTGGGGCGGCGGAGGGCACGGCGGGCAGTACGCCTCGGGCTATACGGGCGGCGGCGGCGGGTATGTCTCGTTCGACATGCCGGTCGCGCCTGGTGACGTGATCGCGCTGCAGGTTGCGGAAGGTGGGCGCAACTGCGACGCGGCCGACGCTACGACACGCGGCGCAGGTGGCTGGCCGGATGGTGGCAGTGGTTCGCGCGGCGACACCTGGGGCGGTGGCGGCGGCGGATCGAGCCGCGTCTGGAAGAACGGCGTGCTGATGGGCGTAGCCGGTGGCGGCGGCGGCGCTGCCGGCTGGGTGGGCTCAGGCGGTGGCGGCGGCGGCGGCGCGGGCGCTAGCGCGACAACAGCGCCAATGCCTGATCCAAGTGGGCGCCCCGGCTACCAGACTGCGAAAACGGGCTGGAAGACTGGACGGTCGATTGCTTTCGCAGGTCCGGTCGGGCGCACCGGCGGCTTCGGCGGCACAATGCCCGGCATCACGAACGATGACGGCGGCGGCGGCGGCGGCGGGTATTATGGCGGCGGCGGCGGCGGCGGCGACGGGCGCTCGGCGGGTGGTGGGCTCTCGTGGGTGCATCCGAGCATGCTCTCCCCGGCGCTTTTGTCGGGCACCAGCGCAGGTGCTGCTGGCGGGTCGTCGGAAACTCAGGACTATCGGTCAGGCGTCGCAGTCGGTGCTCGGTCTAACACGACGGATAAGGCCGGCGACGGCTGGATCGTCTTTGCTTTTGACGCTGGCGAGCCAATCCCAGGCGGCGAGTTTGAAAGTGAATGGGCGGTCGCTTTCGATCGACCGGGAGAAACCACCAGCGGCAATTACAGCGGCAAGACGGTTCGCTGCCACATCAACGCCGATCAGTTTCTGGCTCGAGGAAGCGTCATCCGCCTCGCGGTCGAGGGTGGGAACGCCGATGGTGTATCGCCCACGGTCATCGACGAGTTGTGGATCGGGCGTGGCAGCGCGCTCGACGATGATTATGGCTGCCGGTTCACAGCAGCGCCGACGCAGCTGACTTTCGGGGGCGCGCCGGGAGTTTCGATCCCGCATGGCGAGCTGCGGTGGTCGGACCCTATTTCGTTTCCCCTGGATGGGGTGGCGCATCTGGTTGCGTCGATGCGGCTTGCGGCGACCACAAGCAATTCTTTTGTCTTCCAGTATAGTGCTGCTGACCCGGCATACTGGGTCGGATACACAGGCAACTCGACATTCCATGTTCCAGCGGCGGGTGTGTATTCTTTCTCCACGACCGGGCCTGCGAATAGTGTTGAGAAGCCCGGTTCAGCTGCGCTCC
>Ga0210040_10003371_pt1 | contig 21626 bp, 17 predicted proteins | sample CryGeyCG12114_NA_FD_185462 | JGI IMG/M metagenome (GOLD analysis project Ga0210040, IMG submission 185462) | Groundwater microbial communities from aquifer - Crystal Geyser CG19_WC_8/21/14_NA (SPAdes) (version 2) | ecosystem: Environmental > Aquatic > Deep subsurface > Groundwater | place: USA...
TCCGAGGGCGTGCGCGCCGACCGCATCTTCTTTATGGAGATGAACACCCGCCTCCAGGTCGAGCACCCGGTGACCGAGGAGATCACCGGAATCGACCTGGTGGAATGGCAGCTGCGCGTCGCGAGCGGCGAGGCGCTGCCGCTGCGGCAGGAGGAGTTGCGCATCACCGGCCACGCGATCGAGGCGCGGCTCTATGCCGAGGATCCGGCGCGGGGGTTCCTGCCGAGCACCGGGCGGCTGGAATTTTTCCGCCTCCCGGATCAGATCCGCCCGACCCGCTCGCAGGGCCCGAACGGGACGACGCCAAGGGAGCTCTTCTTCGGCCATTCCCCCCGCATCGAGACGGGTGTCGAGCAGGGTGACAGCATCAGCCCATTCTACGATCCCATGATCGCCAAGCTGATCTGCCATGCCGAGGATCGCAGCGAAGCTTGCATCGGCCTGGCGCGCATGTGTGCCGATGCGCAGGTCTGGCCGGTCAGGAGTAATGCGAACTTCCTGCACGCGCTGCTGGTCAACCCCGATTTCTGCCGGGCGCGGATCGATACGAGCTTCATTGCCGAGCACGAGGACGACGTGGTCCATGACAACGAGGCGCCGCAATCGCTGCTTGATCTGGTGGCCCGCAGGATCGTCCGAGACGAGGACAGCTTGGCCGGATTCCGCCTCAACGCGCCTCGCAACACGCGCGTCAGGTTGAGCGAGGGTACGCGGACCCTGACGGCCGATTGGACCGCCGCCGCCCACTACGATCAAGCGCACCATGCGCTTCTTGTCGAGCGGGATGAGGCTGTGTTCGTCACCGAGATGGGCACGACCTGGCGCTTCCGGGGGGAAAGGCACGAGGCCGGCGGCCCAGCCTCCTCTCATGACGGCGACATTCTCGCGCCGATGCCGGGCAAGGTGATCGCGGTGGATGTGACGGAAGGACAGGCGGTCGAAGCCGGGCAGCGGCTGCTGGTGCTCGAGGCTATGAAGATGGAGCATGCACTGGTGGCGCCGTTCGCCGGGGTGGTTGTGGAACTGGCGGCGCAAGAGGGAGCGCAGGTGCAGGTGGAGGCGGTGCTGGCGCGGGTCGAGGCTGCGGATTCGGCCAGCGCCTCACCCCCCGCGGACCACCCCCGCCCGTTGGTCCTGAGGAGAGATCGAGCGCAGCGCGGCTAGGCGCGTAGTCGAGAGCTCGTATCGAAGGGCGTGGCCCGGAACCGCTGGGCCACTGGGGTTCCGGGCACGGGCCGGTCGCCTGCCCGGCGTGCTTCGAGGCGCCGTCTCGGCGAGCTCGCTGGTCCTCAGCACGAACCGGTTTTCCGGTCTGCTTGGTCCCGTGGAGGTGCAGCTTCGAGATTACGCGTTCTGTCTCACCGCCGTCGCGGGAGGAGCGAAGCGATGGAGCGTGACACCGTGATGTCCCTGGATTGCCGCCCTTCCGCTGCCTGGCAAGCGAGCCGCTCAGGACAAGCCGTACCTCTGGCCGCTCTCAATGACGAAGGGGATCAGCCGCCCATGAACTCGCGGAGCGCTTCCTGCTCGTCGGCGCCCATGTGGAGGCCCAGCTTGGTGCGGCGCCGGAGCACGTCGTCCGCGGTGACGGCGAACTCCTCGCGGCGGAGCCAGTCCACCTCCGCCTCGCTGAGGCCGGCGCCGAAATCGCGGCCAAGGTCCTGGCGGATGCGCGCGTCGCCCAGCCACAGTACCGCGTCCAGGCCATAGGCGCGCCCGATGCGGGTAGCGTCGGGAAGCGAGAGGAACGGGTAGGCGGACTGCAATTCGGCGATGAGCGCGCCCTGGGCGTGCTTGGGGAAGTCGCCGCCGGGCAGCGGTTCGCGCGCGGTCCATGCCGGGCCCGAGAGCGCGGGAAGGCGCGCGGCGAGCAGGTCCACCGCCTCCTGCGCGACGTGACGATAGCTGGTGATCTTGCCGCCATAGATGCCCAGCATCGGCGCGCCTTCGCCCGGATCGCTCAATGGCAGGCGATAGCCGCGGGTGGCGGCTTCGGGCTTTTCGCTGTGATCGTCGATGAGCGGGCGCACGCCGGCATAGCTGTGCACCACGTCCGCTGGCGCGACCGGGCGGCGGAAGTAGCGGCTGGCCGCCTCGCACAGATAGGCGATCTCGTCCTCGGCGGCGTGCACTCCCACCAGCGCGCCTTCGTGGTCGCGGTCGGTGGTGCCGATCAGCGTGAAGGCGTCTTCGTAGGGGATGGCGAAGCAGATGCGCGTGTCGGGCAGCTGGAAGATGTAGGCGTATTCGTGCGCGAACAGCTGCGGTACCACGATGTGCGAGCCGCGCACGCGACGGATGCCGAAGGAGGGCGGCGTTCCGGTCAATCCTGCGACGAGGTCCACTCCCGGGCCGCCGGCATTGACGAGCGCGTGGGCGTGGAAGGTCTCGCCGCCCGCCTCCACGCGCCACAGCTCGCCCTCGCCCCCGGTGATCCGGCGCGCGGCGGTGACGGGCGTGCGGGTGCGGATCTCGGCGCCGCGGCGGCGGGCGTCCACCGCGTTGAGCACCACCAGCCGCGCATCGTCCACCCAGGCATCCGAATATTCGAGCCCTGCGTGGATGCCGGCCTGCAGCGGCGCGCCGGCCGGGTGGCGGCGCAGGTCTATCAAGCGTGTGTCGGGGAAGCTGTCTGGCCCGCCGATGTGATCGTAGAGGAACAGCCCGGCGCGCAGCAGCCAGCGCGGGCGCGTCTTGCCCACGCTAGGCACCAATGCCCTCGGCACCACCGGCAGCACGAAGCGCATCGGGCGCACGATGTGCGGGGCGATGGACCACAGTGTCTCGCGCTCGCGCAGCGCCTCGCGCACCAGGGCGATCTCGTAATATTCGAGGTAGCGCAGGCCGCCGTGGACGAGCTTGGTGGAAGCGCTGGAGGTGCCGCTGGCGAGATCGTGCGCCTCCAGCAGCAGCACGCGCGCGCCGCGCCCGGCGGCATCGCGCGCGACCCCGGAACCGTTCACGCCACCGCCGATGACGATGAGGTCGAAAGGCTCGCTCATGCCGTTCGCCTCGCCGCCCGGTTCACCGGACCGGGGACACGATCGTCTGCTGGCGGTGGAGCCGCCGGAACAGCTTGCCCCGCTCGCTGTAGAGCACCAGCAGCGTGGCCAGGATGCTCGAGATCAGCAGCGCCACGGCGAAGGGCCGCGCGGTGCCGTCATAGGACTGGCCGATGATGAGGCCCACGATGGCCGCGCCGAACATGCGCACGAAGGTCTGGCTGGAGCTCGCCGCGCCCGCGGTGAGCGCAAAGGGCTGCATGGCGATGGAGCCGAAATTCGCGCCCAGGAAGCCCAGCAGGCCCAGATTGGTGGCCATCAGCGGCACGAACCAGGCAAGCTCGCCGGAGTGATAGGTGCTGGAATAGACCTGGGCTGCGCTCACCACGATGAATATCAGCACGCCCGCATGGCTCACCCGGCGCGCGCCGAAGCGCTCGACGATGCGCGAGTTGACGATGCTCGCCACCGCCATCATCGCCGCGGTGCCACCGAACACGATGGGAAACCACTCGCCCACGTTGAAATGCTCGCCCAGCAGCTGCTGCGCGGAATTCACATAGCCGAACACCCCGCCGATGAGCAGCGCGGTGCCGATGACATAGCCGATCGACTCGCGGCGGAAGAGCCCGTCGCGCATGTTGGCCAGCACCGTGGGGACGTGGATGTCCTGCTGGTTGGCGGGATCGAGCGTCTCGGGCAGGCGCATCGCCACCCATGCCGCGGCAGCCAGCGCCATCAGCGCCAGCGCGAGGAAGATCATGTGCCAGTCCGCCACCACCATGATCGCCTGGCCGAAGCTGGGCGCGAGCACGGGCACGGTGATGAACACGGCGCTGACCAGGCTCATCAGCCGGGCCATGCGGTCGCCTTCGTACTGGTCGCGGATGATGGCGATGGGCACCACCATCAGCCCGGCGCTGAGCACGCCCTGCAGCCCGCGCATGACGAGTAGCACGGTGAAATCGTTCACCAGCACCACCAGCGCCGAGAACAGCGCGTAGGCGAACAGCGAGAACAGCACCAAGGGGCGGCGGCCGAAGCGATCGGCATAGACGCCGGGCACCAGGCAGCCGGCGCCGTTGGCGAGCAGGTACACCGCCACCACGAGCTGCCGGCGATTGCCGCCCTCGGCGCCGAGATCGCTCGCGATGTTGTCGAGCGCCGGCAGCATGGCGTCGATAGCGAGCGCGTTGAGGCTCATCAGCAGGGCGACCATCACCACCAGTTCGCGGCGGCCGATGGTTCGCTTGTCGGGGAAGACGGCGTGGGTTGCCATCGGCGCCCTCTAGCCGTTGTGCAGTGCGAAAGGAAAGGGCTTTGTCGGCATGGAGGATGCAACTCCCGGCGCCGAGCGGCTATGGCCTGGCTGATGGCGAATCCCGCGCCCGAGATCGTTTCCGACGAGCCCGCAGCACGCCTGCGCAAGATCATCCATGTCGACATGGACGCCTTCTTCGCCAGCGTGGAGCAGCGCGACCATCCCGAATTGCGGGGCAAGCCGGTGGCGGTGGGCGGATCGAGCGGGCGCGGCGTGGTGGCGGCCGCCAGCTACGAGGCGCGGGTGTTCGGCGTGCGCTCGGCCATGCCCAGCGTGACCGCCAGGCGCAAATGCCCCGAGCTGATCTTCTGCAAGACCCGCTTCGAGGTCTACCGCGAGGTGTCCGAGCAGATCCGCGCGATCTTTCGCCGCTTCACGGACATGGTGGAGCCGCTCAGCCTCGACGAGGCCTATCTCGACGTGACGGACGACCTGCTCGGCATCGGCTCGGCGACGCGCATCGCCCAGGCCATCCGCGCGGCCATCCGGGAGGAGACGCAGCTCACCGCGAGCGCGGGCGTCTCCTACAACAAGTTCCTGGCCAAGCTGGCGAGCGACCAGAACAAGCCCGATGGCCTCTGCGTCATCCGCCCCGGGCAAGGCGCGGCCTTCGTGCAGTCGCTGCCGGTGCGCCGCTTCCACGGCGTGGGCCCGCGCGGGGCGGAGAAGATGGCGCGGCTGGGCATCGCCACCGGCGCCGACCTGGTGGCCAAGGACATCGCCTGGCTGCGCGCGCATTTCGGCAGCTTCGGCGATTACCTGTTCCGCGCGGCACGGGGTATCGACGAGCGGCCGGTGCGCACGCATCGCTTGCGCAAGTCGATCGGCGGGGAGCGGACGCTGGGCGAGGACATCCACACGCCCGAGGCGCTGCGCGAGACGCTGGAGCGGATCGTCGGAATCGTCTGGGAGCGCATCGCGGAGAAGAGCGCGCGGGGGCGGACGGTGACGCTCAAGCTCAAGTTCTCCGACTTCCGCCTCGCCACCCGCGCCCGCTCGCTGCCGCGCGCCGTGGCAGGCCGCGCGGAGTTCGCCCGATTGGCGGCCGAGCTGCTCGATGCCGAGCTGCCGCTGCCCATGCCCATCCGGCTGATGGGCCTGGCGCTGAGCAATCTGGAGCGCGAGAGCGATGCCGCAGCGCCTGCCGGGCCGGAGATCGAGGAAGGCGGGCAACGCGCCCAGCTAACGCTGCTGTAGCTTGTGCCAGGCGGGCGCCTCTTCCGCCGCAGCGTCGAAAGCGGCCAGCCGCGAGGCGACCTTGCCGCTGAGAGGCTCGGGCAATCGGTCGCGCGCAAAGAAGCTCGCCTCGACGATTTCGCGCCGGTCGGGCCGCGGAACGCCATCGGCGATGCCGGAAAAGACATGGACCACATTGGTCGCGCCGGCATAGCTCTCCTTGAAGGTGGCGAGGCGCCGGGCGTCGATCAGCCCGCAGCCCAGCTCCTCGCGGAACTCGCGCAGGGCAGCGACGATCGGCGTCTCGTCCCTGCGAATGCCGCCGCTGGGGAAGGTCCAGACATCGCGCCCGTAGGAATGGCGCACCAGCAGGAAATTGCCCGCGCCGTCATGCGCCACGACCGTGCAGCCGTGCGTGATCGACCCCCGGCGCCGCAGCCATGCGCGCCGGGCCTTGTGCGCGACGCGGTAGCCGAGGCGGTGGAGCGGCGGCGGGATGAGGTGCAGCAACTTCATCGCCGGCCGCCGGTCAGACGAAGCAGGTGACGTCCTGCCGGGCGGCGCGCAGCAGGCGGGCGATGGGGGTGTCGGCCTCGCCGCGCATCGCCGCCTCCAACATCGCCCGCTTCTCGGCCCCGCGGGCGACGAACAGCACCTCGTCGCTGTCGAGCAGCGCGGGTATGGTCAGCGTGATCCGCTCGAACGGCGCTTCGGGCGGCAGCGGATCGGGCGTGATGCGGCGGATCTTCTGCGCGTCGTCCGCCGCGGGATCGCTGCTGGGGAACAGCGAGGCGATGTGGCCATCGGCCCCCATGCCCAGCCAGGCGAGCGCGAAATGCGGCACCTGCTGCACCTGCTCCATCTCGGCAAGGGTCACGATCTCGGCGCCCACGGGCTCGAGCAGCACGCGGATGCGGGCGATGTTGCTGGCGGGATGGCCTTCGGGCACCAGCCGATCATCATTGGGCCACACGGTGATGCGCCGCCAGTCGATCGGCGCGCCGGTGAGGGCCTCGAGTATGGGGAACGGCGTCTCGCCGCCGGGCACGGTGATCGCCACCCGCGCCTCGCTGCGGGCCAGCGCGGCGGCGAGGCGGGTGTAGACCCAGCTCGCCACCTTCTCCTCGCCCGCCTTCTCGATGATCGTGACCTGGCCCATCCCCGCTCAGCCGAGCCGGCCCGGTGCGGCGCGGCTCACTGGAGCAGCGAGCCCAGGAACCACACGCGCTCCTCGGCAAGGTCGGTCCATTCGTCGATCAGGCCGTCGGTCGCGTTGTCGCCCGCGGCCTCGGCGTGGTTCTTGACCTCCTTCAGCCGTGCCACTAGCCGCGCATTGTCGTCGCGCAGCTCCGTGATCATCGCCTCGGCGCCAAGCGCGGCGTCGTCCTGGTCGTTGATCTGGCTGGCCCGCGCGATCGAGCCGATGGAGGTGAGCGTCATCGCGCCGTTCTTGCGCACGCGCTCGCCAATGACGTCCACCTGCTGCTGGATCTGCACGGCCTGGTCGTCGAACAGCAGATGCAGGTCGCGAAACCTTGGTCCGGTGACGTGCCAGTGGAAGTTCTTGGTCTTGACGTAGAGCGCCAGGTGGTCGGCAAGCAGGCCGTTGAGCCCGTCGATCAGCGCAGTCTTCGAATTATCGCCCGTGGAGGCCATGGGTCCGTCCCCTTCTTCCCGATGTCGGTTACGCTGGCTGAACGGCCCGCCGCACCATCGGTTTCTTGGAGAACGAAGATGGCCACGATCGGCAGAGGCGATCAGCGGCATGCCGCTGTGCCTCTAGGGAGACAGCCGGCCGCCTTCACACATCCGTCATGAAAACGACCCCGCAGCGTCATGCGCCCAACATACCGGCGCGCCAGCCAACGAGCCACCTATCGGGGACCACCATGTTCATGCGCCGCGCCATCCAGCTCTCGCTGCTCGCCACCACCGCGCTCGCCGCCGGGCCGCTCCTCGCGCAGGAGGGCACCGGCCAACCGCAGGACCGCAGCGGTGCGGGCCAGGCCGGCAACGAGATCATCGTCACCGCGCAGAAGTTCCAGCAGCGCGCGCAGGACGTGCCGATCACCATCAGCGCTGTCACCGGCGAGCGGCTGGAGGAGCTGGGCGTCACCGACCTGGACGAGCTGTCCAACTACGTGCCCGGCCTCAACATCCAGGAGCAGAGCGCCAACAACCCCGGCATCGTGATCCGCGGCATCACCTCGGATTCGGGCTCGGCCCAGCAGGGCCCGCGGGTGACGCTCTATTACAACGGCGTCGACATCGCGCGCTCGCGTGGTTCCTACCAGGCGATCTACGATATGGAGCGGATCGAGGTGGTCAAGGGGCCGCAGGCGACGCTGTTCGGCACGGCGAGCGCAGTGGGCGCGATCAGCCTGGTCTCGGCCCGCCCGCGCGAGGGCGTCTCGGCCGAGCTCACCGGCGGCTACGGCAATTTCGACCAGACGCTGGTCTCCGGCTTCTTCAACGCCGGCACCGAGGATTTCGGGGCGCGCATCGCCTTCGAGTGGACGCAGCGCGACGGCTATGTGGAGAACCTCGCCACCAGCCAGGACGAAGAGCTCTACGCGCGCGACAATCTGGGCCTGCGCGCCTCGATGCGCTTCAGCCCCGGCGAGGATTTCACGCTGGACGTGATCGGCACCTTCGATCGCCAGCGCCATGGCGGCACGCCGTTCATCTCGGGCACCTACCCCACCGCCTCGGGCCCGGCGGACCCGTTCGGCGATGCCAACCTGGGTGGCTCGCCGGTCTCCGAAGACGTGCTCGGCAATGCGCAGCTCGGGCTGGACCGCGAGATCTACGACATCAACGTTACCGCCGAATACCGCCTTTCCGACGCGTGGACCTTCACCACCGTCAACGGCTATCGCGAATTCGACAGCCGCGAAGTGTTCGATGCCGATGGCTCGGCCGCGTGGTACCTCGAATTCGCGGAGATCGCCGATGGCTGGCAGGCGAGCCACGAGGGCCGCTTCAGCTACGAGGGCTCGGCCCTGCGCGGCTCGGTCGGGTGGAACTACTTCACGGAAAGCGGCTACCAGAACGTGCCCTTCTCCGCCGAGGAAGGCACCTATATCGAGTGTGCGAGCAACATCACCGGGCGCGCGCCGTTCAACCTCGACATCCCCTGCGTCGCGCCCGATGGCAGCGTGCCCGCCTCGCAGGTGACCGCCCTCCTCACGCAAGGTGCTGCGAGCGTCATCCCCTACAGCTCGGTGTACGAGAACCAGGGGCAGAACGATGCCATCTCGGTGTTCGCCGATGCGACGTGGCTCGCGACCGACCGGCTCGAGCTGACCGCGGGCCTGCGCTATGTGTGGGAGGAGCGGGAGTCCGGCTTTACCGCCACGGTGCCCAACTCCGTGCTGAGCGGCGCGCCGCTGATCCCGAGCCAGGTGGACACCGGCGGGCAGACCTTCCGCGCCGAGGGCACCTATTACGCCTTCCTGCCGCGCTTCAACGTGCTGCTGCGCGCTACCCCCGAGCTCAACCTCTACGCTACCGTTTCGAAGGGCCGCCGCGCGCCGGTGGTGCAGGTCTCCGCCCTGCGCGATGCCGCCGGGCGCCCGCAGCGCAACTTACAGGAGGTGCCCGAAGAGACGGTGTGGAATTACGAGGGCGGCGTGAAGCTCTCCACCGGCATGGTCTCGGGCTCGGTTGGCGTGTTCTACCAGAACTATGAGGGCTTCCAGGTCAGCGTGGTTCAGCCCAACGGCTCCACCCTCACCCAGAGCGCGGGCTCGGCCAGCAATCTGGGCGTCGAGGCGGAGGTGGCGGTGCGGCCGGCGCCCTGGCTCAGCCTGTTCGCCAACGGCGCCTTCATCGATGCCAAGATCGACGAGGACGACGCGCTTGCCTCCACCTACTCGGGCGCGCGCTTCCGCCTGCAGCCCAAGTGGCAGGCGGCGGCCGGCTTCACCGTGGATCGCGAGATCGGCGGCGGGATGCGGCTGTTCGCCACGCCGTCGGTCACCTACCGCAGCAAGCTGTTCTTCGAGCTGCCCAACTCGGACCTGCTCAGCCAGGATGCGGTGACGCTGGTCAACGCGCGCGCCGGCATCAGCTTCGCCGATGAGCGCTTCGAGATCGCCGGCTTCATCCGCAACGCCTTCGACGAGGAATACCTGCTAGACGCGGGCAATACCGGCGGCAGCTTCGGCGTGCCCACCTTCATCCCCGGAGAGCCGCGCTTCTACGGCGTGGAAGCCACGGCGCGGCTGTTCTGAGCAGGTCTGGCGAAAGGAAACGAAGCATGGAGATGAACCGCCGCGGCGTATTGGCGCTGCTCGGATCGGGGAGCGCGCTCGGCCTGCCGGGTGTCGCGCTCGCCCAGCAGGCACCCGCCTCCCTCGCCTTCGCGCATGGCGTGGCGAGCGGCGACCCGGCAGCGGACGGCGCGGTGCTCTGGACCAGGGTGACCGCCGAGGAGGGCTTCACGGGCGATGTGCCGCTCAGCTGGGCGGTTGCGACCTCCCCCGGCGGCGAGGCCGTGTCCACGGGCGAGATTGTCGCGCGGGCCAGTGCCGATCACACCGCCAAGGTGGTGGTGACCGGGCTGGAGCCGGGCCGCGACTATCATTACCGCTTCACCGGCCCCGCCGGCGCCGTCTCGCCCGAGGGGCGGTTCCGCACGCTGCCGAGCGGTGCGGTGGACGAGCTGGTGCTCGCGGTCGCTTCCTGCCAGCTCTACCCCGGCGGGCTGTTCAACGCCTATGCCGACATGGCCGCCCTCCCCCGGCTCGATGCGGTGGTGCACCTGGGCGACTACATCTACGAATATGGCGAGGAGGGCTACGGCGCCGAGATCGGCCGCCAGCTGGGCCGCCTGCCCGATCCGCCGCACGAGATCGTCACCCTCGCCGACTACCGCCGGCGGCACGCACAGGTGAAGGCCGATCCCGACCTGCAGGCCGCGCACGCGCGCGCCGCCTTCATCTGCGTGTGGGACGATCACGAGGTCGCCAATGACGGCTGGCTCGGCGGTGCGGAGAACCACCAGCCCGACAGCGAGGGCGATTGGGCCGCGCGCAAGGCGGTGGCCATGCAGGCCTATTTCGAGTGGATGCCGATCCGCGATCCCGACCCGCTGCGCGGGCCTGAGGCGATCTTCCGCAGCTTCGAGTTCGGCGAGCTCGCGACGCTCGCCATGGTCGAGACGCGCCTCCTCGCTCGCGACGAGCAGGCGGCGGCCAAGGGGGAACTGCCCGCCGCCGAGCAAGTCGCCGCGCTGCTGGCGGAGCGCGAGCGGCCGGAACGCGAGCTGCTCGGCGAACCGCAGCGCACCTGGCTGGAAGGCGTGCTCGGCGCCTCGGTGCGCGACGGGAAGCCCTGGCAGGTGCTGGGCAACCAGGTGGTGATGGCGCGCGTCGCCGGTCCCGATCTCGAAGCGCAGCTGGGCGCCGAAGCCTTCGCCGGCCTGCGTGCTGCCCTCCCCGAAGGCTACCGCGCACGGGTGGACCGGGGCATCGCGGGCTACCGCGCGGGCGTGCCCTTCAACACCGATGCGTGGGACGGCTACCCCCATGCGCGCGAGCGGCTCTACGCCACCTTCGCCGCCGCCGGCTCGCGCCCGCTGGTGCTGGCGGGCGACAGCCACGCCTCCTGGGCCAACAATCTGCACGATGCGAACGGCCGCCTGGCCGCGGTGGAGGTGGGCTGCACCGCCATCACCAGCCCGTCCTACGGCTCAATCCTGCCCGGCTTCGGCCGCTTCCTGGAGGCCGCCAACGAGGAGGTCGCCTTCTGCGACCAGGACACCAAGGGCTACGCGCTGGTGACGCTCACCCCCGAGCGGATGCGGGCCGACTACATCGCCGTCTCGACGGTGCTGGGGAAGCCGTTCGAGCGGCGGGTGACCGCGAGCTTCTCGGCTCGGGCGGACAGCGGCGCCGCGCTGGAGGCGGTCACGACCTGACCATCCCGGTCGTGTCGAGCGCAGGGCCGAGCCCATCGGCAGGCTCAGGACAGGCCCGTCGAGGACCGTAGTCGAAGGGGTGGCTGCTCGGGAGGAACGGAGTATCGGCTGATCGGCCCGGCCCCTCACCCCGCCGGCGTGGGGGCGATCTGCGCGGGCGGCGATGCCGGCGGCGGGGCGGCGCCGTCGCGCCAGGGGATGGCGCCGTGCGTGATCCGGCGCTGGATCTTCCACGCCCCGCCCTCGCGCACCAGATTGTCCTCGTAGCGGCCCGCCAGCGCGACGGTTGGGCGGTCCTCGGGCGAGCGGGTCATGAACAGATAGCGCGAGCGCGCCTTGGCGGTGTCGCCCGCCACGTCCACCACCATGGTGGTCATCAGGTGGAAGTTGTTCCGGTTCACGAAACCGGGCTCGGGCGCGCCCATGTTCTCCACCAGCATGGCCTCGATCGCCGCGGGCCCGGTGAAGCTGCCGAAGCCGCCGGTCCACACGCCGTCAGCCGCGAACAGGCCAGCATAGGCGGCGAAGTCGCGCGCATCGAGGTACTCGCCGTACTGGACCAGCACGCGGCGGATCTCGCGCTCGTCCTCGAGCGCCTGGACGCGCGTGGCGAGATCGTCATTGCCCTGGGCCTGCGCCCCGGGCGAGCAGCCGGAGAGCGCCAACGCAGCGAGCGCCGCGAGGGGAAAGGCGAGCCGCGTCATCCTCATTCTCCAATGTCCGGCTCGGCCGCGGCTGCCGCCTGCCGCTCGGCCATCTGCTCGCGCCATTCCGCGGCGGTGGGCATGATGGGATAATCGGTGCGGTGGGCGATCTTCCAGGCGCCATCCTCACGCACGAACTCGTCCACGTAGAGCCCCGAGAGGATCGCCGAAGGATTGCCGCGCTCACCGCGCACAAATTCGATATGCCGGGAGCGGGCGGTGGCTGTGTCGCCATCCACCTCGATCTGGAAATTGCCCACCATGCGGAACTGGTCATAGCCGAAGGGCTCGATCTCGGCCTCGCCGTAGAGCCCCTCCAGCATGGCGCGGATCTCGTCCCGCCCGCGCCGCTGCGTCTGGCCGACCTGCCAGATGCCGTTGTCGGCGAACAGCTCCAGGTAGCCTTCCAGATCGAGCGCATCGAGCCGAACCGCGTATTCGGTAATGACGCGCTGGATGGCGAGCTCGTCCTCGACTTGGCTCAGCCGTTCCTCAACGCTCTGCGCGGCGGCCGGGAGTGGCGCCAGCAGCAGCGCGGCGGCGACAAGCGTGCGCACCGCGATCATTCGCGCGGCGGCTCGGCGATGGGCTGGTCGCCCTTGACGGTGCGGCCCACTTCCAGGGCCTGCGCCTGCTCGGGCGTGCCCGGCGGCCGGTGATAGGCGCCGACCTCGCCGACATCGGGCTGGAACACCTCGCCCGTCACCGGGTGCGGGTAGTGGAAGGGGACGATGTAATAGGCCGGATAAGTGAGGTAGACCACGGAGGGCGGCAGGTCCGGTGCCGGCTCGAACTTGTCGGGCCAGGTATTGTTGAGCGCGTTGACGCCCCAGCCCTGCCAATTGGTGTACATGGTGAACGGGCCGGACAGGCGGCTGATGCGCCAGATGCCGTCCTCGCCCTTCTCGTACTCGTTCTCGTACAGCGGCAGGCCCCAGCCGCCGCTCATCACATAAGCGCGGGAGCGCACCCAGCCGGTCCGCCCGTCGGCGGAGATGTCGGGGATGGGTTGGAACTGCATGTGGTTGGCGAGGAAGCCGGTGGCGCCGTCCGGGCCGAAGGCGGTCTGCATGTATTCGAGCACCCGGTGGCGGCCCAGGAACAGGCCCTTGCCGCCGATCTCGAGCGTGGCATCCTCGGTGAACAGCTCCGAGAGCGGCGTCCACTGGCTCTTGTCGACGAAATAGCCGTAGGTCTTCTGCAGCTTTTCGATCGCGTTGAGATCTTCCAGCCGCGTGATGCGCGCGTCCAGTTGGTCGAGCCGCTGCTCGGGCGTCTGCGGCGCATCCTGCGCGGCGGCCGGCGCGGCGAGTGCCAGCGTGGCGGCGGCGAGGAGAAGGTGGCGCATCACTCGCCGCGCTCCTGCATGGTGGACGGCCGGCCGAGCACGTCGTCGCCCGCCATCGGCAGGTCGGTGAGCGGCGCGCCGGTGACCGGGTGCGGGAAGCTGAAGGGCGGGATGTAGGCCGCCGGATAGCTGCGATAGACTTCGCTCGGCGGCTCGTCGGGCGGGAACAGCGCGGAAGGGCCGCGCATCGCCACCGCGCCCTCGGCCCAGGTCTTGTCGTAATCGGTCTTGGCGGTGAGGTAGAAGTGGAAGCTGGCGATCTTCCACACGCCGCCTTCGTTCACGTAAGCGTTCTCGTACACGCCCACCGCCCACTGGCCGTTGGCATTGGGTGCGCTGAGCTGGACCGGCCCCTGGAAGCGCCCCGTGGCGGTGCGGCCGTCGTCGGCCACCTCGATGATGTCCTGCAGCATGAAGTGGTTGTTGAGATAGCCCGGCGCGAGGCCCTGCGGCCCCAGCAGTAGCATCGCCCGCTCGATCCGCTCGCGCCCGATATAGACGCCGCTCTGCTCGTATTCGTAGCGCGCGCCCCGGCTGGCGAACAGCGAGGCCGCCTCGTCCCACAGCCCCTTGTCGAAGTAATAGCCGAAGGTGGTGGTGAGCGTCTCGATCGCGACCTGGTCCTCCAGCCGCTCGACCCGCTCGCGGTAAGCGGCGACGCGTTCCTCCAGAGACTGCGCGGCGGCGGGGGCGGCGAGGCAGGCGGCGGGGCAGGCGGCGAGCGCCAGGGCGAGGCGCAGGGCGAGCCTCACAGCGAGCCCCCCACCCGCCGGCCCGTCACCGGGTTGGGCGCCTGGAAGGGCGGCGTCTGCACCGCGGGGAACGGCTTATAGGTGACGCTGGGCGGGCGATCGGGCGGGAAGGCGCGGGCAGCCTCGCTGGCGGCGAGCCCCTCGCCCGGCCCGAGCCGCGCCCAGCCTTCGGCGAAGGGTGCGACGAAATTGACGTAGAGGTGCAGCGAGCGGATCCGCCAAAGCCCGTCCGGCCCCTTCTCGTAGGTGTTTTCGTAGATGCCGTCGCGCCATTCGGCGTGGCTCTTGTACTGGCCGAGCATGCCGTTGTCGCGCCAGCGGGCGGTGGCGCTGCGCCCGTCATCCGCCACGTCGATGGCCGGCTGCAGCGTGACCCACTCGTTGAGCTGGCCGTAGATGAGGCCCTCCTGGCCCTCTGGCGTGTCTCTGGCATGAAGACGGCGCAGGTATTCCTCGATGCGCGGGCGGCCGACATAGACACCGTCGAGCCCGATCTCCACGGTGCCTTCGTCGGCGAACAGGTCCGCCGCCTGGCTCCACAGCCCGCGATCGACGTAATAGGCGAAGGCGCGCTGCAGCTTCTTGATCGCGCGATTGCCCTCCAGCCGCTGGACCCGCAGGGTGAGCTCGTCGATCTGCCGGTCGAGCGATTGCGCCTGGACGGGTTGCGCCAGCACCGCGGTGAGCAGCAACGCGGCGCCCGCCAGCATGCTGCGGCGGCGCGCGCCAATGACGGCAATCCCTGGCTGCATCCCTCCCCACTCCTTGCAAGCGGCGGTTCTCCAAGCCTTGAGGATAGGCCGGGCGGTCGTCGAGTAAATGCCCCAGGCTGGCCCCAACCGGAAGGGCGACTTGACCCTGTCGGCCCCGCCCGCCCGGGTGCGTTCACTGCCGCGTTCAGTTCAGCCGCCAGGCCCCCGGCGTGGCGCCGAAGCGGCGCTTGAAGGCGCGGGTGAAGTGCGCGGCATCCTCGAACCCGTTGGCAAAGGCAATCTGCGCGATCGAGAGCGTGGAGCGGTGCGGATCGCGCAGGTCGGCCGCGGCCTGCTCCAGCCGGCGGTGCCACAGATGGCCGGCGATGGATTGGCCGAATGCCTCGTGCATCAGCTGGTCGAGCCGGCGGCGGCTGATCCGCTGGTCCTGCGCCACGGTCTCGGCGGTGAGGCCGGCGACCGAGAGGTTGAGCTCGATATAGTCGAGCGCGCGGCGCACCCGCCAGTCGGGCGCGGTGGACGCGCGGCCGAGCGGCTCGGCCATGCCCAGCATCTGGACTACCGCGTTCATCATGGCGCTGCGCTGGGTCTCGCCCATGCCGGCGGCGGCGCAGGAGAAGCGCAGCAGCGTCTCGGCGAGCATTCCGGTGCCCGGCTCGTCGGCCGGGAAGATGCTGACGAGCAGCTTCTCCAGCGTGGGATAGCGGCTGAGCGCCGCGGCGCGCGGGATGCGCAGGAACAGGATGGTGCTGTTCTCCTCACCCACCAGGCGGAAGCGGCGCGCCTCGTCGATGAGGCACACATCGCCGCTCGCCAGCCGGCAATTGCGCCCGGCCTGGTGCACGGTGATGGCGCCGTGCCGCTGGACCATCAGCGAGATGTGCGGCGGGCCGCCGGCGCCCAGGCCGCCGGCATCGTGCGTGACGTCGGCGGCGGCCGAGGCGATCTCGAAGATCTCGCCGCTGCCCATCTTGGTACGATTGATCGAGCCCAGCGAGCGCGCGGGATCGGACAGGGTGACCGACAGGCTGGGGAAGGCGCTGCGCGCCGCCACATCCCAGGTCAGCGCCCGCTGCCCCTGCTCCACCGTGCTCAGGTCGACGAGCGTGCCGTGCGCGTCGGTTGCCTTGTCCAGAACCCCCAAGCTTCTCCTCCAAGTCGGTCTAGCGCCCACTTTTCGCGCGCATCGATATGGAAGGGGCCGGGGCTTGGCAAGCGGGGGTGTGTAGCGTGCTACACGATCCACCTTGCCTGTGGCGCCTGGGTTCAATGGGCTGGGGTTCAATGGGCTGGGGTTCAATGGGCTGCGGCAGGCGAGCGATCGAAGCCCGCCTGCCGCAGCCTCGGTTGAAGGGGCGCCTAGAAGTTGCGGCGGATCGTCACCGCCACTTCGCGCGGGCGGCCCGGCTGGCCGTTCACGTAGTAAGTGGCGAACTTGTTGAGGTAGTAGAAGTGGTCGAACAGGTTGGTCGCTTCCAGCGAGACCGACCAGTCCTCGTCCGGCGTGCGGAAGGTGAGGCGCGCATTGGCGAGCGTGTAGCTGTCGACCGTGACGTTGGGATCGCAGGTGAAGGTGCCGCAATAGCCCGGCGTGTAGCTGACATCGATCCGCGGGGTGAGCGTGCCGACCGCATCGCCCAAATCGGCCACGTATTGCACGCCCGCGCTCCACTTCCACTCGCCGATGCCCGGCCGGCTGGCGCCCACGACGATGGAGGTGGTGGGGTAGTTGATCGAGGTGAATTCGAAATCGGTGAGGCTCAGCGCGCCGTCGATCGTCAGCCCTTCCAGCGGGTTCAGCGTGGCCTCCAGTTCGAAGCCCTTCACCCGCGCATCGCCGATGTTGAGGTACTGTCCGCACAGGCCCGGCACGCCGCCCGCATCGCTGGGGAGCGGCTGGTCGTTCTGGTCGAGGCAGATGTTGGGCGTGCCCTGGTAGCCTTCATATTCCATCAGGAAGACATCGCCGTTGAGCCGCAGCAGGCGGTCGAACAGGTCGCTCTTGAAGCCGATCTCGTAGGCCATCAGCGTCTCGGCGCCGAAGGGGCGGATCTGCTGGTAGACATAGGGCCGCGGCGCCACGCCGCCGCCCTTGAAGCCGGTGGCGAACTGGGCATAGACCATGATGTCGGGGTTGATCTTGTATGAGGCGACCGCGCGGTAATCGGTGATGGTCTCTTCGTAGGATCCCACGAAGCCGGTCAGCGGGTTGCCGGGGTTGCTGAGCGGCAGGTAGTCGCCCACGCCATCGGGGTTGAGGCGGTTGTAGGTATATTCCTTCTTCTCGTGGCTGACGCGGATGCCGCCCTCCAGCGTCAGCGCATCGGTCAGCGCGAAGGCGACGTTGGCGAAGCCGGCATAGCTCTCCAGATTGGCGGTATCGTCGTTGACGAAGGAGAAGCACGGCGTCGCCGCCGGGCAGAAGCCCGAGAACGGCGTATGGATGCGTGCGTTGTAGCGGGTCGCCGCGTCATAATAGAAGGCGCCCAGCACCACGTCGAGGCGGTCCTGCAGGAACTGGCCCGAAAGGCGCAGCTCCTGGCTGACCTGTTCGTGCGAGTAGTCGGAATCGTCCTGGATGAAGACCACGGGCGAATGGTCGTTGTCCGATCCCGTGGCGCTGAAGGTATCGCGGTAGCCGGTGATCGATCGGAGCGCGAGATTGTCGGTGAACTCGTAGTCGATCGTCAGCGCCAGGCCCCAGGCCTCGTTCTCGGCGGCCGACGGCGCGGTGAACGGGCCGAGCGAGGCACCCGCCACGTAGCCGGAAGGCGGCCCGGGCGGCGCGGCGATGGCCGAGTACATCAAGCCGGGATCGTAGAAATTGGCGTAGCTGGCAAAAGGCGTGTTCAGCACCGCATCGGCACGGCGATAGGGCCCGTAGGTGACGAAGCGGTCGTCGTAGGCGACGCCCTGATAGGGGATCGACAGGCCCGAGCGATCGACCGGAGCGGCCGTGCCGGCGTTGGCCGATTCGGCGCTGGCGATGAGCACCGAGGCCTGCGTTTCCGACTTGTCGCGGGTGTAGTCGCCGGTCAGGTTGATCTCGAGCGGGGTGCCTTCGGGCGCGAAGCGCAGCGAGCCGCGCGCCGCGTACATCTCCTGGTTGCCCAGCTGGCCCAGCTTGCAATCATCCCCCGTCGCCAGGCTCGGCAGCGAGCCGTCGAGCACGTCTGGATCGGTGGGGTTGAGGCAGCCGTAATCGTAGCGGGTGACATGTCCGTCGCGATTGCGGGTGACGCCGGTGATGCGCGCGTACAGCGCGTCGGGCACCAATGTGAAATCGAGGCTGGCCTTGGCATCGATGCGATCGAAGGTGCCCAGGCTGATCTCGGCATAGCCGCCCTCGCCCTCGGGCTTGCGCGAGTACAGCTTGATGGCGCCGCCCAGCGTGTTCATGCCCGCGAGCGTGCCCTGCGGTCCGCGCAGCACCTCGACGCGCTCCAAATCGGTCAGGTCGAAGGCGCTGGCGATGACGGTGCCGTAGTAGATGTCGTCGATGTAGGTGCCCACCCCCGGCTCGACCGAGGGGCTCTGGTCGGACTGGCCCACGCCGCGGATGAACACGCGAATGGAGTTGCCCTGGCCGGCCGGGTTCCGCTGCAGTAGCAGGTTCGGCATCTGCGCGGCGATGTCGGTGAGCGTGGTCTGGTTGCGCGCCTCGATCAGGTCGCCGGTGATGGCGGTGATCGAGAGCGGGATGTCCTGGATGTCCTGCTCGCGCAGCTGCGCTGTCACGATGATGACGTCGTCCTCGGCCGCCTCGGGCACCTGGTCCGCATCATCCTGCGCCGCCGCCGGCGCAACCCAGGCGCCCGCCGCGGTGAAACCGGCCAGCGAAAGCGCCGCCAGGCGGGCCCGATGGGCGGAACGCGGCTTTGAAATCGACATTCGGTCTCTCCCTCCCGGCGTTGGCATCGGCAGGGCTCTCCCGGCCGCGCTACGCGGCAATTCAGCATCGCGCGCCAGACACCGGGCTCCCATCCGATCCGCGCCCGCGACATTTCGTGCCCGGGCCCGCGCCGTTCCTTTGGTTGACGTCGTGATATGCCGTGGAGCGCCGAGGGGAATAACCCAGCTGGCGGCGATGCTTGCCCAAGGTGGAAGCAGCCGGTGCAGGTATGACGCGAGGCATCACGCGAGATCTGACGGCCAGCCCGCGCCGAAGGCCTATGTTCTATGGATGTCCCAGGTGGAACACTTGCTACGCTGGAGCGGGCGAAGGGAATCGAACCCTCGTCGTAAGCTTGGGAAGCTTCTGCTCTGCCATTGAGCTACGCCCGCAATCATGCACCGGGGCGCGGGCCGATCATGGTCCGCACCGAGCGGCTTACAGCGCTCTTCGCTCGGGCGCAAATGGCGGCTAACCTCACGCAGGTCAAGCAGCCGCGCTGCACTGCCGTTGAGCGTCGAGATGGCGCACACGCGCAACCATTGGCCGGTAGTCAGCCCGTGCTGATCTGCCTGGCCATCGCATCGCCCGATCACCGCCCCTGCAAGCCGCTTGCTAGGTCGTGAGCGCAGGAGAAGGCGCCGCTGGCGAACAGCCTCGTGGGAGAAGCTTGCTTGGCTAAGTTGAGACTTCCGCTGTGCGACGGGTGCCCATGCTCGTAAGACCGCCATTCGGTCGGGAGATTCAGGCGTGAACCAATCATCAATGGCAGGCAGGCGCGTGCTGTTCATCATGGCGACCGACCATGAATATGGCCCGCAACTGCGCATGCGTATGACGCCATTGATCACAGGCGTTGGCCCGATCGAGGCGGCGATCGGCACCAGCGCGCATCTTCAGCAACTGCGGGCTGCGGACGAACTGCCCGATCTGGTCGTGTCGCTCGGTTCCGCGGGATCACGGCGGTGCGCGCTCGGGCGCGTGTACCAAATTGGTGAGGTGTCCTGGCGAGACATGGATGCATCGCGGATCGGGTTTGCCAAAGGGGTGACACCGTTCACCGATCACCCTGCCGTGATGAAGCTGCCTACACCCCTGCGGGACGTGCCCTGCGCATCATTGTCGACCGGCAGCGATATCGTGGGGGGCGATGAATATGCGCAGATCGATGCCGACCTGGTCGACATGGAGACGTTTGCCGTCCTGCGCGCCTGCCAGACATTCGGTGTGCCGATGATCGGCCTGCGCGGCGTGTCCGACGGCCCGGAGGACCTCAATGAGCTGTCGGGATGGACAGAATTGCTCCCGCTGCTGGATGAGCGACTGGCAATGGCGGTGGACCAGCTGTCCCATTTCTTATCCGGAACCAGCAGCTACGCTCCCCGTCTACCACGTTCAGCCGATTGAAAAGCTCCGGTAGCAGGCATTCGTTAACACCATGGTGTGTATGCTCTTGGAATAGAGTCGGGAGTTGAAGCTTTTGATAGCAACCACAACAGATGACGCTTCTGTCTACGGGGACGAGTTTTTCGCCGGGATCGAGGAGGGGGCGCGCCGTTCTGCGAATGAGGTTGCACAGCTGATCAAGCAGCTTTTCGCGCCCGGTAGTGTGGTCGATATCGGTGGCGGAGCGGGTCATTGGGCGGCGGCGATGCGCGACGCGGGTATCGCGGACATCCTCTCGGTCGATGGGCCCTGGGTGCCACAAGCAGCACGCGTTGTTCCGCCCGAGCAGTTTCGTGAGCACGACCTGTCACTTCCGCTTACACTGGAACGCCGCTTCGATGTTGCGATGTCACTCGAAACGGCCGAGCATCTGCCGCCAGAAGCCGCCCCTGGGCTGGTGCGTGCCTTGACGCAGGCGGCCCCGATCATCGTTTTTTCCGCAGCCTTGCCGGGGCAGGGCGGCGACAGGCACATCAACGAGCAGCGAGCATCCCACTGGGCATCGCTGTTCGCCGAGCACGGCTATGCCTGTTTTACCGATCTGCGCTCCCATATCTGGAACAATGAATCGATCGAGGTCTGGTATCGGCAGAACCTGCTCTGCTTCATCAGCGGCTCCGAGCTGCATCGCTGGACTGATCGTCTGAACGAGCGGCGCAATCCGGGCGATCCCCTGCTCGACGTTGCGCACCCCGACCTGGTGCTGCGTCAGAAGGGCCGGATTGATCGCGCGGAAGCCTATGCGGCGCGCCTGGAGAAGGATGCGGCGCGCCTGGAGAAGGATGCTGCGCGACTGCGTCAAGAATCAGGCCAATTGCGTGCCGATCTGGCAGTCACCCGCGAAAAGCTTGGCGCCATCACCAATTCGCGCCTATGGCGTGGCCGCAGAGGATTAGGCCGACTTTTCCATAGCTTACGAAACATTTTTTAAGCTCGGCGGCCGGGACGTAGATATGACGCAAGCAAATATTGAGCAGATGCTGAAAGATCGGCCGGCGTTCCACGCCTGGCCCGACGGAACCCCGGCCTACTGGTCCGTGGCCGGGGAGGTGTTGCGCTTCATCGCGGATCAGGTGCAGCCTGGCATGAACACCTTGGAGACCGGCGCCGGGCAGACGACCGTGGCGTTCGCCCTAAAGGGGGCCAACCATGTATGCATCACGCCCGATGTCGAGCAGGCAACTCGCATCCGGGAATATCTGGATCCGCAAGCCCCGTCGGGGTCGGTGAACTTCATTCACAGGAGTTCGGACGAAGCGCTTCCGAGCGGCGAGGATATCCCCGAGCGGCTCGATATCGTGCTGATCGATGGAGCCCATCGTTTCCCGTTCCCGATCCTGGACTGGTAT
>Ga0210040_10003372_pt1 | contig 21622 bp, 18 predicted proteins | sample CryGeyCG12114_NA_FD_185462 | JGI IMG/M metagenome (GOLD analysis project Ga0210040, IMG submission 185462) | Groundwater microbial communities from aquifer - Crystal Geyser CG19_WC_8/21/14_NA (SPAdes) (version 2) | ecosystem: Environmental > Aquatic > Deep subsurface > Groundwater | place: USA...
ATAATTAATAGGTTCAGGTTTGCTTCACCCTAAATTCCTCCCGGGTGGATGTAACCTAAAGGCGAGAGACTCAAGATTACTTTGTTCAGGATTTAACAATTTCGAATATCTAACATCAAAAATCAAACATCGCTATTCGCTAAGCCAACAACTTTTTAAAAGCGGTTAAGGCCTTACCTGATACCAGGGACTCCCGGGCTGCCGCCAAAGCATCGGGTAACGTAAGACTGGCATCCGAACAGAATATTCCCAAGCCAGCATTGGCCAAAACAGCATTTTGCTGGGCCTCCGTTCCTTTTCCTTCCAGTACATTTAAAAACAGCCGCGCCGATTCTTCAACTGTTGTTCCGCCGGCTAATTCGGCCTGGCTAATGGTTTTATAACCCAAGGCTTCCGGGTTTAAAATTTGTTCCCCTTCGGCCATTACCATTTTAAAAGGACCGGTTAAGGATATTTCGTCGTAACCATCTAAGCTATGCAGTATAATAAAGCGTTTATTTGTTTGCTGATAGAGGTAAGAATATAATCGTAATAACTCCAGGTTAAATACGCCCACCATCTGGTATTGCGGCAAAGCGGGATTTACCATAGGGCCTAGCATATTGAAGAAAGTTTTTAAACCTAACTCTTTGCGGATGGGCCCCACATGGCTCATGGCCGGATTGAATATAGGCGCATGCAAAAAACAAATATTGGCTTCGTCTAGTTTGCGGCGCAGAAAATCGGAATCGCTGGTGAACTGGTAACCAAAATGCGCCAAAATGTTGGAAGAACCGCATACCGACGATACCCCAAAATTGCCGTGTTTGGCCACTTTATAACCGGCGCCGGCTACTACAAAAGAAGCCAGCGTAGATATATTAAAGGTATCTTTTCCGTCGCCGCCGGTGCCACATAAATCTATTACTTCGTGGGTACCCAAATTTGGTTTTATGCAAAGTTCCAGCATGGCATCCCGAAAACCTTCGAGTTCCTGTACTGTGATGTTGCGCATCAGAAAAACGGTTAAAAAAGCGGCCATTTCGCTGTGGTTATAAAGGCCTTGACCTAAGTTAAGCAAAGCTTGTCGTGCCATTTCTTTGGTAAGCGCCTTCTGCTCAAAAAGTTGTTTTAGTATATCTTTCATGAGTTTCTAAATCCAGCTGCTTTTAGGAGTAATGGCCCCTTTCAACCAACTCCGCAGCATGTTTTCGCCGTATTCTGTCAGAATTGATTCCGGGTGAAACTGAACCCCTCTTACATTAAAATTGCGGTGTCGCAAGGCCATAATCTGACCATTTTCATCCAAAGCAGTTACTTCCAACTCAGCCGGCATAGACGTAGGTACCACGACCCAGGAATGATACCGGCAAGCTTTAAATTCGGTAGGTATACCCCTAAACAACGACTCATTTTTAGAGGTTACCTTGATATTGGTTGCTACCCCGTGTACAGGTTCCGGTAAGTTGTATAAGTTACCGCCAAAAGCTTCGGCAATAGCTTGATGGCCTAAACAAACACCCAATATTTTTTTAGTAGGAGCATATTTTTTTATAAGTTCGGGCATAATACCCGCCTCCGAGGGCACACCGGGACCTGGTGATAAAATAATATTATCATATTCCGCAACTTCATCTAAAGAAATCTTATCGTTCCGATGAACATCCATTTTGATACCGTAACCCAATTTTTTTACCAACTGCACCAGGTTATAAGTAAAAGAATCGTAATTATCTAAAACTAATACTTTCATTTTAATAGGTTAAAGGTTAAAAGTTGAAGGTTAAAAGTTGTTTAACCTTCTATTCCGCCTTTGTTTATAGATTTACTTTCTTGATAATTTTTTAAATATTTAATAAAACTTGAAAGCTGACTTGATAAACTAATTAATTCTTCAATCATTTTTTCATAAAAATCTTTCTGGATAAGGCTTAACTGCTTTAGAATAAACAATTGACTTCTAAGTTCGCTGGCGGAGCCTTTGGCATATTTTAGAAAGCGTACAAGCTCTTTATTGTTGTTATATTCAAACCCTTCGGCGATATTGCTGGAAATAGAAAAGGCGGCTCTCCTTATTTAATCTTTGGCTCCGAAATCATTTTCAACTTTTCAGTTTCTGATATTTTATAAATGTCAATAGCAATTTTTGTTGCTTTTCGCCAGGTATCTAAATCCTCAAACCGCTCTACTTTCGCCATTTTCTAACCCAACTTTTAACCTTTAACCTTTAATTGAATAATCAAATCTAAATCTCCGCTGCCCTTTCCAGGGCTTTGCGCAAGGCAGCCAGTTTATGGTGCACTTCGTTCAGTTCCGATTCCATAACCGATTTAGCTACTACGCCAGCCCCGGCCTGGTAATGTAATTGGTTGCGGGCGCTCAGGAACGACCTAATCATAATGGCATGGTTAAAATCGCCGTTAAACCCGATGTAACCAATACAACCGCCATAATAACCCCGTCCGGTTGGTTCTAGTTCATCAATAATACTCATGGCTTTATATTTTGGCGCTCCCGATAAAGTACCGGCTGGGAAAGTATCGGCTACCACCAACATGGGGGGCGTTTCTTTGGTGCGGGTACTGGTTACTTTGGATACTAAATGAATAACATGCGAATAATACTGCACTTCTTTGAACACATCTACTTTTACTTCGTCGCCGTGCCGCCCCAAATCGTTGCGGGCCAGGTCTACCAACATAACGTGTTCGGCATTTTCTTTGGGATCGTCGTAGAGCTTGCGGGCCAGTTCAGCGTCGGCGGCATCATTGCCGGTACGGCGGAAAGTACCCGCTATGGGGTAGATGCTGGCTTTATTTTCCTTCAGAACAATTTGGGCTTCGGGTGAAGAACCGAATATTTTAAAATTACCATAATCAAAGTAAAATAAATACGGCGACGGATTGATGGAACGCAGGGCCCGGTAAACATTAAACTCATCGCCTTTAAAACTCTGCGAAAACTTACGGGATATTACAATTTGGAACACGTTGCCTATGTGGCAATGTTTCTGCCCTTCCGCCAGCACTTTTAAGAACTCTTCATCCGTAAAATTAGAAGTTTCGTCGTTGTTGGCCGAAAAGTTAAAAGAAGGAATATTTTTATTCCGGATGAGGCTATCCAGGTTAGCAAGTCCTTCACCGCTATTATTTTCATCAATGCTATGTTCAAAAATATATAGTTCTTCTTTGAAATGATCGAAGACAATGATATACCGGTACAAGCTGTAATATATTTCCGGCAATTCCGGATAAGCAGAATATTTTGGTTTAAGATGAAGGTCTTCGAAGTAAGAAACGGCATCGTAAGCCATGTAACCGAATAAGCCGTTGTTAATAAAATTAAAAGGGTTATTCTTTACATAAAAGCTATTAATAAATTCCTGCAGCTGCTTCACGGCATCCCGGCGGTCTTCCATCCGAAATTGAGATACGGAACCGTCTGGAAAAAACTGGCTTACAACCTGGTTTTTTAGTTCAAAACCGCCTATAGGTTCACAACAGATAAAAGAAAAAGAATTATCATTCCCATGATAATCAGAACTTTCTAACAAAATACAGTTCCGGTACTTGTCGCGCAATTGCAAATAAACGCCTACGGGTGTAACCGTATCGGCTAACAATTGCTTATGAACTGAATATAATTTAAATTTTTTCATCAGGTAAACTTACAATACTATTAAAATGAAAAAAGCCCAAGTGAACTTGGGCTTTCATGATATGCTATGGTAAAATTACAAACATGCCGGGTTCACACTTTTAATCAAATAAAAGGTGCCACCAACCAGCAGTATGTAAAGATATTTTCTTCATTTTGATGCAAATATATGTACACATTTATTTAAACCAAATAATTTTATTTAAAATAACTTTTTACTCACTTCTTGTTTAAAACTAAGTACTTTTTTAATAATTAGGAAAGCATTATTCATAATACCAATAATCATCTAAAAACTTTAATTTATATCCATTATGTACTTTCAGGTGTTACGCAGGAGTAGTTAGGCCTAACTAGATGTACTTATGCAACGGTTGCTCCTCTTTTTGGGTCATTATATAAAATAAATTTTTATATAAATGAGAAATCTTATCTTATCAATTACCCTATTCTTAGTATTATCTGCTTGCAAGAAAGAAGAGCTAAACGCATCTGAAACCATCATGCGGGTGAATTATTACCGACAGTCCTGCCAAGGAGAAGGTGTATTCAATTGTTATCTGACGCAAGAAGGTAATCAAGTAGGTACTAACAACTGGTATCTATTTTACGATCAAATTGAAGGGTTTCAATATGAAGAAGGGTTTGTTTACACCTTAAAAGTAAGAATAGAGGAAGTGGAAAATCCACCTGCGGACGGGTCAAGCCGGAAGTATATCCTTCTGAAACTCGTTTCCAAGAAAAAGGCTTAAGAAGGCATGAAATAGCTCTGCCCAACCACGCCTATAAGGTAGCTACGACACCTCATAGCCTAGTAAGTTATAAATAAGTAATTTTAATAACCTTCATCCTACTTTTGTCATTCAGTTAATTTAAGGATTCCCTGAATGATAAAAATGAACTCCTTGAAAAAGGTAAGGCGATCACTTTTGCGTAACATTAGTTTATAAGTTTATAAATAAAAGCTAATATTAAATTTTATTAACTTTTTACCTGATTGATTTCAAAACCACATGTATTTTCAATAATATATTAAATAAAAAGTAGGTTTTCAGTTCATTTATATAGCTATTTTAAAAAAGAAATAAATAATCAGCTTAATAAATTTCAATATTTCTTTAATAAAAAAGCTTTTTGCATTGTATTTTGTTAAAGATATATTATTTAATTATTATAAATTTCAATAAGTTTACAAGCCGGAATACACGTACCTAGTTTATTCATAATAATCTAGGTGTATGCTTTTGTATTCAGTTAAATGGTATTAAAGAATTAAATTTTAACAATCAAACAAATATATTAATATCCAAATATGATTATAATTGCTGATGGCGGCTCAACAAAAACCAGTTGGTGTCTGATAACAGAATCAAATTCTAAAGTTTATTTCAATACCGAAGGTTATAATCCTTATTTCTCCGATACTCCTACGATTATAACTTCCCTTCAAAAAAACTTACCGGAAAACTTACAAAAAGATGCCCTCACTGAGGTATATTATTATGGGGCAGGTTGCTCTACTCCGGAAAACAACGAAATAGTAGCTGCCGCCATGCGGGCTGTTTTTACTAAGGCCCGTGTTACAGTTGGCCACGATTTGTTAGCAGCAGCCCGGGCCCTTTTGGGTATCGATGCCGGTTTTGCGGCTATTCTGGGTACAGGTACCAACACTTGTTTTTATGATGGTCGTAACGTTACCATGAATATTGATTCTTTAGGTTACTTTTTAGGTGACGAAGGCAGTGGTTCTTACTTAGGCCGACGCTTGGTACGTGATTATATGCGGGGTTATCTGCCGGAGGGTATGTCTAAAATCTTTAAAGATACTTACGGTTTAGATAACGAAGCTATTTTTGATCACCTGTATAATAAACCATTACCCAACCGCTTTTTAGCTTCGTTCAGCAAATTTTTATACGAAAACAACAATTTTTCTTATTCCCGGGAAGTAGTAAAAAAATCATTCGATGATTTCTTCAAAAACTTAGTTTGTCATTATCCTGGTTACCAGGAGCATACTTTTAATTGCGTAGGTTCTGTAGCATATAATTTCCGGGATGTACTGGAAGAAGTTTCGTTGGAAAACGGAATGGAGATGGGTACCATTATTCGCTCCCCCATAGATAATCTGGTTTACTATCACCAGGTTCTAGATAAAACCGACATATAGCCTGAAAACAATTTACGCTCATATAAAGGCTTCTGTAATTAGTTCAGAAGCTTTTTTTATTTAATACCTTCCCCATACCTTCACCATCATTTATAATTTTTAAAGTATTCTCATAAATTGCCCGCCCTGAATTTATCTGGTAAAATTATTTTTCCATTTACCTTAATCTGCTGTTTTTTTTTCCCTGAGTTGGTAAAGGGCCAGGAAATAAAATTGGCCCGGGATTCAACTGTAAACAAAAAAGCTATTGTATGGGGAGCAAGCGGTTTGGGAGTAGTTTATGGCACTTCTTTGTATATTTTAAACCAGACCTGGTACCAACAATCTGAAAAAACCAATTTTCATTTCTTTAATGATAGCCAAGAGTGGCAACAAATAGATAAAGCCGGACATTTTTGGGGTGCTTTTCACGAGAGCCGCATAGGGGTAGATGTCTTACGATCGGCCGGAATACAAGATAAAAAAGCAATTATTTATGGTGGTTTATTAGGTTTCGTACTACAATCGCCTATTGAGTGGTTAGATGGATACGCGCCGGAATACGGGGCTTCGGTAAGTGATTTAGGGGCTAATGCCTTTGGTTCGCTGGCGGTAATAATGCAGGAATTATGGTGGGGACAATTGCGCCTGCAGCCAAAATTCTCTTTTCACTCCTCAGGCTTGGCTGTGCAGCGCCCCCAGGTTTTAGGCCGCAACATCCCGGAACAAATTTTAAAAGATTATAATGGCCAAACGTATTGGCTTACAGCCAATGTTTCTGCTTTTTTACCACGAACAAATAAATACCCCAGGTGGCTGAACCTGGCAGTGGGATACGGGGGCGAACAAATGCTTTTTGGGGAACCGGCTACAAACCGGCAAAATGGCTTACGGGCTTACCGACAGTATTACTTTGCTTTAGATCTGAACTTATTACCTATAAAGACCCGAAGTAAATTTTTACGAACCGCCTTTTATATTCTTTCCAGTATACATTTACCGGTCCCCGCCGTAGAATACAACCAAAGGCAGGGCTTGAAATTTCATCCGCTGTATTTTTAAAAAATTAAATTTAAACACAAATATGAATATTGGCGATCGTGTCCGGCTTTTACATGGCCGGGAAGAAGGCATTATTACCCGTTTTATTGGCCCTGACCAGGTGGAAATTGCGATTGAGCATGATTTTACTATACCGGTAATGCGTCGGGAAGTGGTGGTGGTAGCAGCCGAAGAAACCAAATTCTTTGGCCAAAACAGCCAGGCAAACGAATTAGCCAATGCCAAAGAGTCGCTTGAGCCTAAGGCTCCGTTAATTTCTACTAAAGGTTTGTATGTAGCATTAACCAACCAGTCAGAGGAATTACTGGCAGTTAACATTCTAAATAATACTGATTTTGATTTGCTATTTACTTACGGCGAAGAACAAAACGGCCGTTATAAAGGCATAACTAACGATAAACTAAACGCCAAAGCTTTTAAAGTAGTAGGTCATCTGCATTTGAAAGATTTTGACAAGTGGCCCGATCTGGTATTACAATTTATTCAGCACCGGGTTAGTGGTGTAAACCTGCTGGAACCCGGCAACCGCCGCTTAAAATTTAAAGCTTCATCTTTTTATAAAAGTAAAAAGACAGCTCCTATAATCAATAAGGAAGCCTACGTATTTCAGGTAGATATAAAACAGGAAAACGTAGACTTACAAAAGTTACAAGATAAAATGGCTGACCCGGCCCTGGAAACCACTGCGGAAGTGTATACTTTAAAAGCCCCTTCCCACGAAGTAGACCTGCATATCCAAAAGCTAACCGATATGGACCCGGCTACTATGAGCAATAGTGAAATATTGAAATTGCAGCTCCAGGTATTCCAGGATAACTTAGACCGGGCTTTAGCCACCAATATGCACGAAATAATATTTATTCATGGTACCGGAAATGGTGTTTTGCGCAACGAAATACATAAACTGCTGAGCCGGAACAAACTTATTAAGTTTTACGAAGATGCTCGCAAAGAAAAATTTGGCTATGGCGCTACATTGGTCAAATTAAAATAAACGTCATTTTTAATTGAAAAGTAGAACTGTACATTGAACTGCCATTTCTAAATATTCATAATAAAAGTGAACAATTGATATTGATTTACAATTATCAATTTTAGACAGGAGTTTACTGATCACTTTTAAACCTTAGAGAAGTAAATTATCTTTAACTTTGTAAAAAATATAGCAAACCGTCTTATCGCTGCGCCTCTGGGCGGAGAGGAAAGTCCGGGCAACACAGAGCATCCTACTTCCTAACGGGAAGGGTCTCTTCCGGTGACAGAAAAGATACAGCCAGTGCCACAGAAAATAACCGCCTTTTTCAGTTAACAGTTTATAGTAAACAGTAAACATTTTTTGTAAACTGATTACTGGTAACTGAAACGGTAAGGGTGAAAAGGTGCGGTAAGAGCGCACCAGTACCGCTGGCAACAGCGGTAGCTGGGTAAACCTTAGGAGTTGAAAGACCAAATAGGCTGACAGCGCTGGTTATCCGGCTAAGGGCGGCTCGTCCGATGTCAGTGGGTAGGTCGATGGAGCCGATGCGTGAGTGCCGGCCTAGATAAATGATAAGAACGGAAGTTTAACTTCCGGACAAAACCCGGCTTATAGGTTTGCTATATTTTTTATTTTTTATCCCCCTTCCCTTTCGGGTTCATAAAACTTCTTGAGAGTTTACCCGTCTTTTAAATTAATATTTGTACTTTGTCCTGTTAGTCAGTTTCAACGCAGTTTTTATACAATGCCTAAAATATTAATAATTGATGACGAACGCAGCATTCGCAGCACGTTAAAAGAAATACTGGAATACGAAAATTACGCGGTAGACGAAGCCGAAAACGGAGAAATAGGCTTGGACCTGCTCTCTAAAACCAAATACGATGTAGTTTTATGTGATATTAAAATGCCAAAAATGGATGGCATTGAAGTGCTGAACCGGGCAATGGAAACAACGCCCGACACGCCTTTTATAATGGTATCGGCTCATGGCACTATCGAAACCGCCGTTGATGCTACTAAAAAAGGGGCTTATGATTTTCTGCAGAAACCACCCGATTTAAACCGGCTGCTCATAACGGTACGTAATGCCATTGATAAGGTAAACCTGGTAACGGAAACTAAAACCCTCAAAAAGAAAATTTCCAAAAATTCGGAAATGGTGGGCTCTTCGCCCGCGCTGGAACGCGTACGCAAAGCTATTGAAAAAGTAGCTTTAACCGATGCCCGCGTATTGATTACGGGGCCAAACGGCGCGGGTAAAGAAATGGTAGCCCGCCAGTTGCACGAGAAAAGTAACCGCTCTAACGGGCCTTTGGTAGAAGTTAATTGCGCCGCTATACCCAGCGAATTAATAGAAAGCGAATTATTTGGTCACGAAAAAGGCTCTTTTACTTCAGCGGTAAAGCAACGAATTGGTAAGTTTGAACAGGCCAACGGCGGCACTTTATTCCTGGATGAAATCGGGGATATGAGTTTATCGGCACAAGCAAAAGTATTACGGGCTTTGCAGGAAAATAAAATTACCCGGGTAGGTGGCGAAAAAGAAATATCGGTAGATGTAAGGGTTGTTGCGGCTACTAATAAAGATTTAATCAAAGAAATAGAAGCCCGAAATTTCCGGGAAGATTTGTATCACCGGTTAGGTGTTATTTTAATTCATGTGCCCCCCCTCAATGATCGTCGGGAAGATATTCCGGAGCTGGCTAAGAAGTTTTTAGAAGATATTGCCCGTGACTACGGAAACAAACCCAAGACCATTACCCCGGAAGCAATGGCTTTTTTGCAAAATTTAGATTGGCGGGGAAATATCCGGCAATTACGCAATGTAGTAGAACGACTGGTAATTATGAGCGATGAGGTAATTACCGAAGATGCTGCCCGGGCTTTTGCTTTGCCTGCTACAGCTTAGTTTTACCTGGTTATGAATAATGCTGATAAACCGAATAATTGTTTTTATTCAGGTCTAACATCCCATATAACAATTGTCAACGCTGATCGTTAGAATTGAAAAGATAATTTTCTTATTGTAACTTATTGCATGAAAAAGCTACTCGTCATCAATAGCTGTTTACTCGTATTTCTTTTGTGTAGTGCCTTATTTTGCGACAAGCCACCACAATACGATGCCGTTCCGAATATAGACTATGTGCGTACCGAACGTAACCGAACAATTGTAGGAGATGCTTTTGTAGAAGAAATTATTCCGGTAGTTCGTTTTGAAGATGGTGATGGCGATTTGGGCCTTACAGAAGAAAACTTAGAGGAAGCGCCCTATAATCAAGGCAATAATGGTATTAATTACTTTATTGAATTTTACATCAAGAATAACAACGCTTTTGAATTGTTGGCCTTACCTTTTGATTACAGCAGCCGCTTCTTCCCATTAGCACCAGACGGACGGACAGGGCCTTTGGAAGGAGAACTAAAGTTTAGAATAACCCTTGATGAAAGAAACGTAAGCCGGTTAATTAAGCGAGGAGATATTATAAAATTCAGAATTAAAATCAGGGACCGGGCGCTTAATATTAGCAATACCGTAGATTCTGATGAAATTGTGATGTTTGTTCCTTAACTCAAATAACATTATAAAAAAGCCCGGTAACTCTAATTACCGGGCTTTTTTATAATGTTATGTTGTGCCAATTAATATATAGACGGATATTTACCCGGATCAGCTTCGTGCATTATTTCATAAACTGCATCAAAAATATCTTCAGCATTGGGTTTAGAAAAATAATCCCCATCTGAAGAGTAAGAAGGACGGTGCTCATGGGCCGAAATAGTACGGGGCTGCGAATCTAACCAACGATAGGCTTCTTGCTCATCCAATACTTTCTGCATCATAAAAGCGGTCCCTCCTCCCGGTACATCTTCATCGGTAAATAAAACCCGGTGGGTTTTTTTAATAGAGTCCGTAATAATATGATTTATATCAAATGGTAACAAAGATTGCACATCAATTACTTCGCACCTGATACCAAATTCCTCTAATTGGCGGGCGGCCTCTAATACCAAACGGCACATAGATCCATACGTAACCAAGGTAATATCCTGGCCTTCTTTCAATATTTCGGGTACCCCCAGCGGCACTGTAAAATCCCCAATATTGTCCGGGATCCGCTCTTTTAACCGGTAACCATTCAAACTTTCAATTACTAAAGCCGGATCATCGGACCTAAATAAAGTATTATAAAAACCAGCGGCCTGGGTCATATCGCGCGGAACCAGTACGTGCATACCGCGCAGGCTGCTTAGTACCACCCCTATAGGCGAACCGGAATGCCATACACCTTCTAAGCGGTGCCCCCGGGTACGGATAATAACCGGCGCTTTCTGCCCTCCTTTTGTGCGGTACTGCAAACAAGCCAGGTCATCCGATAAAATTTGAATGGCATACAACAAATAATCTAGGTACTGAATTTCGGCAATAGGACGTAAACCACGTAAAGCAGTACCAATTCCCTGCCCGGCAATGGTACATTCCCGGATGCCGGTATCCGTAACCCGTAATTCGCCGTATTTATCCTGCAGACCGGCAAAAGCCTGGTTTACATCGCCTATTTTACCTACATCTTCACCAATGGCAAAAATACGGGGGTCACGGCCCAGGGCAGCATCAAAACACGCCCCGAGTACCTCGCGAGCATCCACCAGCGGACTGGTTTCGGAATAAACCGGCTTTACTTCGGGCACCAGCAACGGCGACTCTTCCGACTGACTAATAACATAAGAATTGTAACGATCAGCATTTTCACCGGCAACACGTTCTAACCAGTTAATTAAATCTCTTTTGGCCAATGATTTTTCTGTCCGGATAAAACGCAAAGCTTTTTTAACTGCTTTTATGGCATCATAGCGGTTCGGAACAATTGTTTTTCGTAATTCCGTAGCTATTTCAGATATACGGCCTACATTTTCACTGGCGGTTTGCGAAACCAATTTATCCAGGTAATGCTGAGCTTCTTCCTGGTCCTTTTTTATTTCACTTATATAATCATTCCAAGCATTGTTTTTAGCCTGGCGGGCAGATTCTTTAGCTTCGGCTTCCAACTTATTGAGCATATCCGAGGTAGCGTATTCATTGGCCAGAATCCATTCCCGCATTTTTTTTATACAATCAAATTCCTCTTCCCAGGCTAAGCGTTCTTTTGATTTATAACGCTCGTGAGAACCGGAAGTAGAATGGCCCTGCGGTTGGGTTAATTCCTCTACATGAATCAGAACGGGTACGTGGCCTTCCCGGCAAATGGGCACTGCTTTGGCGTAAACTTCGCATAAGCCTGCGTAATCCCATCCTTTAACTTTTAAAATTTCGTAGCCAGGCTGCCCTTCCCCTTCTCTTTGGAAGCCGCTTAAAACATCTGAGATATTGCCTTTTGTAGTCTGATATTCCGATGGGACCGAAATACCGTACCCATCGTCCCAGACCGAAACCAACATGGGTATTTGTAAAACGCCGGCCGCGTTTATAGCTTCGAAAAACATACCTTCCGAAGTTGATGCATTGCCAATTGTGCCAAAAGCAACCTCGTTGCCGTTCACCGAAAAATCCGTCATATACTTTAATTCTGGATTCTCCCGGTAAAGCTTAGAGGCATAGGCCAAGCCCACTAAACGGGGCATTTGGGAGGCAGTAGGCGAAATATCGGCGCTGGAATTTTTGGTTTGCAATAAATTTTTCCACTTACCATCTTCATCCAGCAAACGGGTACCAAAATGGCCCGTCATACAACGGCCAGCAGTGGCAGGTTCCGCTTCTACATCGGCGTGGGCATATAGCTGGGCAAAAAACTGCTGCAAAGTAAGCTCCCCAATAGCCATCATAAAGGTTTGATCGCGGTAATACCCGGAACGGAAATCGCCGGCCCGGAAATAGCGGGCCATAGCTAGTTGGGGTACTTCCTTGCCATCGCCAAAAATACCAAATTTGGCTTTGCCCATGAAAACTTCCTTACGTCCGATTAAACTGGCCTGCCGGCTTTCACAAGCTAATCTATAATCCCTGAGAATTTCTTCTTTACTGAGCTTTTGGGTTTTCAACAGCTCGAATTTATACATATTCCTGTAATTTGATATTTGGAATTAAAGAACAAAACTACTGAAAATCAAAGTTAATTCAAATTCGATCTACAAGTCCCCCGCCAAGTAATCTGGCTTTAGTTATAAAATTTTGGAACTTGTTTTATTTCTATTATCTTTATATGTAAATTAGTTTTTAATAAAATTATTTATAAAGGAAATGATCAAGAACCTGCTGTTTTTATTTCTTTGCTTTAGTTTTTTGGCTTTAACTAATAAATTGTACGCACAGGGCAATTTACAGTTCGAAAAACAAACGCACGAATTCGGAAATGTGCCGCAAGGCACACCGGTTACTTACGAATTTAAATTTAAAAATACCGGGAATGCGCCTATCGTAATCTCCAACGTTCAGGCTTCGTGTGGCTGTACTACCCCGGAGTGGACTAACACCCCTGTATTACCCGGTAAAAATGGCTCTATAAAAGCGCAGTACAATGCCGCAGCTATGGGAGCTTTTAACAAAAGCATTACCGTAACTTCTAATGCGGTCAACAGTTCGGAAGTAGTTTTTATTAAAGGAACGGTAGTAGATAAAAGCCAGATTAAAACCGAATTGACGCCAGCCCAAAAAGCCGCTTCTGCCAGGGCAACTCTAAATAAAACAACTTACGATTTTGGCAAACTGGAAAGCGGTCAGAATGCAGTAACCCGGGTTAACATAAAAAATACCGGCAAAGATGATCTAGCTATAACCGGAGTAAGATCTGCCTGTAACTGTGTTAGCATTAAATCTTTAACCCCGAAAATTAAGGCCGGAAACGAAGGAATTGTGGAACTAACTTATACCCCGCGGGTGTTAGGAGATCAGATAGAAGCTGTTGTTATCAGCTCCAACGATATGATTACGCCGGAAGTGAAAGTAAGCTTAAAAGCAAAAGTAGTGCAAAGCTTATCGGCCCAAAGCGTTATAAAGGTAAACAGCAGTGCTGTTCCCTTCAAATAGCATCAAAATTTTTTCATAGTTTTATTTTGACTAATGGCAGTGATCTTATCGCTGCCTTTTTTATTTTATTTTTATTCTGATTCATTCATCCGGACATTTAACTATTTTATCCGCTTCATAATTTTATTATTACGGGTAAGGTATTGTATATTTGCGGCGATTTATAGTAACCTTACTTTCCAATTACATGATCATAGGTCTTCCTAAAGAAATAAAAAATAATGAGAACCGGGTGGCTTTAACCCCAGGCGGCGTTGCCGATTTAAAAAAACACGGGCATACAATTTATGTGCAAACATCAGCCGGGCTAGGCAGTGGTTTTAAAGACGCTGAATACGAAGCTGCCGGAGCCACTATTCTGCCTACGATAGAAGATGTTTATGGTATTGCCGAAATGATTGTGAAAGTAAAAGAACCAATTCAATCGGAATACAGCCTGATAAAAGAAGATCAGTTGCTCTTTACTTACTTTCATTTTGCTTCGTCCGAAGAACTAACCCGGGCCATGATAGAACGCAAAGCTATTTGCCTGGCTTACGAAACGGTAGAGAAAAAAGACCGCTCTTTACCTTTATTAATCCCAATGAGCGAAGTAGCCGGCCGGATGGCTCCCCAGGAAGGCGCTAAATATTTAGAAAAACCATTACAAGGCCGGGGTATTTTATTAGGCGGCGTACCTGGCGTAAAGCCAGCTAACGTGTTGGTATTAGGCGGCGGAGTTGTAGGTACCCAGGCCGCCAAAATAGCGGCGGGTTTAGGGGCTCACGTTATCATCATGGATATCAACTTAACCCGTTTACGTGAATTGGACGATTTTATGCCGGCCAATGTAGACACCCAAATGTCTAATGAATACAATATCCGGGAAGCTATCAAACATGCCGATTTAATTGTGGGGGCGGTATTAATACCGGGAGCCAAAGCCCCGCATTTAATTACCCGCGATATGCTGAAAGACATGAAACCAGGTACCGTATTGGTAGACGTGGCGGTTGACCAGGGCGGCTGCATTGAAACCTGCCATCCTACTACGCACGAAGATCCAACTTTTATTATTGATGAGGTGGTGCATTATTGCGTAGCCAATATGCCGGGTGCCGTGCCTTATACCTCTACTTTGGCTTTAACCAATGCTACCTTACCGTATGTGCTGCAACTGGCTAATAAAGGCTGGAAAGGTGCTTGCCTGGTCAACGAAGATTTAAAAGCCGGGTTAAACGTGATAAAAGGGGAAGTTGTATATAAAGGCGTAGCCGAAGCTTGGAATTTGCCCATTACGGATGTTAACGAAGTATTAGCGGCTGCTTTGTAAATACAAAAGGATTTCGTTACGTTAAAAGCCTTTCTCCTCCGGAAAGGCTTTTTTTTAATTTTTCCCTTTCTAAACTAAAGGGTTAAAGGAATTATATGTTTCCATTTAAATACAAAATTTTATTTAAAAGATTAGTCTGGTTACTTTTATTTTACCAGCTGTTCCGGGTAGCTTTTTACTTTTTTAACAGGGATGTTTTTGCCGAAGTACCTGTTTACGCCTTAAGCGAAGTTTTCCTGCATGGCCTACGGTTCGATATATCGGTTATTTTCCTCATTAACCTGCCTTTCATAGCTTTATCTATATTTACTTCAGAAAATTTACTAAATACCAAAACTTTTCAGAAGTGGTTAAAGGTTTTGTACGGCGTAATTAATATTCCTTTCTTTTATATCAATTTAACCGATATAGAATATTTTAAGTTTATTGGTCGACGCACCACAAACGAGTTGTTTACCATTACCCAGGATATTCTGGAGCAGGCCGATCATTTATTCCTGGATTACTGGTACTTTTTTGTGGCCACCTTGCTATTGGGCTTCCTTTTAATTAAATTTTATCCTGTTTATAGATATCAGGAAAAAAGAGAATCGCAGTATTATGTCCTGCAGAATATCCTGGCACTTTTGTTATTTACCATTTTCTGTGTGCTGGCTATCAGGGGCGGTACCCAGTATAAACCTTTAAATGTGGGGCATGCGTTGGTACACGAACCAGCTGTACTGAGTAATTTAGCCCTGAATAGTACCTTTACTTTTGTGCGCAGCTTCCAGAATACTTCTTTAGAAAAGAAAAGTTATTTTGCTAACCAGGAAGAAACAGCCCGTTACCTGCATTTTAACCCCAACAAATACCTGCACCAGGCCGAAGCGCCTTTGCGTGATAATGTGGTAATTATAATTTTAGAAAGCTTTGGCTCCGAATACATTGGCATAGAAAATAATGGTCGGGGCTATACCCCATTTTTTGATTCCTTGGCAACTAAAGGTACTTTATTCCGTGAAAATTACGCCAATGGTCGCCGCTCTATACTGGCATTACCGGCTATTCTGGCCGGTTTACCTTCCCTTATGGACGATTCATTTATTTCATCCAGTTACGAATCGAATCAGGTATACGGCTTAGGAAACATACTGGAACCCGCTGGTTATATTACTTCCTTCTTTCACGGCGGTGCCAATGGCACCATGGGATTCGATGCGTTTACTAAACAAACAGGTACAAAAAAATACTACGGACTTAACGAATATCCCCGGAATTTGAAAGATAAAGATTATGATGGCTTATGGGGTATATTCGACGAGCCTTTTCTGCAGTTTACGGCGCAGGAATTATCGCGGGAAAAACAGCCCTTTGCCGCCACTGTTTTTACGCTCAGTTCCCACGACCCTTATACTATTCCGGCCCAGTATGTAGGCCGGTTTCCCCAGGGCCCTTTACCTTTGCACGAAACATTGGGCTACACCGATTATGCGTTGCGCCAGTTTTTTAAAACAGCCGCTAAACAACCATGGTACCCAAATACGCTGTTTATTTTAACCGGCGATCATACCCAGAAAACAAAAAGGCCCGGCTATAATAATACGGTGGCTATGCACAAAGTACCTTTGCTTTTATTTCATCCGTCTAAATCTTTTTCGTACGCCGATACTCGTAAAATAACCCAGCATGCCGATATACTACCTACTATAGTAGATTACCTGAATATAGAAACCAATAAATTATTACCATTCGGGCATTCGGTTTTAGATACTACTCAAAATGGGCGGGCAATGTATTACGCCAGCGGCATGACCACCTTGTTGAAACGCGATTATATAACTTTGCTGCGGCCCAACGATGAAGTAAAGCTATATGGCTACCGGACACATGGGTACGATTATCTTGAAAAACCACTGCCACGAATAGAAAACCAATTTAGCCAGGAGTTAAAAGCTTTGGTGCAGTATTACCGTAATGGTATGGTAGATAATAATCTTTACTATTGGTTAGAAAAAGAGAAAATGAGCAATAGCAGCCCTACAGCTTATAGTGCCAGTTCCCGGTAATCGGGTATCCGGTCGAGCGGTTGAATATGGACTTTGTTAATTACCTGCCAGCAAAAGTGATTGATGCCATTAGTGAGTACCACCAGCCGGGCGGCTAAGGTTTTATTATATAGCGTAACCTGCTTTACCACTTCTGCCGTAATGGCAATTTCTGTAGCTTTGCATTCCACTAATAAAAGGGGCTGACGATTAATATCGTACACACAAATATCGGTTCGTTTGGCTAAGGTATTATAGGTAACTCCCCTTTCCACCGATATTAACCCTTTTGGATAGTGCAAGTGAGTAACTAAGTAATTTATGAAATGCTGGCGCACCCATTCTTCCGGGGTAAGGGCTACGTACTTCCGCCGGATTAAGTCAAATATCTGGGTTTGTTCTGCTGATTGTTTAAGTTTGTAACTATAAGCCGGTAAGTTAAGTTGTAGCATTTGTCAAAAGTAATTAAAAATAAAGCGCAAACCCTAGGCACTTATTATAAAATATTAAATTTGTAAGTTTAAGAAATACCGATAAATTAAAAGATGAAAACAAAAGAAGATATTGTAAAAAACTGGCTGCCCCGCTATACCGGTACCGCTTTAGAAGATTTTGGACAATACATCCTGCTCACCAACTTTCTTAATTACGTGCACATGTTTGCCGAGCGGTATAATGTAGAAATAAAAGGGATTGATAAACCCATGCAAACTGCCACTGCCGAAAATATAACCATTATTAATTTTGGTATGGGCAGCCCGGTAGCGGCCACCGTTATGGATTTATTGTCGGCCGTAGCCCCGAAAGCGGCTTTGTTTCTTGGTAAATGCGGTGCCCTTAAAGATAAAGTAAAGGTAGGTGATTTAATTTTGCCGATTGCCGCCATTCGCGGCGAAGGTACTTCCAATGATTATTTACCACCCGAAATACCGGCTTTACCGTCTTTCCGGATGCAACGGGCTATTTCTTCCATGATAAAAAAGTACGAACTGGATTACTGGACCGGTACCGTTTATACCATGAACCGCCGTGTATGGGAGCACGACGAAGAATTTAAAGCTTATCTGCGCAAAGTGCGGGTGCTGGGCATCGACATGGAAACAGCTACCATCTTTGTGGTTGGTTTCGTAAATAATATACCCCACGGTGCTTTATTATTGGTTTCGGATAGCCCGATGACGCCCGAAGGTGTAAAAACCGCCGAAAGTGACCGGAAAGTTACTTCCGATTACGTAACCAAGCATTTAAATATCGGTATTGATTCCATGATTGAATTACGGGATTCCGGTGAATCAGTTAAACACCTGCGTTATGAATAATTTTATACGAGGCGTCAGTTTTTTTATCTTATTTATTTTTAGCCTTAGTAGTTGTCAGGATAAAACACCGGTTGATTTAATTGTTTACAATGCTAAAGTTTATACAGTTGACAAAGATTTTACAATAGCCGAAGCTTTTGCAGTACAGGATGGCAAGTTTGTAGAGGTGGGTAGCTCCAGTTTTATCCGGGCAAAATACCAAAGCAATAAAGAAATAGATGCCCAGGGCAAACTGGTTTATCCGGGGTTTATTGATGCCCACACGCATTTTGTGCGTTATGGCCAAAGCTTGCAGCAGGCCGATCTGGTAGGAACTACTTCTTTTGCGGACGTTGTAGCCCAGTTGAGTGAGCAGCGTAAAAAATATCCCCAGAGTGCCTGGTTGCTGGGCAGGGGCTGGGACCAAAACGATTGGGACAATAAAGAATTTCCGACCAATGATACTTTAAATAAATTATTTCCGGATGTACCTATCTTGATAACCCGGGTAGACGGGCATGCTGCCTTAGCAAATGCCAAAGCTTTGGCCTTAGCCGGGGTCACGCATGCCTCTTCGGTAAGTGGTGGGGTTATTACCAAAATGAACGGGCAGTTAACCGGATTGTTAGTAGATAATGCGGTAGACCTGGTAGCGGATAAAATACCGGCTTTGCGCAACAGCGAATTACGGCAAGCCATACAGGCCGCGCAACAAAACTGCTTTGCCGTGGGTCTTACCAGCCTGGATGATGCTGGTTTGGAAAAGCCGGTTATCGACCTGATTGATTCGATGCAACAAGAAGGCACTTTGAAAATACGGGTGTATGCCATGCTAAACCCTTCGGAGACGAACAAAGCGTATTATTTTAAAAATGGAAAATACCAAACCTCCCGTTTAACGGTACGGTCGTTTAAAGTTTACGCCGATGGGGCTTTGGGCTCACGGGGTGCCAGCTTATTACAACCCTACCACGACAAACCAAATGAAACCGGATTTTTACTACAAGACACGGCTTCTTTCCGGAAAATAGCGCAAGAATTACATCAGTTGGGTTTCCAGATGAATACCCACGCCATTGGCGACTCTGCTAACCGTTTGATCCTGGATATTTACGGAAAAACTCTAAAAACTAAGAACGATGAGCGTTGGCGGATTGAACATGCCCAGGTTATTAATCCGCAGGATGTGCCTAAATTTGGCAAATTCAGTATTTTACCTTCCGTGCAGCCCACCCACGCTACTTCCGATATGTATTGGGCCGGTGACCGGTTAGGCCCCGAACGAGTGGCGCATGCTTATACTTACCAGCAGCTATTAAGGCAAAATAATGTACTTCCTTTAGGCAGCGATTTTCCGGTAGAAGATATCAATCCGCTTTATGGCTTTCATGCCGCGGTTGCGCGGCAGGATGCCAAAAATTACCCGGCTTCGGGCTATCAAAAAGAAAATGCACTCAGCAGGGAAGAAGCCTTAAGGGGCATGACCATTTGGGCCGCTTACGCAAATTTTGAAGAAAAAGAAAAGGGTAGCATTGAAAAACAAAAGTACGCTGATTTTGTGCTGCTAGACGCGGATATGATGACGATAGAACTTCCCCAAATACGGAACTTGAAAGTTCGGCAAACATTTGTAAACGGGGAAGAAGTTTATAGCCGTCAGTAATTACTGGCTCGAAACAAATTTTATCCCCAGTATAGAGCCTATAAGTAAAAACAGAAAGAAAATCCGCCAGAAATCAGATGGTTCTTTAAAGAAGACAATGCCAATTATAACGGTCCCGACCGCACCTATACCGGTCCAGACGGCGTAACCAGTGCCCATTGGAATGGTTTGCACGGCTTTACTGAGGAAAACAAAACTCAGAATAGTACTGATTAAAAAGCCGATGGTGTATCTGGTATTCGCAAAATTATCAGAAAGCTTCAGACAAGTTGTAAATGCCACTTCAAAACAACCCGCTATAATTAAAAAGAACCACGCCAATGCTAATAATATTATTAGTGAGATAAAATAAGAAAAGTATACAGCTGTATTTGAACTGAATTTGCAGGAAATAAGTTTTGCCTCACTCCTGCATTTTTGAATTTTATTAACTAATTCTTCTGTTCTAAGTAGCTAGATCTGATTAAACCTATTGTCTGTTTAGGCAGCTAATTGTAAGGTTAAACACCAATAACTTTAGTTTGGATTGGCTCCTTTTTCTCCTTTATGGTAGCTAAACAAATAAAACCAACAATAAAAAAGGTAATCAGGGCTAATATACTGTTGCGCATGGTACCAGTTGCCTGGGCGATAGCTCCGTAAGCAAAGGTCCCCAATACAATAGCTACTTTTTCGGTTATATCGTAAAAACTAAAGAAGGAAGCAGTATCAGTAGTTTCGGCCGGAATAAGTTTGCTATAAGTAGACCGGGATAAAGACTGAATACCTCCCATTACCAGCCCTACGACTGCTGCTAAAGCATAAAAAGCATATTCGGTGTAAACAAAATAAGCCCCGATACAGATACCTACCCATAAAATTACCGAAACCGCTAATGTTTTAATATTGCCGATAACAGCCGACAAACGGGCAAAACCATAAGCGCCCGCAATAGCTACTAACTGGAGAATTAAAATAGTAATAATTAGTTTTTCAGCAGCTAGGTGTAGTTCTTTATCCCCAAAAACAGTAGCTACATACATTATTGTTTGCACGCCCATGCTGTAAAAAAAGAAGGCTAATAAAAATCTTTTAAGTAATGCCAAACGTTTTACCTGTCCAAAAACTTTTTTTAATTCGTGAAAACCATTTAATACCCAACTACCTTCCCGGGGCTTAGCAAGGGCATTTTTAGGTAAATAGTAAAAAGTATAATGCGCAAAAACAAACCACCAGATACCGGTAGTCAGGAAAGAGATACGCGGGGGCAAACTTTCGTTTGCCGGATCCAGGCCAAATAATTCCGGTTTAAGAACCAGGGCCAAGTTAACGATCAAAAGCAGAACGCTACCAATATATCCCCAGGCAAATCCGCGGGCACTTAAGTTATCGTATTGATCTTCGGTAGCTATATCTGGCAGATAGGAATTATAAAAAACAATGCTGCCGGTCCAGCCCATAGCGGCCAGCATAAATAAAAACATAGATAAGG
>Ga0210040_10003373_pt1 | contig 21622 bp, 20 predicted proteins | sample CryGeyCG12114_NA_FD_185462 | JGI IMG/M metagenome (GOLD analysis project Ga0210040, IMG submission 185462) | Groundwater microbial communities from aquifer - Crystal Geyser CG19_WC_8/21/14_NA (SPAdes) (version 2) | ecosystem: Environmental > Aquatic > Deep subsurface > Groundwater | place: USA...
AGCGTGTAAATTAGTCGAAGCCAGACTTTGTCCTTGGAGGGATCTTCTCCGACCTTGCCTCTTCATTCTTTGTCTAGGTTCGTCACTGTCTCGGGCTTGTGAGCGACCTTTTTGTTGTTCTGATCCGTGAAAACCACAATTGGCGGCTTCTTGGCGCCCTTAGCGTCAGTGTTGCTGGCCTCGTCAGCATCTGTGATAACTTGTTCGACCTTTCCGCATGGTCAGCTATAGACCGCAACCGACAAAAGTCTCTTTGACCTCTCCCTCATGTTTTCCACCACGATATGGCGTGCTGACGGTGTCGCCCTCCTCGATGGGAGCTCCGCCCTTGGACTGAATTTCTCCTGACATGTCGCCTGTGATAAGTCAATTGGTTAAGTACTGATAGAAACGAGCTGAATGGCTTGTTTGACAGGAGGTCGGACGCTGAACAAGAAGAGGTCTGAAGAATGCTCATATAAACACAAGAAACCCCGTCGAGTTCCTATGGTGTAATGTTCAGCCGGGAAAAGATGCCGGCGACCGGATGTGCTTCGGTTCACCACCACATCACCTTCGAAGCCTTCACCAGTCGAATATATGACTGGAAAAGGTACTGTGCTAGACTAATGACACATCAACTTGCCCTTTCAACATTGAGACTGGATCAAAATATGATACAGGATGAGAACCTTCGACCAATGCTCCCCTCGTCCCTGACATGCCAAGCCAAGGTATATGTGCCTGGCGATCGATTGCATCACTGCTGCATCACTGCCGCATCACTCCCTCGATGATGTAATAGGAATTTACCACACGACCTCCGTCTTTTTCGTTTTCCTGTGGTTCCATTCAAGCTCATACTCCTCCCTCAATACTACCTAGCCATTTCGAGGATACAGTAAAACCAACCGACATTTCCACCGACCTATCCTCCACCATGGCAGCACGAAACGCAGACTCGATGACCAACGCCCAGGGCGAATTCCACCCTTCCAGGCCCCGCACTGAGGACCACCAGACAAGCGGCGTAAGTACAATATCCTTCCTTACCGTGGTGGGATTGGGCCCATGCCGTACTACACTGGATAGTCACAATTGGTCAGGCTCAGTCCTTGGGAGTGATTGAACACAATCGACATCCTCATTGAAGACCTGACATGGAAACCTGACGTGGAGATCAACCATTTGAGACACGATCAAAGCCCAATTCGTTCCTTCGTCTCGCTTTCCCTAACAACCTCACAGCATCAAATGGGCCAAAAAGTCTCCCCAGCTGACTACGCCCCCGAGTTCCACGCAAAGACCCTCCCACCGGGCTCCGCCCCTGCAGCCAACACCTTCAAACCCAACCCCGTCAACGAGATCCCAGGCCAAGCGGATAACGACCTTGTCAACCGCCAGCACGGCAAAGAGGAAACCAAGACCGGCGCACTAGACATGCCGGGCGCCACCTCCGCCGACGTACACAAGGGTCTCGGCCACCCAGGCCAAGGGCAGACCTCTTCAGAACTACACAACGACGGCAAGCAATCAGGAGCCGGTCTTAAGGGCGAGGGTGGCAGCGGCATGACAGACGACGCCAACGACGAAGCCAAGCGTCTTCAGCAAGATGACCACCCGAGTGGACCGCTCGATGGCCACAACGCGACGCTAGAAGGCGCCGAGGAGAAGGGCCATGTCCACGCTGATCAGCTGCAGAGCGAGAGCCAGAAAGTCAAGCAGGGCGACTACACGAGACATGGTGAAAAGGGCACTGGCAACGTAGACAAGAAGTAAGCTTGTCCGTCAGCGTTTGGACAATTCAAAGGAGATTGTCGGTCAAGGAACATGACCATGACCAAAAAGCCGAGGCAAGAGCCGAAGCAATAGCATACCCTGCATGGTACTGAGGAGTTAGACAGAGATTAAGCTCGAGATCGAGCTCTACAATTCAAAACCATCGAACAGGCATCGCAATATCGTCTTGTTTGTAAATTCACATAGGTAGATTCCAGTCCTGACCATATGTACACGCGCATTGGCACTACAACTCTTTCCAGGCACCTCAACAAAGCTCGTCGCATACCCTCGTTTATGAGTCAGATTCAGTCAATGACAAGCCTCTCATCCACTTGCTCTCTATTCACATCCGCCTTGCCATTAGCCACTCGACCATTGCTCGTAGTCTTGACCACCTTGACACCTTCCCTCCTGACTCTCTCCTCAAACCCATCCACCTCAACTCCGCTGATCAGCACCTCACTCACACCTTCCAAGCCCGCGACAAAAACACTCAACCCGCTCCCAATCACGAAATGACTGATCGTCGTGCCAATGTCCAACCAACTCCCCTCATCTTTGACCATCCAGAAGAAATTCAATGTCATTACGTCCGAGACACTCATCACCACCATGAAGAGCGCCGAGCTCTGTAGTCCGAGGCGCCGGTTGAGGATTCCTAGCGCAGCTGAGATGCAAGCGAATGGAACCATAATCTTGAAAAGGAGGAGAGCGCTTTGAGAGAAGGGGTCAAAGATGGGGATAAGGCGATAAACGGCGTCAAGGCTGAAGGAGGCCACGGAGGCGATGTTGCCGGTAGAGAAGAAGGCGGACTGGAGAAGGTAGAGAAAAAAGAGGGAGGTACGGAAGTCGGGAAGAGCGAGGGTGCGGTACGTTTGTCGATCGGTGAGGTCGGTATTGGAGAGTGTAACGGATGTAACGGTGCTTCCGATTGGTACAGTAGTGGAGGTATTGTGTAGGTAAACGGCGTGCTCGAGGCGAACCCATGCCAGTAGAGTAATACAGAACGTAAAGTAGAAAAGGCCTTCGTACGATATAGTGAGTAGAATGAAAGACGGTGAGAACGTCAAGAATATGACCACAAGACGGTGAAGATAGTGGTTGTTTGGTGCTATTCTGTGCACGAATGGTAAGACAAGCGAGGCCAGCAGCGCAAACCAACCCATGACCTGGTTGCCGAAAGGTAGGCCCTGCTTGGCTTGGATTGAGGCCACGCTGGAGCGCGTGACGAAGATGGTGAGAACAATGATACCAATCTGGCAGCCCAGTATTGCACGAGAGGTAGGACTTGCTGTGCTGTGTGAGCCCCCGCTTCGTGATTTTGCAGTTATACTTTGCTCAAAGATGAGATAAACCATGCCGGCCGCAAACATCAACAAGCCCCCGGCAGTTATAGTATTGGCGTCCTCTATTTTGACGACAGGTAGTAGAGTAAATGTGCTCAGTGTACTGCATCCAGCTGCCCACGCGCCGACCAGGAATATGTTTTTCTTTAGAAATTCAATGCCATAAAGTACCGGCCAGAAAGCGCCCAGAATGTAACATATCGTGAATATTGACCGATGAAAGTATGATTGTACCTATGATCGTCAGTAAAGGTAATAAGGCCAGTCCACTTGAGGGAGTCTTACAAGTGCTTCAAGAACACCAATATATAGCAAAAGTTGTACGCCGAGCGAAGTGTATCCAGATGCGCCTGAAACGTGCGCGAAGAGAGCTCTTGTGCCAGCCATCAGTATTCCCCTTTTAGCAAAGATTTCCTCCCAGAAAAGGATAGGAAACACTGCATAGGCATAGTAGGTTAACGGTGACTTGTCGATGATGAAAGAAGAATATAACAAGACAAGAAGCGACGAAAAAACCAGTACCGACGCCATACTCCTTTCGCTTGGAAAGCTGCCATGCAGGACATGTAGATCCATGGTAGTCGTCAATGCATAGACTATCCAGCCAAGATAGCCTAGAGTTATGAGAGCTCGGAGGAATAACCAGTCATAGGTCTGCAGATAACGTAGGCCTTGATTGGCGTGGTGCAGGAGATCGGATGACTTGCGAATAGCCTGATCATAGTTCCCAGCCACGATGGTAGCATGGATGTCCTCGAGACGATCGTCGGCAGAAGCATTCAGGACTGCAAATTGCGAATATGGCTTATATCGTAGGGCAGTTGCTCTCTTTTGTTCCTCTTTGACTTTGTACATCTCCAGCACTTCTCGAGCATTAACGAGCATTGCCTGTGCTTGTTGTTTCGAATCTGTCGACAGATAAGGCAGCGGAAGCTCACCGACGGAGTTGACAGGGAACTCGAGACCGACAAGATATGCCATGAGTGCAGCGATGTCAGCCTGAGCAACGTCATGACGGTGAACACTATCGAGATTCCAATCGCTCGAATAGTCATCGTGTCCGGGAGCGGGACCGTCGGTCACCTTTCGTGGTTTTGCAATTCCAGAACCCCAAACGATGAGAGGCGTCCTGGTATTATCTGGGTGGCCATCTCCATGACTGCCCCAGTCACTCATACCGTGGTCTGCCGTGAAGACGAATGCCGTGCGATCATCCTCGTAGAAATCCTCGACAATCTTGGTGATCTCGGCCACACCTTTATCCACGACTTTGATGTTGTGCAAGTACTCCTTCGAATATGGTCTAAATGCGTGACCAGTGGTATCCAGACCAAGAAGATGAAGAAAGAACACCAATTTGTCCTCACGCAGCATAGCATTCAACGTGGAATTCCTTTTAGTATCTTCGAAGAGATCCTTGACCTTGTCAAAGACCCATGTGTCTAGATGGGTTGCGTCCTGTGTGAAATCCTCGAAGTCTGGTGGGTAGCAGTCTGCGTCCACTCGGCCTGGTACCGCTCCATGCTGAAACATAGGCAAGATATCTGGACTACCCCAACTCCACGTATGCCGGCTTCGATTGAAGACACTGTCGAAATCTACCGGATTCATCTTCCATCCGGTCATGACCGCAGATACGTCTTCGTACAACCCAGCAATAAGAGCAACATGTCCAGGACGAGATTCGGTGGGCACACGAGTATGCGACACCCCGAAAGTGCCATCGTTCAGGACTTTCGAACGGAGGAACGGCGCGAGCGGTCGAGGTGTCAGGTCCGGGTTGACAGGATCGTCTGGACTTGGGTCGGGGAAGGATTGAAACGCCTTGTCTGCTCGCAGGCCGTCCCCAACGAAGAGGACGAGCCTTCTAGCTGGTGCGTGGTCCAACTCGAGGCTATGTGCTTGCATGCCATGGACGATGGGGCTCACGAAATAAATATCGAAGATGGAGTAGATATAGACCAGATGGAAGACAACTGCAAGGGCCAGAAAGCCGCCTCGGCCCAATGTCGCCATGATGACTATTGCTAGCGAAAGGAGCGACTATGGTCAGTTGGCCTCATTGCAGTGTAATATTGGGCTTTGCGAACCAAAAGAGCAATACACGTGGATAATCGCAGCGCAGCTGCGACTGCGATTGCGACTGCGCAGTCAACGGGAAACATTGTAGACGGAAGGAAGGTTTGCCGAGCCCGCTCGCCCCGCATCAGAAGCTCCTGGACAAGGCACGATAAGGTACTCATGTCGAGCCACGAGCCTGAGATCTGGCTCGACACCATGTGCAAGCCCGACGCCGTCTAGAATAACCTGCTTGCTGACGAGAAATCTGAGATACAGCCGTACGCCCAAGGGTGCAGGGACGCGTGGATCGCGCGCATGAAGCGCGATGGACTCCCAGGGCCGCAGAATTGGTATGTCGCCATGTGTACCGGCATCCAGGATCAAGCCGACAAAGCCATATCGCTCGAGACTGTTGTAGTGAAGGTTCCCACATTGTTCGTCGCGTATGAGCAAGACTATGTCTTTCGGTAAGAGGTTGTTGAATCGAGCGTCCAAGCTGGCTTGCTGCCTCGGCTCAAAACGGTCATGCTTCAGGGCGGCCATTGGAGGACTCCTGGTCAAACTCAAGGAATTTAACCAAGGGGTTAGACGGGAATTTCTGCAAGGGCTAGTAGGTAGGCTCAACATAGTAGAGCATCAAAAGTTGCGGGAATGAGCCCATTGCTGCTGTTCTCCCCTATAGCTTGTGATAGGTAAAGGCCTTGCGCTGAAAATAGCACAAACTTTGGTATTGATATAATAACGATATGATCCCTATGCTCCTTATAACGCCCCCAATGCACCAGTCGCTATATGCTCCTTCCATGCCTTCATCTGAAGACGCCAAATCGTTGCTCGCCCGATTCATTATACGTTACATCCTGTTCTCGACCACTACAATTCACTGTTCCAACCATTGGTACCAGTAGCCATAGCATCCTCATCCACACCCTCCGTATCGTCCAAGCATATCAATCCGAAGAACGCTCTGTGCTTGCACTTCCGCTTCCGTTTCGGCGACTTAGTGCTCGTCGGCGCAGGGGCACTAGTAATGCTCATACTAGGCGTGATGGGTGAAGAAGGTATCGTGCTACTTCTGGTATGGCGATCGTGACAGCCAAAGAAGAGACCAGGCGTCTCACATGTGTGTGGTGTTGCCGTAGAACGCGAAGATATCGAGGCAGTCGACGACGGGGACGGGTCGTCGCAACCGAACCAGCCGAGTTGATCGCAGTCAGATGTCGGGGAAGCCATGACAGTGGTGGTGGTAGTAGTGACAATAGCTGGTTTTGACGCTGGCTTCGAAGCTGTTGTTGTAGTAACGGTGACCGTTGTTTCCTCCTTGCAACCGAACCAGCCTGGAGTTGCGCAGCTGGTCGTGGTGAACGTTGTGGTGACGACTGGTGTGGAGGACGAGCTAGTCGTTGTGGGCTCATCGAGACATCCCCACCAGCCTGGCGTCTTGCATGTTGAGGTTCGTGTTCTCGTTATGGTAGGAACGGTAGAGGTGGTCATGGAAGTTGTGCTTTCGGATCCGTTGCTATCGAAGTACTTCCAGTTGAAGCAATCCACACATTCAGTGTCTCGCTCACATTTCGGCACGGTCGGATACTTCTTTAGAACGCTATCGATGACGTTATGAATCTTGTGGTAACCTATGCCGACGCGCCACCCCGAGTCTCCGACTGTATCATAGACGCACTGCTTGCCACTGTGGCATTGCGACTCCATGGCATAGCCACCCAAAGTGCAGGTCGAGGTGGCTCCGTTGCAAGTACCCATATACACAGGGTCTGCTGTGTGCCCGATCTGGAAAACAGCTGTATGCTCCCTCCGGTACTGTTGATGTGGATCATTGCCTGGTGGATATGGCAGTCCCAACCTTTTCGCTGCAAGGTCATCACCAGGTGCTTCGTACGTAACCACTGGCAAACCAAACGTCTGGCCCAGCAGACTACTGACGGCACCGCCCAAAGAATGGCCTGTCAGCCATACATTGGAGTCGGGGTATAGCTCTGTAATATTGGTGTACAGGTCAATCGCAGCCTGGTAGTACCTGCTCTTCTGCTTTAAGGCTTTAGTAACACATGTCGAGTTGCATGTATAGGTGCTAGTCTGACAGTCGCAGACCTGGCGCCAGAAGTACTGCCCTCCCTGTCCACAACAGCAGCTGAAGAATAAATTGTCGTTTAGCTTGTCGCTGGTTGTTGTGCCATCTCCGTCGAATACTGCTGGGGACGTGCCCTTCAAGCCCACGATGATCGTGGTATTGCTTTCGTCTGCAAACACATGGCCTCGGAGTCCATCTCCTTCCCATCCAAAGCTCGCAGAGTGGTTGTAACCTTGTGATACGTTCGTCCAGTCGCCTTGACCGATCTCTGGTGCATATGCATTAGCCGCCATGTATGCGATATTGATGACTGTGTCTTTGTCGGAGATGTTTGGGCCAGGCACCCAGTCCACCGTCCATTGTGAAGCATCCAGGACTGCTGGCTGACCAGAGAGTCTGGCATATGAAAGATGCTTCTCTATTGCGTCCGGGTGTCTGTCCACGAGGCGCTCAATGGACATACTATGGGAGCTAGCTGAAAATTGTGGATGTGAAGCGAGTTGTGGCGGATCGTCATCGGAGGATATGTAGATAGGAGTATCTGGCTTGACGTCGAATCGCTTGTGGAGGTCGGGATCCTGATAGAGACCACGGTGAAAGACATTGCGCAACGTGAATGTGTGGGAGGATGCAGCTGGTCGGAGTGGCAGTGGTGTGACTGGCTCGATGGCGGGCGCCTGGAAGTATGCGTGAGATGGAGTCGACAACGCGAGAAAGGATAATAGTGAGAGCGCGGTGACTTTGCAACGCGAGTGGCACCCAGTACCGTAAGCCTTCCTGAGCTTCATGATCACAATGGTGTAGTTATAGTCCTGCTGTTGGCAGAAGGAAGGCGTAGGTGATGTGTAGGTAGGTATCGATGTTGATGTCTGGGGAAGCGGTGCCCAGTGCCCGCCTGCCTGCAGGTCGGCCTCTGCATGGGGTCGATCGATGACGCCTGCCACCCAATCATCCACCACCGTCACATGCAATGGCCGCATGCAGGTGGTCATTCTCCATCTGGACCTACACAACACGCAGCCACCTAGTCGACACGCTCGGAGCTTGCGGCATAGTAATAACCCAAGCACGCGTGCATGAAGAAAGTTTTATAAGAGGATGATGCGAGGAATAGAGTACGGGTTTCATGGTTGAATGTATCACCTTCTCGACACATGTGGGTCGTTCCCGTACATGTCGTGTGCCATCATCTTGATCTCCAGAGCTTCCTCTTCTCCCCTATCCTGTGAACTGTTTGTAAAGATTCGCAAGCATGTCTAGACACGCCTCTACGGGATCGATAAAGTCTAGGCCTTCGCCATTGTCCTCCAAGTCGTTCCAACGTTACGAGCCTGCATCAACGTCTCCTAGTACTGGCCGCAGCCGAGCAAGTACTATCCAAGGTCCTGAATCCAGAATGTCTCAGCCAAATGGCGTAACAGGGGCTGAAGATGTCTTCGACAAAACGGTGGATGAAGAAGAAGAACCGTTGTCTCCCGACCTCGGTCGTGCTCAAAGCTTGCCAGATCGCTTCGACGAGCTTCCCATAGAGTTGGCAAGCTTGACGGACAGGTAGACCATCACAGAAAGCGAGCGGGAACGTGCTGACGTCCCATCAGATTTGTCGACTCATTGTCTGCCAAAGTCTACAATGAGCCGCCCACCGCTGACCAACTCTCGGAGCTGTTCCAGGAATTCTACCTCCGCGCCTCTGCAAGCATATCTATCCATATTTCAGCACTCATGTCACGCCTGAATCGTGACTCTTCACCTGCTCCATCGAAAGCCCCCTCAAAGTCACGGACGGTGTCTGCAAAGCTAAGCAGTGACTCCTTGGCTCCACCTGACAAGTCAGGAGGGGCCCAACAGATGCTGACGGCCTCGGAGGTCACAGAGAAAAGAAAAGCCAGAAGGCTATTAGAATACAAGCGAGTTCTGCTAGAAGAAGCAGTTGAACGGAGGGCATGTGAGAAGATCTACGACAAAATCTGGCGACACAAGAGCACGTTAGATGAGGTCAAGGACGAGAAACTCAGATCCAAGACCGCGGCTCTCGCACTGGTCGGTATAGGCTTGAAGGACCTAGGAATCGAGCTCGACGTTAAAGGCGACAAAACGATAGAGGATGTACAGGAATCGCTGGCTCCAGCGCGGGAAGGCTTGACAAGAATGAACGAAGAGAGGTATCCTCTTGGGAAGCTGCAACATTTGACGGCAGCGCACAAAGCGATAGTTGACACGCTGTACACGATACATCCCTCAGGATCGTCGGCAGACGAGATTCTACCTACTCTGATCTATACGTTGGTAACATCGCCTATCGAAGGCATCAACATAATCAGCAATCTGTCCTTCATTCAGCGGTTTCGAGCCGCGAACAAAATTGACGGAGAGGCTGCCTATTGTATGACGAATCTCGAGGCCGCAATAAGCTTCCTCGAGAACGTTGATCTTGCTAGTTTGCGTGAGGACGAAGTGCCAGAAGGACCAAAGAAATCACCGAGCAGTGCAACGACCGCTCTGCTCGAAAGAGGCGAGGCTTTCCCCCAACTACAGGACACGACACCTTCGCCTTCCACGGCCACTACGGCCGTCACGACGTCTACAGCTACGGCAATGTCTAGAGATTCTTCGAGATCATCAGCGCCTACACTCAAGGCCAGTGCGAATGGTCCCATGCCACCACAGTCGCCACGCCACAATCGAACGTTGAGCGACCTGCTTCAGCCTTCAGCGAAAGTCATCAGTACAGCGAACGAAGCCGTGCGCAATACAGCCGAAGAAGGCTTCAAGAACATATCAAATACTTTGGATAACAGTGTCCAGTTTCTATTCGGCCGCTTGAGGCAGCGGGGTGCCGACAATATCAACGCAGAAGTCATTGTTCCAAGAACCCTTGATGAAGCTCGACAATTAGTCAACCGGCCCATGACTCTAGAGGACGAGACCGCAATTAGCGACACTAGCTCGAATGCTGGAGGGGATATTGATTCACCACTACATCAAACAAAGTCGGATGACAGGCTTCTCTCCCTTCTTGGTGGCAAAAAAACATCTTCGATACGAGATCGAAGTGTTGACAGCCAGCACAGCAATGCCAGCGGTGCTAATAAGCGAGTTGCCTTTGCGTCATCTTCCTCATCCTCCGACCCACCAATTGTGCAGAGAACAGGTCCATCCGCACAGTCGACGAATCCACTTGATCAGATGAAGAGCTTGGGCAACACACTCAACCCACTCAATCACATCGGCTCTGCCTTTGGTGGTGGTTTCAAGGGATTCGGAAGGTCTGCGCCAGCCTCCACGCCTTCTCCGCCTGGCGCAAGGAAGGTGGAAGAGAAGCAGAAGCAGGAACGAGAAGGATTGTTGAATCTACTTGCACCATCGGAAGAGGCCAAGGAGATATTTAGAAGCGTTGAGCCGCCCATACAACGGTTTCTGGACCTTCCTGATGCGGACAACTTGAGGATTGGCGATGTGCAGGTGTTGTTGAAGGACTATCAGAGGATTGCCGCAATACTAAAGAGCTTCGAGGGTTGAACCCATCCCACAGTGACGTCGTGGCACTTGCATTCACGAAGATTAGAGGCATAGAAGGTCCGCACAAACTTACGAAAACATCCTTCCTAGGCAAAACCGCTCTCATCCCACCAGACATGGCAGAAACATGCCCACAGATCTGCCAAACTGAACTGCTTGTCGCCGGTCCAGCAACGCGAAACATGCTGGTTGACAGTGGGAATCTTGCACCTGGGCAGCGGACACAGTGGTCTCACCGATAGCCAAGCCTATGACATTGCTGGCGAACGCGGTGAGCATCACCCTTTTGCGGGCATGGCGCATGTCAACTCCGACAGACGGATTGTATATTCTTACGCTCGTGTTACATCAAGGCGTCGAGCGACTAGTATCGGCAGAGTGTAATATTGGGTGGCCAGGACGGGTCAACTCGAGTTCAGATCGCATCAGACGGAGTATGACGGTGTTTCAAAGGATACATTCAGCGGTAGAAAGCCAGCTACAGTAGTTGCCGGCGAAGAATAAGGCAACAGTGCATTTGACAGACGCAAACCTCTGCACTGCAGTATCTGACAGCACGCAGTGCACCGGTTTACGGCCCTCTTTCCTCAGGAACCGTAGTCATACATGTCTATTGTTCATCCAACCCGACGCCATTTCATCTCTTCGTTACAAGGGGGTATCTAAATCATGTTTCATCCGACCATGTCCTTGGCACGCGGTTAGCTCGTTCATTAACCTCGTTTCGCTTTCTCGTCGATCTCATGCTTCGCGCTCGTCGTCGAGAAGACCCGGAACTGCACTTGACCGTTCCGCAACTCGAGGTTGTCACCCTACACGTCGTCTGACACATCCACCCTTCAACCCTTCCTAGGGGTCCCGAGCACACTCACGCTCCTGCCTCCGATGAGGACGCCGCCGCCCTTCTTCAATTCCTCCAGCTCGCCCTGCACATCTTCGCTTTTGACCTCGACCATCTTTTGTCTTCGCTTGACCTCCATCTCGTACTTCAGCGCCGTCTTTCTCCTTTCCATCCTGACGTCGATCAGCTTCTTCATGTCTTCGGCGATCTTGTCCATGAACCAGGTGCCTGTCTCTTCCCACTCTGCGTCGGTCTGGGAGCGAAACAGCGACCTCTGCGCGTCCAGGGACATCTTGGGCAGGTTGGAGAGTTTGGCAGGGAGTGTCATGAGGTTTCCGTGACTATCTAGGACGGGGTCGGGAGGTGGGACGTGGGGATCAGTAGTGAAGGGGACGGCAGAGAGTTGGGCGAATGTCATGGACTTGAGAATTGGTGAGTCGTATTCAAGGGAGTCGCGACTTCGTTTCTGGTTTTGTAATTGCACCGGAGGAGTGGGTTGATTGGCTAGCGGTTGTGCTTCTTCCGAGGAAATGGAGGACATCGAAGTACTTTTTGAGGTGACTTTGGTCTGCACGGGTAGCCGACGGGTGTCCAACAGTGGACTAACCTGTTGCCGAGCACGGGTCACAGGTTGCTTGAGATTACGTTCAAATGCAACCACTTTTGCCTGGTCTGAAGTTGTGGCTCGAGGCTGGAATCGTGGACTGGCGGGTTTTCTGTTGGCATCCAAGTGGTCAAGATTCCGAGCACCTCGAACATCTCCCTCTGTCCTAGTGGGAGGTATCGTCTTTGAGCGAGACGGTGTAGGGATTTGGTCTTCTTCTTGGTCGATATCTTGGTCGACTTGTTGCTCGATTTGGTTCTCGTCGAATTGATTGTAAGAAGGATGTTCATATCCTTGCCCGGTCGTCTGGCTTTGTGGCAGACCATCGTTACCAGACGAAAAACCGTATGCTACCTTGGCGTGTGCGACCTCTGTTCGCCAGTCATCACCCAAGAACCCGTTGAGGGCAGCAAGATCATGCTGGCTGTCTCCGACCACATGTTGATCATGGCGTTGCTCAAATCTCTGGAACGGCCCAAGTCGCATTTGCTGGTGACCTGGCCTGTTGTAGTCTTGTGCAAATCCCATGTGCCTATCATCCTGTTCGTAGTATTCGTCGTCAATATCCGAGGTCATGGTCAACTCTGTGGTATCCTCGAAAGTATTTCGTGGGATTGCCTAACGGCTCCATTAGTTCAGAGCCCACAATCCGCAGTCGAGTAGACTGACCTGCTCGGTCCTTGACTGGGGTCTTGAGTGTGCCACGGATGTTGCCACACTAGCCACATCGTCATCTTGTGCGCCAGTGGTCGATGCTGTCTTCGTACTTGTCTGCATGGTATTCGGCACAGGGACTTTGAGGTGCGATAGTTGGAAATGCCTCTGATTCTTGGAAATTTGAGGATTCAGTATTACAGTATCATTCATCGTGTCCGCGCGTGTAGCAGAGTCTTGACGGCGTGCAGAAGCGTTTGAAGCTGCACGGCCTCGCTGCTGTGATTGAGCACGCTGAGTCTCTACTTTCTGGGCATAGCCGACAGGACCGCGGCTTTTAGTGGAGTCGTTCAACGGCATCTTCTTCACTATGACGGCGACCTCGATGTATGCACGTTAGTCTTGTTGTCTGCCAGGATACGCATCGAATATGTAACTATAGACATAAAGGCAAGGTCGAAGAAACGCAGATGAATGCGCGGTTAAACAAGCGCGACATGCTTATCTCCGGCTAGAACACGGCGGTCCAGAAATACGCGAGGTCACGTGGCCACATCTGTCGACTCAATCATATTAGGCAGCGAAAAGGTTGAACGTAGCAAGAGTCATTCTGGCACCGAGGATAATGCCCATCCTGGGTACCTAGGTAGTATTTGAAAGCATCCTATGTTTCCCAATTCACATTTCAAAATCGCTCAACCAAGAAGAACGGTATAGCCTGAGAACCCCGCATGCCGACCACGATGCATGTACGTCGCTTGTACGCCTACCAACACAATACTCAATGCGTACCACCAGGTTGGGTTACCTAGAACTGGAAGATGAAGCCTTATGCTCGCCATCAAGCTTCCTTCTGCGACTTTGCGCATCTCGACCGTCGACATCCCTCGGTTCGGGGTGCTCACCGTCGTTGTCGAATGCATCGGAGTGCGGCCTTCTCTTTGGACGACGGAACGCTGGCATTGTCGGTACGCGTTTCCACAACACTTCATCCTCACTGCTCGACTGCTCGTCGTGCTTGACAAGAACCGGCTCACCCATGCCATCCACGGGTCGATGTGTACCTCCAGAAAACCCATTGTATCGGTCTGATTCAGGGCCGAGATTGGCATTTGGATCCCATACCGGCAGACCACCAGGAGGTAACGATTCTCCACTTGGCTTACCACGTGCATACTGTGTGAGCCCACCATGAATACCAGTCAAAGACCAAGCAAACACGGCAACATCTCGGATGGCGTCCATGAAGCCAGCTTCTGCTGGTGGAGGAGACGCCGGGTACGTCACATCTGCTGGGCCCGTAGATTCTTGCGTTGATGGTGGCATGACAGGATCGAGAGCCCATGGTGATGCAAAGACACCGTTTTCGGAGCTGGAGGTTTCCGTGGCTCCCACTGTAGATGGCACCAACGGTTTGGCACGACGTAATATGACGACAAGGCCGTCAGATGAGCAAGACACCACAGCCTCAAGTTCGATACCATCGTCGACCTCTTCACCAGGGGTGGACATTGACTCGTTACGCTGAAGCCCGGCAGGTCGATCAAAAACCCGGTCCCCGGAGCTGGTGCTGGAATCACTGCTGGTCGCAACAGATGATCGGTGATTGCAAGCGTTGTGTTCTGCTTGGGTGACATGGCCATTCATTCCTGACTGGTGGCCGTCCGCCTGTGCTGTTCTGCTTACAATGTCATCGGAGAGCTGTTGTAGTGAGCCTCTTGGTAATCCATCATGTGGTTGCCTGCTCCTGTGATCTTCTTCACTCTCCAGCTCGCCATCGACCTGCGGTGATGAATCGTTCGTTCGGGGTAGACTTCGTGAACCATTGGCTCGTGGTACAGGTGTACCGTCATTGCTAGGTGAAGGATCCGCCATCTCGACACTTGAGTGTGACCGCAGTCCATTCCTTAGCGGCACACCACCATCATCGTCATCTTCTCCGTCCTCACTGCTAACGATGTCCATCGATGGTTCGCGTGTCGATTCCCCCTGCAGAGGGTTCCGAAACCGGAATCTCAAATATGCAATCGAGTCATTTGCCTTTGCACTCTCCAAGCATTTCACCGCATCTGGTAGGCAGTTTTCGGCTATACAGTAATAGAAACTCTTGCCGATAAGCTGATCCGATCTGAGTCCGATGATTTGCGATATACAACTCGTGGCGAACATGATTGGCGAAGTGCGGCTGAACCTGTTGAGGAAAAGTGCTGCGCGAGGTTCTCGAGAAGTTGGTGATGGTTGTGCATAGAATTTGGTCGAGATGTACGACAGCATATGGTATCGGGGATCCCTGGGCGAGGAGGAGAATATTCGGCGTACACCCGCGCCATCTATGGCACGCTCTGCATGAAGTCAGTCAAAGACGGAAATCAATCACATCTAGCCACTTACGGTGCGCTTTTGCTCCTCTTTTATAGATACTAGTACTTGCCACAAGGACATCGTGAACAACGGTGAACACACATTCACAGCCCACCCACGTGCCGTCCTGGTGCTTGATCCGACAGTAACTGAGCACAGCTGCTTTGTCCAAGTCTATACCTCGGCCATGTATGGCTCGGGCGAACGGTATTTCATCAGGGTGGAAGAACTCCCAGCATGATTTACCTTTTACCTCATGAGGTAGATAGCCCAGAATGTCTTCCACTGAGTCGGAACAGTACTTGATCCGAGCATCTAGCGTAAGATCTGACTCTGTCAGCACACATCCGAAGGAAAGAATGGACGACACTGACCATGAATGGTAATGAAGACACACTCCATGATAAAGGATCCCGTGGCAAAGTTGCGCCACGGCCGGTAAAGTTTGAGCGATGAGCAGTCCTAAAAGACGCTAACCTTCCGGCAGGACATGAGGATGCAAGTTGACCTTATATAACCTGACTGTATAGCGTGGGCAGATAGGAGCAGCGGCCTGAAACTGTAGCACGAAAAAGTTGGCTTGAGAAACGCGAGCCTGCACGGTGTGGCGAAAGAGGATTTCGGCCAAGAAGTTGAATGGGGAATGTGCCCGTAGAAGGTACGATGTTGAGCGGCTACCTATACAGAGACTAGGTAAGTAGGCAAGAGCGCGAGATGCCGGTCACAGCTGCAGCTGCAGCAACGACTGCAGGTTGAGTCGTAAGCGAAAGAGCGAGGAGACGGGAGGCAAAGATGCAAAATTATTGGCTTGGGCCTCGGGGTGATAAGTTAGCGATGGCGATGGCGATGATTTGCGGTGGACTGAGCGTGCTTTGCGGTAGTCAGACCAAGAGTGGCGATATACGAGTATAACGGTTCATACAGCAAGGGCGGTGTAGCTTGCGATGTCGATTGCCAGACGTATGGGATGGAAGTTATATGGGTAAGATGTCAATGCCTCGGATACGAAGAGAGTAGGTTCTGGGGTTCGAGACCACGGAACTTGAGTTGAGGTTTTCGAGAAAAGCTCCAAAGGCTCCAAAGGCTCCAAAGGCTCAAGAGTTCTAACTTCAATTTTGGTACCAAGAGGCTCCAAACGTTTTGCCACCCCAGCAGCAAAACCTCGCTCCAGAGGCCGTGATGTGCTACGTCAACTCGCATGGCTGCTCACCTGCAGACTGCAGTGCTCACCAGGCCCACCACTGGCAGCCCTGGAAGGCCAGACTACCACTACCACTACCACTACCACTACGAGTCCCAGTGGGAAACTGCTCCTACTTGTCCCGTAAAGAAAGGCTGACCAGGGTTCAAGCTCGCCTGCTAACGTTGATTTGGGAGTAGCTTAGCGTCCAGGGCGTTGGGGGCTTTAGGGGCTTTACCACAGTAGGAGCTTTAGGGCTTTTAGGGGCTCTACTCGATAGAGGGTCACCAGGGCGTCACGATGGCGTGACCCATCATCAGTAATCAGTAGTCTCCAGTACGAGGAGCAAAAGGGTCCCTTCGGCTGGGGTACACAAGTACGAGTACCACCTGGTACGATGGTACATGAGGTCTAGGAAGGTCAGACCCAAGTACGCGAGTACTGTGTACACATGTACGATGTGACTGGTCATCGGCGCGAAGCCGCCCATTCGTTCGCTGGACATGTGACGACGCTTTGACTTGACTGACAAGTTACAACGGTCAACACCCGCTGCAGCACTAACTTGCCGCGGTACAGAGTATGAGTACGAGTACTTGTATCTGCCAGGCCTCAATGGCCCGGTAAGGACTCATGGGCCATCGCCGCTGCGTGCCCGGACTTCCGGCAAGTCGCACCTGTGGGGCTGGTGAAGCACAACATGGATACGCCATGCGAATGATAGACGCTTCCGCCTCTAAACTGTTTCAAGCGTTGCGTATGATTATTGAGTGGCGGTTCCCGGGTCGAGCCCCCGTCCCTTTGGCCCCACTAACTCATAGTGCCACAGTACTCTAGGTATCCTGTCAAAACGAGGCATCGCACGGAATGCCTATCCTACGACCTAAAACGCACCCGAGGACTTTGCACAGGCGCCAATTCATGCATTCGATATGGTCTTTCATCACTCTCTAGATGTGAACAATTCAATCACGATACCAGGATCCTGCTCCGGCGACACAGATTAAACCCCTAGCACGATGCTCTTAGCACAGTACATCATTGCTCTTTCGTATAATGAGGTGCAAAGTCATCGACCCCTGCTTGAGCTTGTGGTACAAGGTAGGACATGAGAAGAAAGCAAGGGAGAAGGTCCTGTGCGACACCATGCATCCGCGTAGCCACGCCCATGCCAGCCCATGCCAGACATCCCAGCCTCTGCAGATAATCGCCGATGTCGCCAAGAACCGGAAACGGCCAGAGGACCAGTTCAAGTTGGGGGAGAAAGGCCCCGCTCCCTGCCATGGGTATTAATCGAGTTCGTCTTTGTGCATACGAGTAACAATAATCATGGGTCTGCCGTGCTCCTCATGCTGTCTTTGTTTCGCGTGTCCAGGTAGTACTAAGCGAGCATGTTGTCGCTCTGGTTCGGGGCCGCCGTGACGGTGGGGAGTGACATACCAGTATGACACGCGTGAGGGAACTTCATTTCCGCTGAGCAAACGTGCCCAAAAACCTCCGAGTCCCGTCCACACGTGGACGAGGTAATCATGATCAACCGGGCGTGCATCATGGTCGTGCGTCAACTTTGAGGTGCTTGACGGTGATCATAAACCAGGCCATGACCTTCGGCAGCTGTTCAACTCACCACGCCACCTTTGTTCACGTGAAGTGCTCCCAGCGTGGGTAGGGCGACGTGGCCCCGCGTACTCGTACTTTATCCTCTTCTCGAATTGATGCTGGTCTCTGCAAGCACCCCATTCGCTGCCTTGACCGTTGGGATCATTGCTCCTTCCCTGTTCGTAAGTCTGTGCTGAGACCATGAACTCATGGTACGGGTCAGCACGTGGACATAACTGTTCAGACCTTCGTGTCAGGCGGAGCCGTAGCAGCAGAGTGGACGTTAGAACGAGGCACTTGGTCTTCGGTCGCCCTTTCAATTCTAGCCCCAAGATCTTCGTTGGTTCTATAAAACATTTCGTACGTTCTTCTCCGAATGCGCTCCCTTGCGCCGCATAAATGACCCGCGACGTTGCGAATAAGGTTCTCTTGCTGGCCGGGGGTCCGGCCCAACACTTCCCAAAGTCGTGCTGGCTGAATGAAGTCTTCGGGAACAACCTGCAATACGTAAGCAATGGAAAGAATCATCTACCGAACGAATACACTTACCGGCAGCTGCGCGGCAAGCACTGCACCGGCCCACTTCTCGCGCTCCTGGCTTGGCTTCAGAGGCTTGTAGGTCAAGGATCGAAAAGTACTAGGATAATTCTGCACGCATTAGAGTCCAAACTGTTGCGAAGGTGAGTGATACTTACCGGGTTGCTGCCATAGTTACCATTGACGGCCATTGTACCATCTCTTTGGTAAGGGTTAAAGGCATGCAATGGTTGGTTGACCGGTATCTGTTGGTTATTCACCCCAAGCCGATGCCGCTGAGCATCAGGATATGCGAAGAGCCGTGCTTGTAAAACCGGGTCTGCCGACGGCTCGACGCCAGGAACCATATGCGATGGGGAGAAGGCAGCTTGCTCAATCTCCGCAAAGTAGTTGTCAGGGTTGCGGTTCAGGGTGAGTTTGCCAAATTTTCGAAGAGGAGCGTTTTTGTGAGGCCAGCATTTGGTCACATCGAAGATGTTTTGGTCAAGCCTTTCAGCTTGCTCGGGTGATAATACTTGCATGTAGCACGTCCATGATGGAGATTCTCCTCCTGCGATGGAGTCAAAGAGGTCTTGTGTGTGCCATTCTGGGTTTTCGGCCGTCATACTTGCAGCTTCGTCAGCTGTGAAATTTTTGATGCCTTGATCCGTTTTCAGATGGACTTGGATATAGTGGAAAGTTCCATCTGGTTTGGTGAGTTTGTAAGTACTACCGGAGTACCCGTGCATATGACGGTAGGTGTACGGAGTTCCTCTGTCGGAGAACAAATTCAATACCGCATGCGCCGATTCTTGATGTGTCGAGAGATAGTCCCAAAACATGGTTGGATCTCTCATGTTCGTCTGAGGGTTCCGCTTCTGCGTGTGTGCATACAAGGGAAACTTGCTAGGGTCCCGGAGGAAGAAGATGGGGTTACTACTAAACACCCAGTCCCAATTGCCTATAAGAATCAGTAAGTCGAACATCCCATTTTGGTGTGCAGGTCCACACCTTCTTCTGTATAGAACTTCAAAGAGAAGCCTCTTGGATCTCTTGCCGTGTCCGGCGAACCCTTCTCTCCACTAAATGAGGAAAACCGAGCCATACATCTTGTCTTCTTGCCAACCTCACTAAACATATCGGCATTGGTCAAGTCATCCAGCGGGTCAGTCAGTTCGAATTCGCCATATGCGCCAGCGCCCTTGGCATAGACAACACGCTCAGGTATGCGCTCGCGGTTGAAATGTGCCAAGAGGTCAATCAGATGGAAGTCTTGGACCAAAAGGGGTCCATTCTGGCCTATTCTCATGGATGACTCGGGGTCTCCGACGGGACACCCATTACTTGTGGTATAAAGAGGCTTTTCGTCATACCGATATGCTGAACACGTTGTGGTCAGCAAGACGGCCAGAAGGTGCTATCAGCGCCACAACTCACAAGAAGGCTGATCATTGACAGCCATTTCGGCAAAACGTGAGGTTGGAGATGGAATACTTTTGCGAAGGGCCTCCTGAGCCATGGTTATGTATAGTAGATGTGCAAACTTATTAAAAAGCAATAGATAATGGACCGGGCATCGTTTAGGGCTAGTCGCAACAGTGCTCTCGATATCGAAGCATCAGAGATCCAGCTTTTTGGTGTCACAAGAAGTGGGGCCCGCCTTTTCCAGAAAAGCAGAAGCGCTCCACAGTAGTTTGTCCGCCGCTCCGAGGCCCGGCCCCGAGGATCTCGACGCTGTTCAAGTTGTGGCCTCAGTCTCGTGCTCAATGCTCATTTGTGGTGCATACCTAGGTACTTAAATTCTAGACCTTCAGGCCAAGGGCATGGCTTATATCTCTCAACATCCTTCTACCAATAAATGTGTGTGCATCCACCCTTCTGCTCTCAGGAACTCGTGCCAAGCTCAAGTGGCTGGCCGTCTCCAATGGCCTTGTTGTCGATAGCCTCGTGTCAAACGAGATTTTGGACGTCACTTACAGCAAGCTGTGAAGCAGCAGTGTTAAGCACTTCCTCCTATGTCACACCGCACGTCTTTGGTACCAGGCGAGCAAGGGTCATATTGCACATTCACGATCCTGACCATATAGTCCAGGCACAATGTCGTGGCTTCAACACAGGGCGTGTCACGAAGCTTCGACCTTGCTTACTTGTAGGTTCAACATCTTCAACGCTCCGTGAGCAGTACAAGTGCTCGGGGTGGTTCGGTTGTTGTCGAGTCGAAATGATCATGGCACCATACAATCCAGAAATACCTAGGTACGGTGTCGAGGATTCAATTGGAAGCTCGGCCGCTCAAACTTCGGCGTCATTTAGCAGAGAATGCATAGCGAGTAACACATCGAAGGCTTGGTCGCATGATGCTGGGTATCATTGTAGATCGTGATAAACGCAGGAACACCATCATCAATCAGATTGTACGGTTTGCCTGTCGGGTTAGTGAGGTTATTTTTGTAGTTGGAGCGTTACTTACACTAGCCAGTCCATGCCCTCGCTGATACCCTTTCCGTCGATCACGGAACAAGCAACGATGCTCCAGTTCCTATCTCTGAGTTCCCCCAATTTCAATGCCTCTGAGATCTCACCAGCACCTTGGGCACCAGGCTAGCGTACGTCAGAGACTGACATGAGTCCTTACATGTGGACATACCTGGTCTTGCTTGTTGGCAAAGACTAATAGCGCGGCATCTCGTAGCTCGTCCTCGTTGAGCATCGACCGCAGCTCGTCAGCTGCAATCTCGAGACGCTCTATATCTGTCGAGTCGACAACGAACACCACTGCTGAAGTGTTGGCGTAATATGAGCGCCAGTACGGTCGTATGGATGTCTGTCCGCCGAGATCCTGGGGCAGTGTTAGTTGTGGTTGACCAGCCATAAAAGTAGCCACCCGTACCCAAACATCGAAGTTGAGATTACCATAAGTAACGGACTCAACATTGAAGCCAATTGTCGGTATAGTAGAAACAACTCCCCAATCTTCAGTCTGTAAAGCAATGTGGTTTTTCCGGCATTATCCTAGAGCTCGTGTCAGCCACTGCTGGCTTTCCAAAATTTAGCAATTGAATATACAAGTCCAAGTATCAATATTCGAGTG
>Ga0210040_10003374_pt1 | contig 21622 bp, 29 predicted proteins | sample CryGeyCG12114_NA_FD_185462 | JGI IMG/M metagenome (GOLD analysis project Ga0210040, IMG submission 185462) | Groundwater microbial communities from aquifer - Crystal Geyser CG19_WC_8/21/14_NA (SPAdes) (version 2) | ecosystem: Environmental > Aquatic > Deep subsurface > Groundwater | place: USA...
GGAATCCGTCATGTTTGAGAAAAAAAAATTGCGATTCTGATGGTGTAATTACAGTTTCAAATTATGCTGTAGTTTTGTCGGAAAGCTTGGCAATTAGTGAGCCTAAAGTGAGCGTTAGTATATAGAAAGAAGATACTAATAATGCCTCCGCCGCTATGAAATACAAAGTTTGAACCATTGAGGAACTCCTTGACTCCTTGTAATCAAGATGGAGCGATTGTACGAACATTGCATTTTCCTTTTTCACTCTAGTCCTCATTCCTCATCTCGGCCTCGTCCTCCTCCTCATAATTAAAACAACCCTATAGTTTTGGATTATGTATATGCTCATAGTCTCTAACCTCACACTCACATACACATGTGTGCATACACTACACGACTGTAGACTATACACATATATAGCAGAACGCAAAGAGCCAGAGCGTATTTCGTTCACACTGCATTGACTCATTGACTGCATGTATGGCATGATTCGTTCCATTTCGTGCAGGAAGAAGTTATTCCTCGAAAAGAATTTGTGAAAGGACGTTGTTGATTAATTGTGCAGCTTAATAAAACTTTTATCAGTTAGTAAACTTGTGTTATTACTGCTATTAACTAGTTGTTTGTATATCTAACGAGTAAATCCAAAGTTGTTGTAATTGTTGTCCAGTGTATGTAGTGACTTGAAAACCGAGATGGGGAGAAAAGTTAAAGTCTCCGAATTACGGGTGGTGGACTTGCGAAGAGCCTTGGAATCTAGGGGGCTTGACAAAACAGGAGTGAAAGCTGCATTGATTGAGAGGCTTGCTGCGGTAATTATCTCAAATCTAGTTTTAAAGTTTTGAGGATATTGCTCGGTTATTGGTTCCCTTCTCACGGTAGCCACGGCATGACAATATAAATACGATACAGACACTGGTTGTAGCGACAATTTAGAATTGGATTTCATTTTTCTGTTTTAATTTTATCGTTTAAGACGTTCAACTATTTTAATAATTTATTATGATTTAATAATTGCGGAATGCACGGCAGTAACAGCCCAAACGGTTCAAGAATAACGAATCGAATGGCTACGAATAATTTGTGTCTTTTAATTTGAATGCAGGCTCTACAAAGTGAAGGAATCAGTCCGGATTCCTATTTTGACAGGGATTCAATTGCTAACCCTCCCGTTGACCCAGAAACTATTTCCACGAGTGCTGAGTGTAAGCTAGTTTAATATCATCGCTAGACTAATTGCCATATTTATCATCTTTATTAACTTAACTTATAAACTTGGTTAATACACTAACGTAAGTTCCTGAGGGGAAGCCTGTAAAAAGTCAGAGGTATTCTGTCAAGTTGGTCTTTGTACTTTAAATTGATATCTGAGGTCGCCGATGTGGTGCTTGTTTAAAAAATCGTTTGCCTATCGTTGAAATCATACTGGTTTAATGGTAGCCAAAACTGAACGTAGTATTATCATGTCCACTATTTAGGGAGGAATATCAAATACATAGTTGAATTGTAGCTCTAAATCAAAGAGGACAACTAAACTTTAAAGGGATAGAAAGTGGAAAAGTCCTGTTATGAGGCTGTGTTATCGAGTGTGTAATAATTAGCTCTAAACAAGTGCTTATTACTATTTTTTAAATTATATTGACCTCAATCAATTGTAAAGCATTAGTTCGTATACAGAATACACCTTTGTTTCACTGTACTCGTCCGGGCTTAGTTTTAGAGCATGAACTCATTATGTTTTTGATTTCATTGGCCCGCTTTTAATTCACTTTCTGTTCTTTTCAGGTGCAGATCTAGAATCATCGTTTAAAAGCAGTGACATGGAAACTTCCGAAAATTGTGGTTACGATGTGAGGAATTTTTCTTTTCCATTCAAATTTAGAATAAGAATTATAAGATTCATATAATTTTTAGTTATTTCAAAACCGTCACATTATAATTATTTTCTGGAATTTAACAGGAAGCTGAAGACACATTGCATATATCTGTCGGCGACGAAGACAAATCATTTCTTATGGAAGGAACTGTAAGTAAAATATTTGCACCTTCATAACTCAACTCATCTGTCAATGCCTTGACATATTTATTGTTCGACAGATGTTCTAGACTTATAGATATTATCTATTGTTTATTTCTAGGATGACAAGGACGATGGTACTGGTAAGAAAAAATATTTTCTATATGGCAAATAAATTCTGCATTGGCATTCTTAGAAGCTGAGAATAATAAGTTTATCTTTTCAATACTCGTACAGACCATTTTAATTGTCTTGCTTCACTCGCAATGTCGCAATAACAGCGCTATTAGTTTTATCGCAGTTTTTTTAAATCTTTTGACTTTTTAAAATTGCTTACTATTATTATTACAATCGATAAAATTACATTACTAAAATTCACGGTATGAGTGTTTAATATTTACTACTTGTTTAATCTTATTCGGTCGACTCGCTGATGTGATGTATACGTTGCATAATTGGTGATGCCCTATTGACACTGACCTGTTGATAAGATCAATCTGTATCAAAATGATTATGTTTGTGTAGATTCCTTTGAGTCCTCCAAGGAAGCCAACTCGAGTGGAAGTGGTGCTGATAGTTCTAAAGAGGTTATTTCTGAAACTCCAACTGACAGGTATGCTATAGTTTTAATAGTTCGCTATTTCAATTATGCATATCGTATGTTTTCATTTTAGATTCCGAATTATGCATCATGCATCATTTCTGATTTGAAATCCATAATGGCATTAGCATACTCTGTTTTCGCTCGAAAATATCATCAAACAGTTGTTGAGTTGACAATGACAATAATGGATAAATTGACTAATATTGTCAATATAGAGGTTGCGCAATACCTTAGTTTCTTTACTGTTCCAGCATGGGTAGCTATGACGATCTTGCCGATTGTGTTTAAAACAATTGCAATTGCGGTCCTAATGTCAGTGTTTTTGGATATCAATGTATTTCGTAGGCCAGGTTCTAGCTTTTAGTTTTATCTGTCATTGCATTAATTGAAGTAAGAACTTTCATCTTTCACTATTTATTTCTTTGTTTTACTGCGGGAACTTCTGTTGTCTTGTGTAAGACTGAATTTTTTAAGACCTTGCATCAGTCGACCTACTGCAGCTGATAAAAGACTGGGAGCAATGGTTTTGTTTTCGGTGGATGGATACTTGGACTCAAGCTTAAGAGCCAGCATGTCACTTCCCTCTTCCTGTTTCTGTGAACTCACAACATCACACCAACACCAACAAATGTCATTGTGGGAACGTATTTCGAATCCTGTGTGTCTTAAATTACAACTGATGCCAGTGATGATCTACTCTGACCGTATAAGAAAAGTTACAGTTCTCCGGTCAACCAAGCAAAATTTTATTTTTGCATCCACCTCCTCGTGGGCTCTAGTTACTTGGACTTGGAATTGTCAAGCCCTGAATGAATTCAATTGGTCTGTAACTGTAAATTGAGTCAAAAGTTGAACTTTTCAAGACAAACTGAATCAAAGAAACAAATTGTGTTACGACTTGAGGAGGATTTTGGTTCAACTGCCTGGCATTACAGGGAATGCTCAAGGATTTTAAGCTATCATCAGGTCTGGTGAACAACAATCGTGAAAATATTATTGTGCTAGGCAAACCTCGCGCACCAACATATGGCTGTTCAACCTGAAATATTGTTCGTAAAATCAGTCTTTACATTTGGTTTGAGCTACTGGAATGGCATAATTCAGTCGATATTCAAGAATGCAGATTGAAGATCCCACGTAAACAAAACCATTGCTCACCATGACTGAGGGACTGGCGTTTATCGATACTCGATTATGTGTAGATATCTGTATTATATATCTATCTGCGGAAGTTATTGCTACCCGATTGCTAATTATTTTCATCTGTATTGCTATTTTTGTACAGTGTAAAAAGCCCAAGATCATCATCAACATCAAGCAGAGATAGAAGGAAATCGGAAGAAGGTACAACTAAACGTCATATAAGTGGTTATTTAGTATATGTGATTTAGATGATTTTACCGTAAGTTAAAGTGATGAAACCGAAAAGATTGAAAATATCCTCAAAAATTACGATAGGAAAGGGTACGATGTCCTCCAAGGGATCTAATATGATTGTTGTGACTGGACTTCCGTCGACTACTAGAGCGACGGAAATAAAAGCCCTATTCAAGAAATACGCTAAGGTATACAAAAACAAAACAAACACTACTACTAGCTATGCTACTACTTGCATCTGGAGACGATGAAATTCCTGTGATCATTGACAACCCTCACCCATTGCTTCCTAGAAGTGGTCTTGTTCAGGGCTTCAACTACTTTTTTCAATAGATTCTATATGATTTACTGTGTGCATCCAGATTCTTGGAGTACGGATAATCACGACATCAAAATCGCCATCATCCCGTCGGTTCGCCCATGTCATTGTTGCCAATGCAGCTGGAGTTACAAAATGTATCGAGACTTTGGATAATACAAAATTCGACGGGCAAACGATTCATCTGGAAAAAGTACATGCTACGAACTATTCACTCAATTTATATTTTCTTCACTGGTGAAATCTCAAAATGGTCCTATATCGCGCCCAATATTGTTTTGTTCTTATTGTTTGTGTTCATGCAGTCACGTCCAGCTATTTTATAACAAATTAATCATTATAAAAGAAAGTGTTTATGTAATATTCATATCATAGGCTAAAGGCGAGCACTTGACGGTTCATCCAAAACGAATTGGTCGCTCTGACGATCCTTCAAAACATGACAAGTATAAGACGATGGATGACTCGGAAGTCGAAAATTCCTCCAGCGCAATGCAGAATGAAGACAAGTTGAACTCCTCACAGGGTGATGGCACCAAAGACGACGGAGCACAGGGATCTAGAAATGCGGATTTCAATCAACAGTCTTCATCACAGGATGAAGAAAGTGAAATGGACGTGAGTAATACTTTTTCGACTGGAGAAGAGCATTCCAAACTGGACAACAGTGGTGAAACTAAAGAAGATAAAATAAAATCAGAGGGAGAAAAGGCTGACAACCAAGAAACAGAGAAAAATTCAAAACATGTGGACCGCAGTACAGGTGCAGCGAAAGAAAAGGAAGCCGATAGTACTAAATGTGGCGAGGAAAAGGAAAAGCAAGGGAACAAGAATGAAAGTAAAAGAGAGGATAACAGGAAGTCTAAGGATGCTCGAGCAAGCTCCAGAGACACTAGATCAAGATCAAAAACTGATAAACGGAGAGCTGGCAGCAATCTCAGGCAGGGCTCGCCCAGACGATCATCTCAGGGCAACAGAAACTCAAGCTCTCGTCGTGACATGAGCAGGAGATCACCACCCTTCTCATCTCGAGGATCGAGGCCAGGGATGCACAGACCTTACGTTGGACGTAACTCTCGTCCAGGCAGGCCCCTAGTTCCAAGGACCGCACCAGCATATATTCCCCGAGACCCAAGAGGTGGACGTGGTGGTGGGACGTCGAATACTCATTATCGATCTCATCTTACGTTTGAGAAAATTCGCGTAATTATTGCCATCATCCATTTTATGATACCAATTATTTTCCATTCATATGATTTATCGATTACAAATTGACACATTCATCTTGTCATCACTCTGATCTACATATTTCATAGATTTCAATTTTCACGAGTAGGGACAGTACTTAGTAAAAGCTAGAGCTAGCATTTTATGACTGTTGTATATTGTTGCTTGTCGCATTTTGAAAAGCATTTGCTAATTGTGTGCTTCTCCATTAGGAACATCGGGATAAAGAAAAAGCTCGAGAGGAAGGCAGGAGACTACGAGAAAGAGATCGCATTCATCAAGATGAGATCTCTCGGCAACGCGAAGTCGAGAAGAGGCATATGATGGAGTATGAAATTCTACAAAGGTAACGGAGCTATCGGAGACTCTGTTTGCGTTTATAGGGTTGCTTTTATCTTGTCGGGCAGTAACTATGAGTAATATTAGATTCTGGAGACGGATAATATCATTCTGATGTTTTAAATGACAGAGAAAAAGAGAAATTACGGAGAGAACGCGAAAAAGTCGAGCGAGACAAGGAAGAACTTATTCGGCTTGAAAGGGAACGTCAGCGAGCCGAAAGAGAAAGAATTGATCGAGAAAAGGAAGAATTGAGACGAGTTCAATTGAAACTGGAAGAAACGAGACGTCCAAAGCGCCCGTACGATGATGTTCCAGCTAAAAGTGATTATCCTGCTGCTGCCTCCCGTAGACCACGCTATGAAGGAGACTCTCGGAGGTATGAAGCCCCATTGCCGGCACATGACTACAAAGATACTCGAATAATGTATGTCACTATTTTTTATTTAGAATAGCTTAGTGGTTTTTTATTGTCGACTTGATTGGCAACTGATCATTTCATTTCATTCAGACATGAAAATTTATGGGAAATTTTGTTCTGGTTTTAGGGATCGAAAAGATGTTCGGTCTGATTTCGACCGCAGACCTCCAGTAGCTTCTCGATATGCAGAGAGGCCCGTAAGTACACGGGCTTTGACACCAGTACGAGAGGCTCCTGCTCGATCGGTTGTTCCAATGTGGGAAAGGAGACACGAACGAGAGGCTAGAGATCGTGACCATTATCGAGAGAAAGTAAGTTGAGGCAGTCTATGGTTTGTGCCGCTTGGTACCTAGTGCATGAGGGGTGAAACGGCTTTCTTGAAATGCAGGAAGTGAGCAAGAGCTCTCGATTGGATTCCAGAGGCAGTCGGGGAGAAAGAGAACACATTATGAGAACCGCTCCCGTTATGAACGATGCTATCGCTCGCTTTTCTCATTCAAGTGAAGGACATCGTACAGTCCCTCCGCCAGTGAAACATTCTACTGGTAAGACCGAAATTGTGACCGCCCCCATGACTTTATATGCGTTGTGTTATGTATGCATAATCTTACTTGTGGGTTGTGTGAACTAGTGATTCGGGCGAGTGATGTATTTAGTGGTCGTGAACCGGAATGGTCCCGAAGAACTTTCAATAATTCTATGTCGTCTAATGATCTGAGTCAAGGATCAACAACCTCGAATTTGTCTCGAGATGGATGGACTACTGAGAGGAAAATAATTGAGCCATGGTCGTCGGTAGCTGAAAGGTGCGTGATAACGTTATTTGTTAAACATATTTGACAACCTGCTGAAATCTGGTTGGTTACTAACTGTTACTATGGGATAATAGCAGTCGGGCAGTACATGATGTACAAGATCGGTGGGTCAGTGGAGCTGGAAATCCAATCAGCCGAAATCAAGTAGTTTCTGACGTTCAAGTTGCTCATGGATATGTGGTAAGTTAACGCCGTATTGATATTGAAGCAATAAAAAATTAGCTAGAAGTGGATAATTGAAACCGTGTTTTATTGCTTCAGCAACCTGGAAATTTCGGAATGCCGGAGAGCTCGAACAATCTAGCTCCAGCTTATCACAGCATCGAAAGGTATGCACAGCGTCGGTTCTGATGCATGTATTATGTCTGAATCGTCATCACAGCTCTTAATTTAGAACCACTAGTTTGAAAAAATATTGTATTCTTAAAAACTTCATAACAACTTGTTGGCATTTTTATGGATCTTTATCAGATCTTTAGATTATATTATCTTGAGCGTTAATATGTTAATTGTTAGGGTGCCATCTTGGAAGATTTATGTCACTCTTGTACAGGCATAATTTTTCCAATAAAAAGCTCTTAATTTCAATCCATGCACTTACAGCTAGTTTTAGTTATGTTATAGCATTTGATGCTGGTTACAAAAAAATGGAACAGTCTCTTTTTCGTGTTATGATAAATAAGTACATGACGGAGCTTGTGTCATCGCTTCAACACCACCAAATAAATTGCCTCTTCTAGAATTTATGATGTGTATTTTCGACGAAACCTCTCAATCTTATGTTTATTTGGACTCCTACGTCTTCATTTCTTCCATGCTGGAAAGTATGTTCTTTCCAGTTCCGTGTCGTAAATACTAGCAAACCTACCTATGCAAGAACTTTCTAGGGAATGTGTCTATAACTCCTAAATGTCCGTATTGAATTTTTCTAGACAGTCTCTTTGATTCAGTAGTGGGTCTTTTGTGGGTATTAAAATTCATTGTCAATCTTTTCTTATTGCGAGGCATGTAGCTAACTTGTAAAATACAGTTAGTTGGAATTTAAAAGTAAGTTTTCCATTCCGCCTTGTTGTGAACACACATACTGTAGAGGAAGGGGAAAGTACTTCGTAGTTCTAATTTAAATAATTTTGTCGCATGCCTGTTTCGGGCGAAACAAGTGGGACTCTATTCTAATAAGCCTAACTCGCATTTAAAAATGCTAGTTATATTTCTGATTAATATTGTCATGCTCGCTTCTCTTCTTTTTACAGTTGCCACCGTCCGAGAAAAACAAAGTTTGAGTTTAGTTCCAAGTATGCTTAAAAAATTTCGCTCAGTTATAGTTATTATTTAACTTTACTATTTACTGTCTAGTTACTCTCTAAAATGCAGGAAATAAAAGTATTTGACTTGGAAACTTCTGATTTCACTAGGTTTCATGAATTGCAAACTGAAACACCATAATAAAATCATTCATTTGTAATTTTTAGTACATCTTTTAATCGTCGCAATCAACTTAGCTGCATCTAATAAAAACATTTATAATTTTTCCATAATCATAACAACTCTAACTAGTAAACGTACAAGTATAAATACTAAAACTTATTTAACAAGTGACTGAAGTGCAACGCAAATGATCATATAATAATAGTAACATTTAAATCCAAGTGATACAAAATAAGTCATGTCAGATGAAGCAAATATTAACAAGCGTAGGGTATATAATATAATTCATATGATAGATAATGATTGTATAGCAATTTGTAGAAGTATGGCGTTTTGCTATCGGAAGTTAGGGTAATTGACAAATGGCGTCTATTTTTGGCACCCTAAGGGAAACAATTATTATCCTAAGGCACAAAATCCGCCACTATGTATAAAAAGGCACTAAAGAGACAGGCGGTTCCCTTTTCACTTGGTATTATTTAAAACACAAGGCACAAGCAGCCATTATTAGTACTTCCATTGCCCTATTAATTTTATGATTTGCATTGTCAGCCTTCAATAATGCTAATAATGCAACTGAACATTTGCACTCACTCAAAACAAAAAGAATATAAAAAACATAGTAATCATTCCGAAGATATTCTAAAAGTTTAAATCACTGCTATTCTTATGGGCCCCTATTAATCCCAAATGTTCAGATGCTCTTAAACCTTTAAGAGTGAATATTCAGCCCAACAGGCTTGGCACTCGAATCTTCCAACTGCCACTAAAATACATATTAGTTGATCTATGATGCCACTTGCTTTTCAGCTGCAAATTAGTTAATACAAACAGTAGGAAGTGGTATAACATAAATACAAGTCAAAATCCTACCGAAGACTCGAAAAAGCTTAGCAGGCTGTATCCACAAAATCATTCATATTAGTCTCTCGGTATGCCCACTGCATAATTGGACGTTCAGAGTTCATCATTAAGTACCAAAAAATAATTCCACCACTTCACAGTATAGTTACTTAACGGATTTCTCGCGTCATTCTGCATAACAGTATTGGTCGACCCTTAGTTTACATACCAGAGTTTAATCTTACTTTATACGATATTTTCCAGTTTCGTTAGTTAAGTAGCTCTCAGATGATTTGTCTTTCATAACTTATTGAATGAATGAGTTGGTTGAACACGGAGGGAAAGGAAGGACGAATATGGATAGAATGTGAATGATCGGAATGGATTTTCAGTCTTAGTTGACCCAGCCCTTTTCACACAAGGAATTAAGAGCTCACTTCCTTAGAATAAATTAGTAAAATTAAGCCATTTTCCCTTCGAATACACTCTCATGTAAAGTAAACAATCAATATAAGTCCGTATCTGTTTTGTTTCTGTCTTCTAGTCAAACATATTCAATATTCTCACAGTATGCATGAGTGAAATCAATCATTGACTAACAGCTGATACTATATAATCTAAAAGTTAACTTGTAAAAAATGATCATTGTCAAGAAATTGACTAGGACATACTAATGTAGTTTCTAACTTAACAAACATGCATTTGAATTTTACAAATGAATCTAAACTGCTTGATAAAACAGAAATATATAGTTATTAACTAACTGAAAGATAAATTAGGGATTGTCGTTACAACCCAGCATGAACTTTTTCATAGAATACACATTAAGTCTTACTGATTTTAAATTACTGTCTTTTTTTGCATAAATTAATGCTTTCTATACATATTGTTCCCAAGTGCCCAGCATTCGTAATTAGTAGTAGAAATGATAAAAAATCAACCAAACACAGATATATTTAGAATAACTTATAAATGAAAGCCTGCCGCTTTGATCCAAAAACTAATGAATAATGAACGATTCAAAGCAAACGGAAGAAGAAGCATATTCTCAAAGAAATCTACTAAATATTCACACCCTAAAATAAAAATTATCTGGAATACAACGAAATAAATAAATAATCAGAAGTTTCCGTAAGTGAACACAATAGAAGTAGCTAATAGTATACGTACTCCATAACTAATGTGGCCATCCAGTTTACAATCTTTCATCGATATTACCTTTCGTCATTCATTTTCAATAGGTGTAATAAAAGGAGAATTAACCAGCTCCATCTTTTCATCGATAAGTCCTATTAAGTCAAATCTAAATACCTACACATTTATCTACCGTACAAACCAGCAACAACAACCATGTTCTGTATCATGCATGTGGTTTTAGTAACCTGAGAGTGAGTACGATGAGAGCGCCGCAGAACAAACTTGGCAATACAGTAGTTGTAATTAGATTATAATTGTTCGCACAACCTCCAAAAGGCACAGTAAAATTGGTGGGCAAAGCAACACACTAGTATTGCTCAAAAAACGTTTAGAATATACTACATAAATATCCACATTGCACAGGGTTGAAAAATACATTTAATTTAAGTTGTTCAAGACACTCCAGGAATCAACACCACGCCTCACGTGACGGTCCGGTAAAACTTTCATCATCACTGGACTGTCCGCCATACATGTCGGCAAGTTTCTTGAATCGAGGTCCAAACGTGGGCAGATAATCAAAGTTCAGATCCTCATCATCAGTGCCTGATGCTAAGGACGAAAGAGATCCCATCGAGTTCCCATCCCCTTCATAGGCATAATTTCTCACGTCATCATATGGGAGACCATCTGGATCGTTGTCAACCTTGTTCTTGTTTCCTTGCAAAAAGCTTTGGATATCCGGCCCTTCTCCGTTCTCAGGAGCTAACATACCACAATAAAAAGGCAATCAGCATAAGAATAAATGGAGAATACATTAGCTAAATAATGTCCCACAACTGCAAAAAAATAGTCGATGATAATTTACTGTACCTCTTCCACGCAATTCATCCATAGCCATTTTGTTGTGAGGGTTATAAGCTCCATTTGTTGGTTTCATGAGCACGGATAAGTCGTATGCAGTTTGATCACCTTCGCCGCCTCCTTCATCATCATAGTTGATAATATTTTCCCGCACATCATCCCCGAAATCTCCTTTTACAGTCTCATAATTTCTTCGTCGCCTATATACTACGATAGCGACGATCAATAACAGAAGAATAAGGATACAGACCAGCAAAATAATGATGAAGTTCATATCCACACGCAAGCTGGCCGCAACGGCAAAGGGAGAATCACATGATGTCACATTGAATGTGGCAAAACTTGGTTGACCCAGATTAATGTACTGCGCAAGTAGGTAAAAAATTGGTTAGTTTACCACTATGCGTTCATCAAATGCATATTATATCAAAAACATTAGCTATAAATAACACGTTATTAGTTAGTTACCTGTTGTGTTCGACCTTCTCCTTTGAAAGTGACGTTCTGAATACAACCAACAAATTTTTCAGTCGCTGGGATGTCATTCCAATTCATGTTGGCTTGAAGCTTCCTGGGTTCAAATGATAGGCCACCAACTTGCATAGGACCATGCACGTTGAGCTGTGTGTTCCTGCCCACAGGTTTCGCAGAGGCGTAACACGAGGTTTCTTTGCTTGGACAATTATTAATACGCATGGATATATCCTAAATAGAGGAAAATACCATTACAACATGCGCGCAACATTACAAGCGGTGCACACGAAAAGGACCTAAAACTTACATTTTCAGACCAATCTATCGATATTTTCTGAGACTCGTCATTATCCAGTCGAGAAGATTGAGATATCATGACAGCGGAAACACCGGTTCCGTAGCTCATTAGCAGTTTTGGTTTTCCGTTCAGCAGCTCAAGAGATATAAAATCTATGAAAAACACCGAAATTAAGACACCTGTTGAGCAGAATTGTTTTTGCATGCGCAACTTAATTTCAAAAGTATCAAATCACTCACCAGAGACGTTGGTAGAATATGTTGGCCCATTATAAAATAACAACGCATTCTTCGTATATGTCTTGAACTGAATTTCCAAAGTGGAAACACTGCAAACAGATAACGGTGGATACCAAGCATAGCCGGTACCGTCCATGACAATAGACGTGACTTCACACCGGGGACCATCATATCCTCTCTCACACTCACATCTGATTACAACATACAACATATAATATAACACCATTACGAATTTGTTCGAGTAAGTTTCCTTTTCAGTAAAAAAAACATTGATTAGTACATACTTGAAACCCTTAACATCTCCACCCGAGTGACACGTCCCTTGATTAAAACAAGGATTTGGCTCACATTTGGTTGGTAAGTCCGATTGGCAAATGCAATTAGGAACGATAGAAGCATTTACACCCACAAATGAACTGGTGTTCGTAAAAACTTGCAGAGCTTTGTCTTCTATCACAAGCTCATTGGTGCAACTAGATTCACAATGTAGTCGTTCAGTCAAACATTCGTCCACTCGTATCATGGAAATCTTAATTTGCAAAAGTTGCTCCAGCTAGCATTCAATTAATAGAAAAAATTAGCAACAAAATCCCCTTATTTTTATGATTCACTACAATTTAATCTTATCTTGTTCGGAATTCAGAGAGAAATTATGCAGATTTAGTACTAAAAATATAATGCAGAAAACAAAGGACAAAGGAGGCGTACCTTTTCTTTTAAAGTGCTCATTCTTCCGTCCAATTTTTCTGGCTTGTAAAACGGTGAATTGTGAACAGAGTATCGCACGTCTATCTCAGGAGCATCAGCATTGTAACCGATAGGTATATTCACGGTGAAGATATCGACATTTTCGACAGGAACGTCAAATGTATTCGCAATTTCACGTTGCAACATATCCTTTTTGCTGAGTCCTTGAAACTATTACATTTATCATGGAATTAACTAAACTTCATTCTATTACGACGACAAACCTTGAACAGTGAAATGAAATTATAACATACCCTTGGTTCTGGGGCAATGAATTCTTCTTGAGTCACTCCAGCAAATCTGAATGAGCCGGAACTTAGAACTGCCTCGTCGGTTATTTGCTTCACAGTCACATTCACCAGAGAATCAACTCTGTTACCAAACTTCCTATCACTGACCTGTACGCAATAATCAGATGAAATACATTTTTCACAATTAGAAAATGATTTTTGAACTTTTAACTGAAAGCAACACAATTTTTGCTTTTTTGCATCAAAATTACCTCAAAATGAAGAGTATATTGTCCCTCCGGAGTCGTTGGGATCATCCCAATCGTGCCAGCGTTGTCAACCGTAAAGTGTGGGTGCTGTTGGTTTTTCCAGCGAAAAGACTTATCAGGTAAATCCCAGTCATCCAGATCTGTCACGTAAACTCTACCAATGTTGAAGTCCGAATCTTCTTTATATTTATAGACAAAAATACTACTTTCGCCGTAAGTCATAGGGTTGTCATTTTCATCCCCAATGATCACAGTCAAAATGCTTATTCCTTTTTGAGGTGGTTTCCCACTGTCCGTAATTTCAATCGGCAATTTATATTGTTTCTTAGCCTCTCGATCAAAATTGTCTACCGTAGCCATCAATCTTCCATCTACTATAATTGAAAAAAGTTTCACTTGTTAGTCAAAAAGCACAAAATGAAAATAAAGAAAAGAATCAACAGCAGCTTGTCAACACATGTAAATTACCATAAACTTGAAATTTTGAAGTAACATCACTGTCAGCAGTAGAAGCCAATGTATAAGTAAAGGGTCTACTGTTTTCAGGGGTATCATAATCATCCGCTTCTAATCTAGCAATAAGACCTCGAGGCTGATTTTCTTGCCAAACAACAGGATTTTGCTAAATTTTGCAATAACAAAAAGTCATTAGTCGCATGCTTATACTGTCTATTTAAGCATAAAATGTACTAAAAATAAACTCACGCTGCTCAAGAAAGGAGCATTGTCATTGACGTCGATCAGGTTTATTGTGAGTTGGGTAAAACTTTTAAGCCCATTTCCATTGTCATCTTGTGCTTCTATCAACAGCTGCCATACAGAATTGCCGCCGGTACCAGCATCTCTGTCCAACCGCTGAAAGGGAAGATAAAAAACATTATTCGTATTCGAAACTATGCAATCCAGATCCAAGCTGCGAAGTATCATCAAAACTTGAAAAATACCTTGATAACTTTGATACAGCCTCCACTGTCAATTTTGAAATGTTCGTCTTTGTCGTTTAAAGAGAATTTGATGCGTTGAGGTTCGTTTCTATTTTCAATATCAGGATCCCAGGCAGCAACCTAAAACAACAAAATGCAAACTGAAAGCTCATCCTTCGGTAAAAAAAAAAAACTAATGTTAAGCATTAGGGTTTTTGAAATCATTCTTTACCCTGAAAATGCAAGAGCTAGGGATTTCTTCCTCTGCAAATGTTACATTCCGTTCACGATCTTCAAACTGTGGCGGCTCATCATTAACATTCTTTATGGTGATCTCTACAGTTGCTGTAGCAGTATCTTTGCCATCTGATGCTTCTATCGTCAGCACATACTATAATCGTAAAATACAAATCGTTATTTCTAAACCAATAAATGAGCGTTTCTAATACACATTGAATATATGGTGTCGTTAAGTAGTTGGATTGAGCTTTGAGCACTAACATTCTTCTTTTTCTCATAGTCAAGTGTCTTGTTCTTGTTCACAAAAATATCTCCACTTTTCGAAGTCGATTGGATGACGAAAACGTCGTCCTCGTTCCCACTTATGATCGTGTAAGTAATAGGAGAAGCTAAAAATATGAAAAACAATTTTTTTAAATCATCCAGAAACGGAAATGTACTTTTAGTATTTTTTAGAAAAAATCACTCACCAATATCCTTGTCTTCAGCTTTGACTTCTAAAACCTTGATATTATCCGCATCTTCGGCAATTTCTGCCTCGTACTTAGTTTTTACAAAAATCGGAGGGTTGTCGTTCATATCAGCAATTTCAATTTTGAGCGTGAGTTGTCCTATTGAATTTTAGTATTAAATACACACGTGAATTTTATACATTAATGCAAGAATCCCAGCGTTTCTTTCAACTACTTAATAACATGCAGTTAAAACCATACTTATATTCGGAGTGCCATCTTTTTTTTCTACAGATGGGGCACCATCTTGTGCAAACACCGTAACTTGGTACACATCTTTGGTTTCTCTATCGAACATTTTGCGTGTTTTTATTTCTCCACTTCGCTCATCTATGTGGAAAAATGCTTCGTCTTCTTCTTTAAGCCTATACGTCACCTACAGAAAATATTGACATGACGACAATGATTTCAAAACCCAACGGAGGAAAATCCATATTAATCTTGGAAAAATCGGGGCTTACCAGATTATTAGGCGACGTGCCATCAGGATCAATAGCTCTGACTTTCATCACTGAGGTTCCAATGGCTTGATTTTCCAGCACACTTCCTGATCCCGTTTCTTGAAAGTATGGTTTTTCATCATTTTCATCCTCAACAAGTACTGTAATAAGTGTTTCAGCAGCCAGTTCGTGCTTATCCTACATCAAATTTACAATATATTTCATGTTTATCTACGGCTCAACCAATGCGTTTATGCAAAGGCTGATTAAAAAATAGCGTATTGATCGTTAAAAACTAGTCCTTTCGAATTACTTACCGTCGCTCGTATGGTTAAAGTGTATCTAGAAACAGATTCATAGTCGAGCTGTTTATCTAGCTTCAGTGAAGTGCTCTTGGAGCCACTCTCCAAAATGAACATAAAGTCTTTATTCGTTGGTTCAGTTTGACCATTTACGATTTCATAGAATACCAAGTTATCCACTCCATTGGGTCTGTATAAAATCAAACACATTTTTCACTAAAAATTTAAAAAATAAACATTAAAAATTAATATCATTCTTGCTTCTTACTCAGCTGTCAGAACTAATAGAGGTATACTTCTGTTCACAGAATATTCTTTGACTCTCACTTCCGGCACATGATCCTTAAACTTAGGTGGCTTCAATTTCGGCTCTATAACTTCAATAGAAATATTAGTCTCAGATTGTCGAGGGATGAACCCTTTGTCAAATGCATATGCTTTAAGAGTAAACTTGCGTCCAATGAGTCCCTGTGATGTCAAAAATTAAATCAAAATCTTTTGCTGATAAATACACATAAAGCCACACATTGCCATTTAAATGCAATTGATATACTTACAATAACAGACTTTTTCAACTTAATTTCCCCATTGGCTTGTTCAATTTCGAAGAAGTCCAAGTCTTCAGGTGACCTAGGATTATTTTCCCCAAACCGATACTGCACAGTTCCATTATCACCATCATCAATGTCGGTGGCAGATATCCTCATTACAACTTTGCCCACTGTCATATCCGACGGAATAGATGCCTTGTATTCCTAAAGAAGTCATAAAACACACATTTGTTAGTTGTTGAAAGACAAATACAACCAAGCCCGTATTTATGATTCTAGATTGATGTTTTTGCTATCGTTCACGATCATAAACATTCAAATAGTACATTTAGACAAGTACATTTACTATTTTCACAAAGCATTTCGTTCACGTTCTGTGTCATTTAATATTCTTAGAAATCTGATAGACAATTTTAAACTCTTGATCATTTGTTATCTAACCGTAGTAATATAGGAAGGAAATCACCCGATCGTCAGTATCAGTATATTACGTGAACATAGAGCTTAAACGTAATTAGTTACGACAGTACACAGGAAGTTATCATTTGTTCAAACTTGCTGATATCATGTAAAATATTTATCTATCTACTGATAACAAATGTAAAGACAGCTCCCAAATCTATCGTACACAGGGTGACTCATTTTTTGTAGCATAATTGCTAGCAGTAAACCAAAAAAATAAAACAGAAATGTGTTCCATAATATCCATCGAAGTTTCAAGCATATAAAACCAAACCAAGCACAGTTCAAGTTCAAAAAAATATATTTATACCATACCAACCTACCTGACGATCCAAGCCTCTATATGCCTTTTTGTATGCAGCGTGCGGATAAAATGAAAAGCCTATAGCACTCACGTCATTAGCCATTCTAATCACAATTTCAACACTCCAAATGTCTTTCACACAACTACAGAATGTAAAAAACAAAACAACTTACGAATTTATCAAACATGGGCTGGTTGTCATTTTTATCTGTGATTTCAATCCTCAAAGTACATATAGCTGTCAGTTCAGGCCTTCCATTGTCAATAGCTCGAACAGTAAAATAAGCTACTTTCGCTCGTACTGGTTCATCACGGTCAAACATCTACAAACATTAACTAAACAATATGAAGCTCGAAAACAGAAAAAAATCATTCTTTAAACTGCTCTCAATTAGTATTCAATGAAAAATATCATTCCCATACCTTGCGGGTGGTCACTTCTCCTGTTTTCTCATTAATATGAAACAAGTCTCCCTCCTTATCTTTAGACGCGGTGGAATATCGCACTGTTCCACCATTTTCTGGCGGGTCATCGTCGGTTGCTAATACCTGAACAGTGATTGTTTGACATACAATTTTAATTCCAATGACAGAGCAAAAATATATATATATATATTTCACAACATACAATTTCATAAAAAATTTTCACATTCCAGGATGCTTACTGACTGTAAATCTTACCGTAATAACGTGAGTTCCAGATGGTTCAGCTTCACTCACTTTTGGTTGATAATCCGAACAGGATTTGAAAATTGGTTTATGTAAGCTATCAAGCGAGGATCGCCGACTGTCAAACTACAATTTGAAACAACATAAAATATCATACAATTTTCATTACAGCAATCACCAGACAATAGAACTGAAAAATTGCAGTATGCCTATATTTGAACAAAAATTTGAGAATAGAAAGTATACAAATATAGCACAAAGTAAATGTAAATCATATCTTCATGATCTTGACCAATTGTTGAGTAATCGTTTGACTCAAATGTCAAAATGAAGTTACATGTAGTAGTAGTAATAGGGCGATTTAGGATAGGACAGTCACTGAATTATGTTTCGTTTCTGGACTGTGTTTTCATAGTTTTCAATGAGCAAATAAAAATGGAAGTATCAGCTTACCACACCACGGTAGCCACTAGGTGTTGAAGGGTAGGATGACATATAAGTTGAATCTCGTCTACTTCGAAAAATTTTAGGTTGAAGATAATCAAAGTCTGCAAATAGCAAAATAATAGCTCAGTTAGTTAAAATATCCAAATATATATTCAATTATACATTTTTGTTTCACACAGAAACGGAAAATTTGACAACCTACTTTAAATACTACATGTCAACAAATATCATAAAAATATAGGTAAGAAAACCATTTCCGGATTTGGATTTCAACCTGAAATCAAATTACGAGTCTGCATACAGCATACATATTTTTTCATACATAGGTAATTGGCTTTCAAAATCAGAAAAGAGGCTATGGGAATTTTTTAGGCCTTGCCACACGGAGCTAAACTATCATCATAGCGAGCATACTATCATACTTTGAGGCCGATTTATAGTAAGAATTTTTACATTTACTATTTACTGATTGAACTGACCATGTAATAAGCTCATGCATGGAGATTTGGAGTAATAATTATGACAGACAAGAAGACAATAGTTTTAGTTATGTCACTGTCAAGTTAATACATTCAAGCCGTACAAACCATTGAATACAAGTCAAGGTTTAAAAACTATGTTTCATTAAGACACGAAAGCTTGCAGCACAATGCTGTCTCATCTAAAAGCGACATACACAACTTACTAAAAGATCCAATGCTTGCTACTGATGAATTCAACTCCAAATTAATGTTTGGCCAACTATACAACTTATAAATATCTATATTATTCAAGCTAGAGTGAGGGAGTAAAATTTTGATCGACGTTCCCATTCATAACAACCTTATAGTTTGCTTTCTAAATACTACCATTTTGACCAGCTTTTTCTTATACAAAATGCATGTTTCCGAACACAACAGTTTTAAACACTTTTCATTAAATAAATAAAGTTTAATGCCCTTCTTTTTTGTTTCATATGAGAAAATGAGAATGCACTTTACCGATGGTGAGTTTGCTATTTTGGTTGCGCTGAAGCATTGGTCAGTAAATTCGCAGAAGCACGCATTTGACGACCAAGAGTTTAAGGTAACTAAAAATGGGAAATTAAAATACGCTGGACTTAAGGACTGTCAAAAAAAATGAAGACGATTTATTCTAATTTTGTTCATCAATCAAGGCAGTGAAGAATCCCAGTCGCAAAAATATAATTCTGAATATCTACTTCTTGGAAAAATTCTCCCAGGGGAAGGGGTGATTAAAAAATATAACATAATCATTATGCAGTGAACTTCACTTGCATTTCGTTATATTCGGGTATATGAGAGTCCTAAGCACAAGTTTTCAATACTTTCCCATACAGCGAAAGAGGACGGGAAGAAATCGCTCATCCTAACGCTATTTTGAAAGGAGTCATTATCATACTGGTCATGTAACCCCTGGAAGAGTGAAAGATCACAAAACCTTTTGTAGTTCATTTTCATTGATACAAAAATACATTTATAGAAAATTTCACGTCACGATCTTCCGCACATAGACATTTGAAAACAAATAAGTTAAATGGCTTTCCATGCATGAGCGTACACAAACGAATATTTCGAAGTTTCTTATTCAATAGGTATTAATTAATACATAGATATTTTGAATATTTCCCAGTTTTAAATGCACTCTGCTACTTTTTGGTACCCACTTGCTATGGAATATCGTACTTTTCAGTTTGTCGCTGTTTGCTGTTTAATACATGATTCTCATTCAATTTACACACACTGTTCTGAAAAGGGTTCAGAAAATGTGCCCTAAAATCTGCAAGCACTTGGACAAAATATACATCAAATATGTCTGTCCACGTACTTGTACGAGTTGGTACTAGCCAAAAAAGCTTTATTCAGACTCGCATGGGCACAAATGAAAATCACATTCAGAGATCACAACATAATAGAAAATAGAGCTTGAATGCATGGTGTAGCATTTTAAAGGAAAGATCTTTTTAGCAGCTTGACCTGAAAAGACATCCACAGAGAACAATATCACTTTACATTACATGCATAGATGACGAAGTAAAGGAACAAAAGAGAACATGAGAATGGGAAACTTTGTACGCAGTGCTTTTACAAAAGATGCTTAACAAGCCCTTGTTGTTATTTTTGTTGTTATTGCTGCTACATTTACACAGGGGTGGTACAATAACATTGACCGATTTTGGTTGCATGTTTAGCTATTTAAAACGCCGAACAAATTAATTTACATGTTCCAAAATTTAATGCGAATCATCAACGAAATTATGTACATCAAGGTTCCACCGTTCCACTACTAACACCGGCAGTAGTAGCGGCAGGCAAATACTTTTCCAGACTATTTCATAGCAATCAGCTGTACACGGAGATTTGAACGGGCAATTGTGTTGGGCAGGATGAATCGTACTTCAACAGGAATAACATAACTCACGTCCGCTGGGAGAAAGTTTGAGTTACCTTTGGGGTCTATGACTTTCACCGCCCAAGTGGGTATCGCCCTAAGTCAGAGTTAAGAGTTTCAAATAAATTTACGGAAAACGCAGGGTTCTATATTGAGTACGTTACGCTATAAAATCGCGAGGCGAAAACGTTTTGCCTCAATTTTATGGTAAGGATGTCAAATTTGCTCATGACGACGTCGTAATTGGCGATTTTTGAATTCACCTGTAGAGTATATTTACGCAAAAGCTGGCTTCAGATTTGGGTGTAACTAACATGCATTTAAAGATGAGGAATACCAGAGAATACGTTGTAGCACACACGTTTTCTATGGTAATGCCTATGAAGTCTCTTAATTCAAGTGCCTTGGATTTTTTCGAACCCGTGTTTTTACCAGCGAATTGAACATACGAGAAAAAAATATAAATGGCCACTGGAGAGTTGTAAACGAAGAGCAAAATTTTATTGTTCCAGAGCAGCTGGAAAAAGTTTTTTAATCTAAAAAAATGAGGTGTCACCCGACAGAGAAAAAGCAGGGCTTTCATAAAGAGTACACCGAAAAAATTCATAAGCCATAAGCGTCGAATCATAGAAAACGAATCATCGTTGCTGTTTATAGAAGCCCAAAGCCGTATAAAATTTTGTCTGATTGCTTTTTTAACACACGTAAGATACGAAACGCGCGTTTAATTTTGAAATGGACCAATCAGAGC
>Ga0210040_10003375_pt1 | contig 21621 bp, 26 predicted proteins | sample CryGeyCG12114_NA_FD_185462 | JGI IMG/M metagenome (GOLD analysis project Ga0210040, IMG submission 185462) | Groundwater microbial communities from aquifer - Crystal Geyser CG19_WC_8/21/14_NA (SPAdes) (version 2) | ecosystem: Environmental > Aquatic > Deep subsurface > Groundwater | place: USA...
TGCGACTTCACAGTCTTCCTTGTATGGTAGCAACAATACTGCTTTTCCATCGTTTTACGATATCGGCAGATACACTCGCTCCCAGAGGCGTCCCATTGTCAAGTATTTTCATGATTTTGCTAATAAATCAAACTGCATATGTCATGTGTTTAATAGTGATTATAATATTATGTCTGAAATTTAGGAGCCTCGCTGTACGACCCTCAGAAGGATTTCAGTTGCCTTGATGGGTCCAAACTCATTCCATTTTCGTTTGTACGTTACTTTTTAATCAGTTTACGAAGCCCTAGTTCTAGTAAAATTAAAATTTGCTTTAGTATGCGGACCTTCTATTGTTAAAGAGTTTTCGAAATCTTTATTTGTTGTAGGTAAACGATGACTATTGTGATTGTGCCGATGGTACTGATGAACCAGGAACATCTGCATGCTCAAGAGGCTCATATTTTTGCCTTAACGCTGGTCATGTTTCTTTTTCGATCTCATCTTCTAGAGTTAATGATGATATATGCGGTAAGCAGCGTTTCTAAGTTAGTGTTTATCGGTTTGACGCATGTACAACATCTAATAGTTTACATACTTTCAGATTGCTGCGATGGTTCAGACGAGTTCTCAACCAATGTAAACTGTCAAAACACTTGCGACGAGCTTGGAAGGGCTGCCCGGGAAGAAACTGAGCGCCTAACAAAACTTGCTCGTGAAGGATATCAAAAACGTTTAGAAATGAGCCAGAAAGGAAAAGAAATAAAACAAGAAAAAGACCTAGAAAAAGCCAAGCTGGAATCAGAAAGAGTCAATGCTGAAGCTTTGCGGGAGGCAAAACGAAAAATTAAAGATGAAGTTGAAATCCCTGAGAAAGAGGCTCTAGAGCGCCATCGTCTAGCCCAAGAAGAACTCCGAAAACAACGAGAAGAAGCCGAAAACCAAAAGGCTGAGAATGAGGCTGACAATATGTTTAACTTATTAGACTCTAATGGAGATGGGAAAGTGACCATAGATGAAATCAAAGTGCGACAAACTTTTGATCGCAACAAAGATGGTGAAGTGTCCGATGAAGAAGCCATGTTTTTCCTTGACATGCAAGAAGAAATGACTAAAGAGGAATTCATTGGCACCGGATGGTCGATAGCTAAGCCATTTTTCCTCATGGAGCAAGGGATGTTCACTCCCCCTGAACAACACAAGGAGGAGCAAGATGTTGAGGAGAACCAAGGGGAGGAAACTGACGGCGATGTAAACCAGGATAATAATGAACCAGAGAATAAAGAACATGGAGGAAATGAAGAGCAAGATGATTATCAAGAGCAGGGATTGGATGAACCAGATGAAGAAGAAGAAAGGGAGGAATCTGCGCCTGCTCCGGCCCCAGAGTTAGAATATGATGAAGAGACAAAACAGCTCATTGACCGTAAGAATGACAACATTTATTTTTTCGTCCAAACTGATACCATGTCTGTCAAAGTCAGAACTGTGATACAATGACCATGATTAATTTTTTGTGTATAGATGCCAATATAGCTCGATCTGAGTTTAATGAAGCTGAAGATAAAGTAAGAGATGTTGTGAATAAATTGCAAGAAATTAATGACGTTTTAAATCTCGATTTCGGGGAGGACGACCGATTCGCTCCAATGCTAGGCCAATGTTATGAACTCCAGGATAGGGAATACATTTATACACTTTGTCCATTCAAAAGTGTAAGAACTCTTTCAGTGTAAAGACCAACTATGCAGCGTGTGTTAAATTAGTCAAGCATTATGATTTTTTTCTTCCCTCAGGCGACACAGAAGGGACGTAATGGAGGGGGTGAAGTCAGTTTAGGAAAATGGGGCTCCTGGTCAAGTCCTGATTATTCAAGCATGTTGTACGATCACGGTCAATCTTGTTGGAACGGTCCTACACGCTCAGTCAAAGTAAGTTTTGTAGTATGCTGTTTAAGGTTATCATAAATATTTTGTAAATGCCCTGGGTCAATCGCCATATAATGATGTCCTTTTCACAGGTACACATTAAATGTGGTTTAGAAAACGAAGTAGTATCTGCCAGTGAACCGTCTAGATGTGAATATGCTTTTGATTTTCTCTCACCAGCTGCATGTGAAAAACCAGAGACGCCAGCAAAACACGATGAATTGTAATTTTCTTTAGACTCATTTTGAATTATAAGAAACAATAGATATGACTACAGTGTATGCTTCAATTCCGAACCGTAGAAGGTAATTATGGCAATGTGAGTGAGTACCGGATTCATTATAGATAATAGTGGATGTTATTATATCCAGCTTTACATTATCAATTATGAGAATCTGTAAAATATTTTTAATAAACGGTGTTGCAGAGAACTCAAATCATTGTACCAGTGAGTGAGCAAACAAACAGTCGTAAATTGTATGCTACAAAGAAGAGTTTTTAGTTTCCATCAACTTTGAATCCGCTCTTAAAGATTTATTCTTTTACAACTCTTTTTGTTGTCCATTATTATTCACACTTAGCTCCACCTGATGGATTATACGCATATAAATTTAAGTCCTCCAATTGATAAAACAAAGTTTATTATTACCATCATATTTGCAAATATCAGACACGTACCGCACGCCTACGCCATTTAGTATTGCAAACTTTCAACAATACTTTTCAGCCACTCACAATGGAATCCTTTAAAAGATTGCGAAGAATCCAACAAAACATAGAAATTTTACGAAAGAAAATAAATGAAGTTAGTTAGTTAGTTTCTTCTGGCAGCAACAACCACAAAGGATTCCAGTCCCATCTACAAATGTTTAGTTAGTTAGTACTTCCACCCTGCTAACTATAACTAACTCAATTATTCATGAAAGCATTATCCCGGATTCCGTAATAAAAAGTCAACACTATACTAGCTAGCTAACTTCCAAAAAAATTGGGACCTGATGGAGTGACTTATTGGCTTTGTTAAGATCCGTCTTGCACACTTTATTCTCATTACAGTTCTTATAGCTTTTAGTTCCATCAAGCACTATCATTATTTATTACAATAGAGTAGTTACGAGGAGAACAAGTATTTTTCTTTTCTCTGTCACGTAGTTATAATAATATATCTCACTAAAACAGTGACTGATCTCCATTTGATGCAGACGCGTAGTTGCATACAAATAAATACAGATGCATAACATGTGATTTCATAATATATATAACTTATTGACTGCAGACAATTTTATAATACAACGACCTAAGATGTCCGTACGTTACTTACTTACGTTTGTGCTACAAAAAATCATAGGAATCAATGACAACAGTATTCTATAGAAAAAATAATACAGCATAGTTGTATTCATTCTCATTGATGGTATGTTTTTAAGTGTTTAAGTAATAATAATGTACGCTGCTGGATCGCCACCCATTACATAGCAAATGAGCCTAGTGATCATCAATTGTTGGAGTCACTCACTAACGAATGTACATATAGATAACAAAATAACAATACTTATGTACAGTACCACACACGAAATAATTCATACGCGCAATATTCCTTTATAAATACTTGGCTCAAAACACAAAATATATGGAAACATGAAGATTATTGTAAGATGTTGTGTAGGTATAGTTAGTTAATCACAAATTTCCATGTCCCAATAATCTGTGTCTCAATCAAGTTCAAAGAATGGAGAGGGAAAATGTGTGTGGAACACAAACAGGTAACTGAAATCATTACAGGCTTTAACAAGGATATTTGCTGTTTAGTCTACTGGGAACTCTTTTTGAATTGCATGGATGAATAGATGACATCATATGGACAAACTATGAGGCGCTGCTAAAATGTGGAGTGGATAGCTTAATTGGTGCGCCGCAACAAAATTTCAAGGATTTTAGAGGGAAAAATATTGTTTTAATCTCAAAGAGAATACAAAAGAATGGAAAATATAGTTGAACCAAAGTAGATTGATTCGTTGAATTCAACGGCTTTGGCTTTTTTCAAAGAGAAGTCCAAATTACATAAGCTGGGGAAAAAATGTCGAAGATACGTAGTTCATGATGTCATGTTAGAGAAAATGCAAAAGATGATCTTACAAAAGAACTGACGATGGCTGCCGTAAGAACTGGAAAAAAGGAGGAGAAAAATATAGTTTATATAAATAACAGTATAACAGGTAGTGAAAATGAAGACAACAGCAAAATGTAAAATCTTAGGGTAACTTATTAATAATTAATTGGTCAGGTAAATCATAAAATGCCAATCTAAACTAACTTATATTCATGCTGGCATTTGTACACACATAGCTTTGATAAGTGAAGGAGTTAATTAGTGCTATCATGTCCATTCATCATCAGTACGTTAACTAATTGAGACTGGGAATAATAATAATCATACAGTACAACTAAATTATAATAACAAGGACAATGGACAACAATAATCCACAGTGAAAAATATTAAGTTCGAGTAAAAGCACATGTAGGAAAGATATAAGGAAGGCTAGATAGGGAAGGTTCATGCTATATAATATGTACTTTTCTAATATTAAAACAGTGTGCATTTCATGTAGCAGTACTACTATAGTTATTATTAGTAAAGTTATGATGATGATGATATACAATTCATTTTTGTTCCTAACGTAGGCAAATTATGTATTATTATAGAATTGTGCACAATGATTTCCATCGACCAGGACGTCCACTTCCAGGCTTTTTATCCTTACCCCTCTTTTCTTTCTGCAAGAATGAAAACACGGACAAATTATGCAACAATTCATAACTTGACCTCTTTGTATACACGTTTACGAAACATCGTATGCAGACAGACTATATGTGCACTATCTGACATTACAAAATTAAACCTATTTCATTTTGCATAGGGTCTTAAGTCTGAGGTTCAAGCTTTATGCCGCAATTTTCTGATCGCTCAGAGGCTGAACGAAAACGAGAAAAAAATTTCAATGATAAAAAAACTAGTTAAAAATATCAATTGACAGCAGTTAAAAATTAAGTGGAACTGAGGAATACAAATAATGATTTTATTCTATACTGGCCTACTTTGATGTGTGTGTATGTGCGTGTGTGCAATGCGCACGGAATTTCATGATTAAAATAAAGCTATTACTAGTATTATTACAGTCCAAAGTTATTTAGTTAGTTAGTTATCAGAAAATGTGTGGATCATCGAAAATTTGGCAAGTTAGAATTTGCCCTCGCAAGATTGAGTCTAGCTAAAGGCCAGCGGGCCCGGCTAGTTAATTATACTGTGTAAACTTGTAAACCAAAACTCTGAAATATATATATTTTTTAAACAGCTAGTACACTGGGTTTCGCTTCGCTGCTGAACTCGAAACTACAAGTAAACACTTCGTATTTTACAGTCGTTTCCTAAAAATTAAATGCAGATCAAATGGAAGACAATGAGCCACTTACATCTTTCCTAATTTCTCTAACAAGAGTATAGAAAGCGTCATCAACACCCATACGAGTTTTCGCAGATGTTTCAACAAAAGGAATACCATACTGTCTGGCAACGTCTCTAGCTTCCGTTAAACGAACAGTCCTAGCTGAAAGATCGCATTTATTACCTACCACTGCAAAATAAATCAAACACAAATCAAGGATTACATTTTAACCTTAACAGTTAACACCAATGATGTTAATTGAAAGAGTCGGAAAAATTAAAATCTGCAAGTGTACTTACAGACCATTGGGACATCATCAGCATCTTTTACACGTTTAATTTGTTCCCTATACATACTGATGTCTTCAAAGGATTTTGAGTTGTTTACAGCAAACACTAAGAGAAAGCCTTCACCAGTTCTCATATATTGATCCCTCATGGCACTGTATTCTTCTTGACCAGCAGTGTCTAGGATGTCGAGTAAACAAGTTTCTCCGTCGATAACAACTTGCTTCCTATATGAATCTTCTATCGTTGGATCGTATTCGTCGACAAAACTAAAAGATTTAAGAATTAATAATTAGCATTATGATAAATTCAAATTACGAACTAAACAATCCAGTGAAATGAGTACTTACTGGTTTTGTATAAGCTGTATTGTTAAGGCACTTTTGCCCACGCCACCAGCTGTGAGAAAAAATACCATTTCAGATTTAGCTTCATGTACTATTGTGACATAAGACATTTATATTTACGATGTATATGAAAAAAGTACCTCCTACTACTACCAGCTTATATTCCGTCATACTGGAAGAGATTTAAGGACAAGTTTTGGTGAAAGAATTATGAGCAGTAGCTCCAACAGTCCGACACTTCAAAACAGCCAAGCCAAACTTGTACGCAACGTATATTTGTGCACCTGAACTTAAGTCGTGTACTCGAAGATTTTTTGGTGGAAAAATCGTTTTTTTTTTTCAACTAAAGAGAGTCTTCACTTTAGGATCTACCATACAACATTATTATTGCAAGTTAACAGAGCTAAAGGATCCGATCCATTGGCTACAGTAAAAATATATATTAATATGATGGATTGGACACTTTGTGGGAGTAACATAGGCACGGAAAATATGACAGCACCAGTACACAAACACAACTGACGAAATACTTAACTTCTACAGATATTTCAAAACACGGTTTCACATTGATTGGGGTTTTTGCTTTATTTCCTAATCAATTATATTGCCATCAGTTCCTGCTTCCTTATTCACAAGTTCATTAAGTCCATAATGAGAACAAAATTCATATTTACTAGAAGAACAAACAAACTTTTCCAGAAAACTTTCAGGGTAGTAGAAGTCGACTAAACTTTTCACTGTATAGTAGTCCTTACAATAATTTGTGCTCAAGTCCGATTACGATTACACCAATTTTAAATACTGTGCAGCTGCCTCGCATTCGTAATTGATTTCTGTGTAATCTCTGTCACAGAAATCTCGCAATTACAGTCACCACCAATTCAATTCCTTTCGTTTCAAATTCAATTTCGAATTAGTTCCTTTCTCTCGCACAGTTTACAGTCGTGTCAATCATTCTGAAATCAAACACACCGAATAAACAAATCTATTAGTTTCTGCACTACGTAATTACCCTAATTATATCGTTCTGTTAACAAAAACTCTTCATTTCACACAGTAAGAGAAGTAGAAATTAAGTAGAAGCCTCCAACTGTCAACACCGGACGGCCAATCAAAACTGAAACCTACCAACCTAACTACATCCGTGAGTCACACACAGGAAACAATCAGCCCGGGCATCAATACATTATTAACCCAAAGTATAATCAAATCAACCACGAATTAGTTCAATAACTAACTAAATACCCTTATCACATGCAGGAAAAGATTATTCTGCTAAAAAAAACCACTACCTTGAAATCCAATGAAATGAACTGAATAGCAAGACTGATGATAACGTTTGGTACAACTAACTAAAAGATTATTGATTTCAACGACGCAGAACCATTAGAACTAACCCTACAAGTACTGTGACTGACTAATTGTGATGTGATGAGGATGATTAACTTATTTTGAACGATGCCAATGCGGTCAACTTATTATGTGCAATGTAAAGTGAGTGCAAAACTGAAGTATATATAGTCGCAGTCGCACTCATCAGCAGACCCTTTTTGTAACAACCCAGACACCCAATACCTAGCTATATGTATATGGCATATAGACATACGCATACGCATGATTGCATATGGCTTTTTCATACACTAACATATATAACTTTACCAGCAAAACTCTGTTCCTATTCTGCCCGCAGCTAAAGACCACTTACTTTGCATATACAACAGTAGTACACTACCGCTGTAGTAAAACTCGAACTGATCATATTCTCATCATGATCAAGTGTGTAGTAAACATATATGCAATTTGCAACTTGCAACTACTTAAGTATAGTACTTACTCACACTAACCAACTAACTAATAATCCCAATACACAACATAATAAAAAGGGCTAATAATGCAACACTATTTTGATGTGACAATGCACGAAATGACCGAATTTAGACATTTTATAAAACAGCTTAGTTAGCTAGTTAGTTATATGTCGAGCGATAGCTCAATGATTTTAGTTAGTAAGATTAGATGGGCAAATAGCACAGAAGGAAAGGTAGAGCAATGGAATGGACTACATACTTACGTTTACACGTAGTGGCCAACCACACTTTCACTGGACGGACGCCATGTTGAATAAACTATTTTGCCATTTGAGGAACTTTGCACAGTCCATTTGGTCGCATTGAAGTTGGAGTCTTTTTTTGTCACAAAATTGAAGAGCCATTATCACTACAGGCTTCTTCATCACTATCATGAGGAGAGAGAAGGATATTCATAGGATTTTTTTCGGAGAAATAAGGTGATGCAGCAGTCATGGATTCAGATATGGATGAATCCACAACACTACTACTTTGAATGGTGGACGAAATAACTGATATTCCACTTTCACTGAAGTTGTTATAATGGGAGGATGTTTTTCGTTTGGTAGTAGTAGTATTTCCAAAAGGAGAAATACAATCAGTTATTGTGGTTACGGGAGTCAGGGCATGGCGGTGGGGATTTTGATTAGAACTAGAGGTTCCACTAGTAGTAGATCTAGTAAGAGCCGTGGTAGGCAAAGAAGGCATTAATGGAACTGTAGGAATAGTATCTGTTGGATTTGATAGAGCGAATTCCAGAAATGATGCTTGCACAAAAGATGCGTATTCGTGTGGATCCAACGCATTTTTATTGAGAGACAAGAATTGATGGGATAGTTTGACAGTTCTCAACATTTCTTCTGAAAGTTTCTGTTGAGGACTATGTAAACCTAGTTCTTGGTGACTAGAACCTGTTACAGCACTTTGAATCTGTAACAAAAAATTTTAGTTGAACATCTGCATCATGGAAAATATTTCGTTTTAAGTGTACATACTCTTGTAAGAACAAAAAGGCTTACAACTGCACTCCGGTCTGTAACGTGAACTGGAATCCCGGAAGTTAAAGCAATTAGATTCGCAAAACTTTCTAAACATCGGCCATCCTTCAACTGATATAGGTAAAATATTTGTTTGTCTTCTACTAAAAAATCCATAGTCTGTAAATTTGAAAAAAATGAAGGGTTGACTAATGGTCAGAGGCCTTAAGATTTAGGGAACGGGGAACGAAACCTAATACTAATATTTTGAGTGACTTAACGGTAATAAAGAAATACCTGCAGTTTCACGTTATGGGGCAACGTTAAGTAATCTAGAACTGAGTAGAAATGAGTAGAAATAAAAACAGTGGGAGAGTCACTTTCTCGATTTACAAACTCTTGAATGCTAGATGCCAGCAATGATAGGCCATCAGCTTCAGCGGTCCCTTTGCCAAATTCATCTACTATAATCAGTGAGTTTTTTGTAAAGGACCGTAAAGCAAGAGACATCTACAAAGAAAGAGCACACTTCCCTTTAAAACATACTTGTGGCTCAATCGGTGCCCTTTTCAATAGCCAGTTATGAGCTGGAACAAACTGTTCACTACATAGTAAAGTTTATGAAATCAAGTCACCTACCTGAGAAATATCTATCATGAATGTGGATAGTCCACTAGAAATAGATTCCGTATGATGTATTCTTGTGCAAATGCGGTCAAAAATTGGAATACTAGCTGAAGAAGCAGGTACAAAAGAACCAGACAATGCCATCAGAACTATAGTCCCCACCTTAAAAATATAATTAGTAGGGTAAGTTTAAGTTAATAGGTTTTGGATTTGAAACATTTAATCACACAGACTAACGAAAAATTAATTTTAGTAAGAAAGTTCCTGATTAAAAAAATTGGAGTAAACAGTCACCTGCTTCAAATATATGCTTTTCCCACTGGCATTTGGCCCTGTCAAAATAACAATTTTTTCTCTGTCTTCAAAACAAGTAGAATTGGGAGTAAAGTTGCCGTTTCCACGGAGTTCAGCTAAAGCATGCCGTCCTTCGGAAATATGAAGTTTTCCTCCCGCTTCTACAATAGTTGGCCGGCAAAAGTTATGTTCAGTAGCAACATAAGACAATGCCATGAGACTAAAAATACAGGGTGAAAGTTATTATACCATCTCTTGATAAATTGAGTGAATTTGAAAGAGATGATCATTTCGCAACATACCAATCCAACTCGGAGACAAGTTCCCCCATTTTTATGAGCATTTTTGAGTATTTTAGGACACATTCCGTCAAATAAATCATGGCAGCTGCTTCTTTTTCCAAGATTGCAACTTGACAATCCCCTAAAATGATGTCCAGCTCTAAAAGATGAAAACTTTATGGTAATAAGCTTTTAACATTTCAGATATTTTAATAACGAAGTCCGCAGTTTGTACATTACCTTTGGTTCGTGCACTTCGATAGTATGCAAGCTCTTGCGTGTTGAACTGTATTGGAAAGACAAGCTAATGACATATTGTTGCATCTTACATTATTTATTACAAAACCATTTCCATGAAAATGATTGAAAGCTGCAGCGTCTCACCCTAAACTCCAAGCCTTCTATTTGCATTTCCTCTGTAGTCAGATTTTCTCTCCAAAGGGTGATCCCAAGCAAATAACCCACTTCTGGCATATACACGACGCAGCACTGAGGAGCATATTCCGGTAAATTTTTCATTTCTTCTGCCGCAACCATTGCCATTATTTCTGGAAGACAAGAGTACTGTTTCCGTTCTAAAATACATGATACACATAATATACTATAAGTTATGGCGTTGTGAAATCAAATTGCAAAAGAAATAGCAATAAATGCATACTATTATCAAGCTCAGGATCAAATCCTTGTTTTGGGACTAAGCGATTTTTTGCAATGGATTCTTCGAAATCAATGACTCGAGTAAGCTCTTGTGATACATGTTTTAGCATCTCCATTTTTTCTGGATCGGATATCTTTGTACACAACATGAGAAATGATAAGTCAATTTCAAACAATTTTCTCACACTTTCAGTATATCACTTACGTCTGCAAATACTTCAATTTCCATGGGTTGAGCGGAGCATAATTGACCAAGTAGTAAACAATGATACACTGATTGGTAAAGATGCTTCCATTCGCTTACTTTAGCATGAAGTAAAGAGAGTCTGTACATTAATTTCTAAAAAAATTGAGACAAGTTTAGTGTAGATACATCAGACCATATTGTCTTGAATACCTTGAACTTCACAAAAAATCCTACTCTTACCGGAATGCTTTTTACACATTTGAAACATTCACGGGCAGCTTTGGTGAAATCCAGGTTTTTTAGATCCATAACGTGTTGAATAACGTCGTGCCTTCGCTGAAGCTCAGAAATATTTCTGGATGGACGAAGAAGCATCAAACGCAAAGCTTTAACTCCTTGTGGGGTTATACAATGATTCAGTAAGCTAAAAATGCTGAATCCTTCTTTGCTACTACTAATATTGCCCCCTTGTTTCAGAGTAGATGGATGAATGTCCACATTAAATATTTGAAGGCTATGCCACGCAGTATCATCAACCAAAACTATGTTTTCCCTGAGACAATGAAAATTAAAAATTATATTGATATCATTGGGATTTCAGATCAGCAAAATGTGGCAAATACAGAAAATCATTCCATTTTTTATACATTGAAAAAACGTTGATATCAAGAATGGGAATACAACCGTCTACCAAGTCTATGTGCAGCAGCTCAATAGCTTGTCTATCCAAAAATCTTAACAAAGCACCTCCAGCTCGGATCATAATTTCATTGTTGTATGGAATCAATGAAGTTGCAAACACACGATGGTCAAACGCATCATGCACTTTAGACTCATATGGAAGCCTTATACTTTGTAAACGCTGTTTACACTCATCAGGCATGAATTCTTTGCCGGGCAAAATGAACAGTTGGGTTTTTTCGTTTTGTGTTAGAACGGCTGCCACATTTTCTTCATTTTGCTCTTCATTTTCCTTTTCTACTATGTCAGATGACACGTTTTGAAAACAAAGCTCTCTTAAAATATTCAGCATGCGTTCATCTTGTCTGGAACTTACTATTACAAACCTACATAAATAATAATATGAAACATTATAAACAACCTCTGTGGGCTTATTTTATTTCAAAGCAATAAATAACCTGGGCATGACTTGAAGAAATAGAGCTCTGATGATTGTGCAGTCAGGGATGGTTTCTTCCACATCTGGAAGCAAATACAGCTGAAAATAAAAAATTAAGTATCCAATAGCGCGAAATCTTCTTAGCAATCGCCAACAGGCAAGGAAAAAAGGTCTTTATGTTACTGAATTGAGCTAAAAATAGCTTTCTTGAAAACTTACTTCAGAAGTTTCCAGTTCATAGTATGCTGCACCGAGCTTTCCACATGCCCAAACAACGCATAATGCTGTCTATACGCAAATAGCAAACGTTCCTGTTGATTAAACACATTAAAACAAACAGAAAACTGTAATTATTCATAATCATACGTCTTTAAGTTGACAATCTTCATCAGTTTCTTCTCGTCCCTCCAATAAAAGTCGCCGGCGGTGCATGACAGAGCTCCTAAAGCTACTATTAGTATTATGAATGACCCCTGACGGAATAAACATGTGCTCGTCATCGTCACTGATCCCATTATCATCTTCATCATCACTGCAATCAAGTAATGGGGATGATATTGAAAAATTGGATTTTGGAGTCTGAGGCAACAACGGTGTCCGTCGATCCCTGCTTTCACTCGTCACAGTGGTGGACGTTTTATTTGAAACTTCCAAAGGAATATTAGCGTGCGAGGATTGCAGATCCGTCGGGGTATTTTGAAGGTCTTCAGGGGAAGATGAATCAGTCTCAACAGTTATTGAAAATGAAGCCACTGATGGAGTCTTGGCGTTGACGCTTGAGTCCATGTTTGCTACTGAGACTGAATATGGAATAATGGTAAAGTAAATCGTCTTTTTCGTAAGCCAAACACATCGACCGTTTCCGAAAAATTGATCACTCAGTAAAAAATTTAATTCAAAATGTGTACATTGTCACTGTGTATTGTGCGTATCAACGAAAATGGAATTACCGCAAAAAGCCTTTACTCCGCTCGGCACCTACATGTGTGCTACAAACAAACAAACAAACGACATCAAGACGGTTCGAGAATTTTGTTTATCTATTCCTGCATTGCATGATTCTCACGCCAAAAGCTGTTTAAAAATGACAAAAAAATTCTCACTGCTTCATTGTAAGGCCGTTTACATTTATCTCTAAAAAAGGCAAAATATTTGAACTCAAACTGGAAATCTATGGTGTTGGTTCTTTATAGATTATTTAACTACTCCTTGCCTTGATAATGCTTTAAATTTTTTAACGTGGTGCACATGACCTACAAGCACACGAATAAGCTATGGCTATGGACAGGCAACACAATGTCTTATTAATTGGTAGAAACATTTTATTGAAAGAACAAACAACCAATATGATTATAATTCTAGTTAAGAATATTACGAACACAATAAGACCATATTTGTATAAGTGTTCGCGTCATTCGTAAGGACATAAGACGGAGTTAGTCTCTATAGGACAGTAATTAGCTATTAAAAATAGGAAAATCAATTTCATTTATTTTCCCCTTCTTTTGGAGATTGTGCGTCTACATAGGTGCTTAAATTATGAACAAGGGAGGAAGTAACATGAGTTAGACTTTGACTAACATTAACACCAGAAGACGACAACGTATTGCAGACTTGGGAACGAAGTTGCTGGATGTCAGCGGAAATAGCAGAAAATTTATCTATATCAGCTTTATGCAGTAAATTATTATCGAGAATTAATCCCAAAAGGATATACTGGGGCATTTTCTTCATTAATTTAACGAGTTTTGCCATTTCTGTTGTACCACAATAGGCGATAGAAAATCTTGACTGGCATAGTGTTAACGCAGGACTCCATTTGGTCCCTTCTAATGCAAGCCTAGCGACTTGAGCATTTCCTTGTGGCTCGATTTTCACGGGGAAGTTTCCATCGTAAAATATATTTTTAGCCTGGTGAGAGGAATATGCAGTCAAATATTTAAAATACTAATGCACACATAGATATGACGAGATACGAATTCTTCAGGAAGTGAAGAAGATAATACCTTTAGTAAGTCATGTCCTGAGTGAGAATTGTAGTGAAAGAAAGCAATCATAGGATGACTGGCAAAGTTCTTTCGCATTTGTTTTGCCAAAAACACTCCATATGGTATTTCCTATAGAACAATAGTGTTATTACGATTATTTAATTATGCATTTCTAAACAAAGTATATGATCGGTTTACGAACCTCAATATTCACTTTCGTTTTTCTCGTCTCTTCTACAGTCAAACATGGTAGAGGGGACAACTTTGGAACTGGCTCGGTTACAGCCAGCATTAGCTTTCTCTTATAATGCATTGGTAAAGGTCTTTGCAGATTAGGCCTATTTCTGAATCGTATTTGCTGCTGTAAAATGCCCCATGCTCCAAAACTGTAGTCTGAGAAATGTAACAATAATAACAGTTAAAAATGAATGATCAGTAGTCAGTCAGTACTCGCAGTACGGTAGACACATTTATCATCTGAAGCGACATGAATAAGATAACTTTACCTTTGTACAGAGCTGAGGGCATCCCAATTGTTCGAAGTCTTGACACAGACATTCTGGATATTATGTGTTTTTATATCTGCAAGCAAAGAGTTACCACTTGATAGCCGATCTGACCTTTTTTGCCCAGTTTCGATCGATACTATACCTCAAGAATCCTAAAGCCACACTATGACTCCAATGGAGTAATACCAACACAATACCTGACCTGACTAGCAGAGCCCACTTTATCTGTGTATTGGAAATTACAATGACAAATTGCTCAACCTTTTTACACGTAAAAACTTGATTGATTCAATTAATTATATTATATTATAATTTAGATTCAGTGTTTTGTTCCCCCGGTCTCCCTTTAATTTAACCAGAAAATATATATTCCCGCGCTGAAAGGATTTAAAAGCTGTAGAAAGTTGTTTTCACTCATGTGTTTGGCAAAACTTTCTCTAGTGCCCACACGTGTCATCCGAACTTACGGTAATTTAAGTAAGTAAGTTTGAGTTTCGGTTTCGTTACAGTTTTGTTAAAGTTTAAACAAGTTATCAATATTCCGGTGTATGAACGGCAGTTTGGTTGCGCATAAAGTATAACAGATTTACTAGAGTATTTTGAGTAAGATTAAAGAGGGTCGAGTAAGTAGAATTTAGAGTTAGTAAATATGAAATTAACCATGCAACATCCATCCATTCATGCTATTGGTTTTTGGTCTGCTGAAAGCGGTACCAAAATAATTGCTAAGCTGACCAACTCTTCGTGGTTCTTCTAACAATAGCTGATCTGAAAGCCTAATTTGCCTTTTGCCTTTTTATTGCACAGGTCAGGTGATATAAGTGCCATCCCGATATACTTAAAATGCCGAAAAAGCAAAGGGGTGGTTCATCATCCAGGGGACTGAAACCTACGAAGCACGGTGGGAGACCATTCGATAGAAAGCGGAATGTCAGTGTCGACCAACTGACGGAAGACTCTAGTGACTTCTGTTCCCGAGTAGATAGGTTAGATCTTAGTTTCGATTCAGCAGAGGAAGATACAGAAGCTAGTTCGTCAGAGGAAACGGATCAAATAACTAAAGTATGCATGCCTGATTTTCCCGTAAGCATGTGGGATCTTGGACAATGCGATCCCAAAAAGTGCACTGGTAGAAAGCTGTACAGATTTAAATTGTTGAACATCCTTAAGCCATCTCAAAGGTTTACTGGCATTGTTCTAGACCCTTTAGCTACACAAGTACTGAGTCCCGCTGATAAAGATATAATGATGTCTGATGGATTAGCAGTTATAGACTGTTCATGGGCAAAAGTTCCCCCAAATGGATCCATTCTTAAACATAAGCCAGCTAATGGCAGGTTGCTGCCATTTTTTGTCGCAGCAAACACCATCAATTACGGAAAACCAATGAAATTATCATGTGTTGAGGCCATTGCCGCATCCTTGTATATTTGTGGTCTTTCAGACATAGCTAAGGACTATTTGTCTAAGTTTAAGTGGGGACCAAGTTTTTTAACTCTCAATGAAGACTTCATTGAGTCTTACTGCAAGTGTTCATCTGGAAGTGAAGTTACGGAGGCTCAGGAAAAGTTATTGGAGAGACTCAGAGCTGAAAAGCAAGCCAACAAAGATTTGATTGACCTGCCACCCACGTATTCCTCATCTGAAAGTGATGACTGTGATGAAAAATAGTTTCAGCAAATATTTTAGTGTTTTTGTTTGATAATAAACTTTATTATGTAATAACAACATCTTTTTTAAAATATCACAGAAAAATTTAGTTTACAAAATTTAGTGCAATAAATCACTACAGTTGAAAGTATCAACTACCAACAACATTGTTCAACAAACGTAATGGCTAAAACTAATTTTACTTGATTCCGTGTCAGATAAAGAATAGTTTTTTCACGTCTTCGCCAGATAAATATCTAACACCAATATTTTCACTACACCCATAAAATATCAACGAAAGCAGATTTTATTTTCTAAGTTATAGGAATAAATATATAGCACCACTATACAGAAATGTAAAAAATGGTAAAAAAAATAAGTCCCTCCTGCGTAGAATAAATTCACAAAGGTAAAAGGATCTGCAATATACACAGCAATAAATCTAACATTTTTTCATGCGGTAGCGGAACCAATTAAAACAAGTCAAAGCTGCGAAGTGCGGTGTACTATTTTTATCACTACACAAGTTAATAGAAAATAGACAATGGTGACTATATAATTCTGACAGAAATATTGTCTGCTATGCTCTTTCCATGAAATTAATTCATCTTCATCTTATTCTTATAGTTTTCTATGCCAAGTACAATGATGCGATTTTTCCATAAAAAACTTGACACCAAATATTGAGTTCAAAAAATATCAAAAAGCTAGGAAGTACTATCCTGAATTTCACTATTATCAATAATTTGGTGATCTTCTTCCATCGCTATGATGTGATAATGCTCTCTTGTTGCCCAAATATAGACATCCATAGTTTTTTCCGTGCAGTCAGCAATAAATCTGATGAACGGTCGAACATCACCATCATTTGCTAGATTTAAATTTTCATAATATAGCTGGCGATCTTGTTTTCTTATAATTACTGCAGGATAATCTGCTTGCATTAAAATCCAATTCATCAGAAGCCTTGAAGTTCTGCCATTTCCATCCAAAAATGGGTGAATATATACTAATTTGTAGTGAGCTAGAGCGGCGTAATGAACAGGATGCAGAGACAAAGCCTCTTCGGAATTTAACCATTCCACTAGCTGTTCCATTTGCTCTTGAATTTCAGCAGGCTTGGGGGGTACATGGCGTCCAACAAAAACTTGAGTAGTTCGAAATTTTCCCGCTTCCGAATGATCGACTGATCCCATTACGTGTTCATGTATTTTAAGGATATCTTTTAGAGCCACTTTTCCAATTCTGTTGACTAACGTTGTGTTTATATAGCGCATAGCTGCGTCTAAGCCTAAAATTTCATTATGTTCCATAATACTCTTGCCTCCAACAGCAAGTCTTGTTTCCACAATCATCCGAGTTTCCGACAAAGTCATTGTATTTCCCTCAATGCCAGCACTGTGGTAAATATGCTGAAAATACGCTTCTTTTCTTACCCGTCTGAGCGCTTTATTTGTTTCAGACAAAGCTAGAAGTTGTTCTCGTTTGCTATCAATGATTTTAAGTCGTCGTTCATCCAATTCTTCCACTACGGGCAATGTTCTTTTACGATTTACAAGAGCTTTTGTGTAACGTGGCGTAAATGTAAGGGCTTGCACATACAACTGATCGGCCGTAATGTAATCTTTACGAGTATCTTCGAAGAACTCTCCGTAGTTTGTAAGGATGTCAGGTTGTCTTGGGCAGAGAGCAAGAGCATGTTGAAATAGTTTTTGAGCTTTGGCAATCTTCCCCTGCTCTTTCATATCCAGTGCAGCATGAAGGGCGCTTACAGCCTCTAGTTCCAGCCCTGCAAAAATAGAGGAAAAAATAGAATATAAAACATGGTTGTTTCATAATTAAATTAATCTGGAATTATGAAATTTTAAGGCGTTTAAATTAAAAAAATTACCCAAAGAGTTTTCAACTCCACATTCATGATCAGTAGAAGCTGAAGCCTCTCGATTAACAGCATCAAATAGATAATCCTCTTCTGTCAACTGTAACTGCTCCACGGAAGGATAAGGTTGAAATAGGCCCTTTTTTTGGCAAACATTGATCACATCATAATTTTTTAGATATAGCAGACATAAAGCACTCAATAATCCCATTAAAAATACAACAGAGAATATTGACACGTTCATCGTGAGTTCTAGGACTCGTGTTTGATAAATATTTGTAAACAAATTAACAAGTTCTTCATTCTTAGCACCGAGAACTTTCTCTTCTTCACTTTTTGGATCATATTCAGGCTGCTTAATACTATATTCGGACTCGCTTTCTTCAGATATACTTGCAAAACTGCTAGCACTTATTGTTCTTTGACGGGAACTGCTGTTATTTTTCTTACGATGAGATTTTGAATTTCTCAAGATAACCAGGATAGAGTTGGCAATTGTGTGGCACCAACTCATCCTCAACTTTTCATTCATACGTCTCTATAACTTGACCATGCATCAGTGGTAGGCCGTTTACTTTGGTTTGAAAACAACTTAATCAGTCATTTCAGCCTGACAATCTGTAATCTGCGACCCAGAAAAGAAGAAATTTTGAGAAATTTAAATTAAAGTCTAGCAAACGGGTGATTACATGATTGGAGAAATGTAGCATCACCTGATATAGAAGAGCGCGAAAAAAAGTCATGTCTGTGCATCCACGTTTTTAGAGTTAAAGAGTTTCTTCATATTTATGTTTCAAATGTAGAGACAAACAGCTTTTTAATATTTTTAATTGTTTGAATGAATTATTTATCAGCATTAATTCGGGGTTGATTAGTTAAAAAACAGTGTTCTGTAAATGGAGGTGAAGGCATCAAAGGCTCCAGCGACTACTACGCCAATTTTAAAGTTGGTAGTTAGCTTTTTGCGATCCGATACCATAGCCTTATTTGAAAAGTTACGATTGGTGTTACGTAATTATCAATAAACAACTGGAATTTTTTGCAGAAATGTGCAGACCAAAAGGAAAAGACGGAAGAGGGTGAAAAAATTGACTGACAGTTTGGATAATGTTGGAGGATTCACAATTTTGGGGGATGTCAGCCACCTGAAGAAGCAAAACGTATAAATTTTTTTTAATTTATTTAAACACTGTTTCTTTGTTCCTAAATTATTTTTCCAATATGTACTTTCACTGCCCCCACTAACTACACATTAGACTTACTTAGTTTGGTATGCAAAGAATACTGCATACTGTCCTTCTCCAATAAGACATCCCCTCACCATCACCTCCTTTAATTATGTACTCAAGTACTCTTTCGCGTAATACTTTGTTCTTTACTTGTAATTAGATCAAAAGAGTTTTGCAAGATTGGTTAGCAAATCCGCATGTTGTGTCTTGCGATTTAAAAGATGACAAAATGCCAGTCACGTCATTAAAATTGGATCCACAAATTGTCAAATGCTTGGATCAAAATATGGTCCAACACTTTTTTCCTGTACAACAGCAAATTATTCCATGGCTTCTTTGTGCTCACAATCCTAAAGCATTTCGACCTTCTGATATATGTGTATCCGCTCCTGTAAGTTTCATAACAAATTGCCATCAAGTATTTAATTATCAGAGAAGTTTCTCACCAGAGATTTTTGTGTCTTCTGGTAGACTGGATCAGGGAAAACGTTAGCATATGCTCTACCAGTAATTCATCTACTTAAAAAAAGATTGCTACCTGTAGTGAAGGTGATCGTAGTATTACCGACTGAAGCTCTGGCTACCCAAGTTTATTCTGTGTTCGAGACCTATTCTACATGGGCTTCATTGCGAATATTTTTGATGTCTAAACGGCACACGTTTTTAGCGGAAGCAGATCGGCTCATTTCCACCGGTAGGTTTGATAATGCTGTGCTAGTTGCTTGTCTAATAATAGCTTTTTTGCTAAACCAATTTATGTTTTATAACTATTGCTTTGCAGATTTTGATGGGACCAAGCAAACCAAATGGGACATTATCATTGCAACACCTGGTCGTTTAGTGGACCATCTCTCTCAGACAGATGGTTTTGATATATCTCAACTACAATTTCTCATTGTTGATGAAGCCGACAGAACATTAGATGACCAAGAAGGAGAATGGCTGCAGAGATTAGAAATGAAGTTCTGGACTTCTAATCCTGTAGATGGTAATTCAATTGATTTTGTTCTTGAGGCTTTTTAAAAAGTTATTTTCTTCTTTAACCTAACCAGCGAAATCTTTCTCTTTCAGGAGTTAATCAGCCATGGAAATCCATTCCCCTTACCCCTCATCATATGACTACACACAACAGAGCATTTCAAAAATTGTTATTTTCAGCTACTTTGTCCCAAAATCCAGAAAAGCTAGAAAAATTGCATCTATTCCAGCCAAAACTATTCACATCAATTACAAAATCCGAGAAAAAAACTACAGATGGAGATAATACTACAGGAACGCAAGAGTTAACAAGTTCTTTCATAGGAAAATATACAACTCCTGAAGAGCTGAAGGAATCTTTTGTATTATGTAAAAATGAGACAAAACCTTTGGTGCTCACGTATTTAATATCTCACTTTAAGTGGAAAAGGGTTCTGTGTTTTGTCAACACGACGGAAAATACGCATCGACTGTGTGTACTTTTAAAGTCAATGGGTCATGTGAAAGTAAGGGAGATTTCTTCGAAGTGGAGTCCTTCCGCACGCGATTTGATCCTGAAGAAATTTTCGTCTGGCGATATTGATATGTTAGTTTTTTTCGATTCAAATCTTCGAAATCAATCTCTATTAATTTAGTTGTTAAAAATGAAATAATACATGATAATGTTGCAGACTTGTCACATCCGACCAGATGGCTAGAGGGATGGACATACCTGGTGTAGACTATGTTATCTCTTATGATCTTCCAGGATACACGAAAACATACATTCATAGAATAGGTCGCTGTGCCAGAGCAGGAAGGGAAGGACATGCCATATCACTTATATTTAGAAAACAGGTAAAATACATGTGTTACTTTTAAGTTGTGAGCGACTTACTTCTGACTTGTACGTTCTGCTAGCATTGCTAATAAAAAACAATGCACCAGTATACACTTGGAGCGGACTGATTAAACGGATATTAATGTATGAAATGAATTGAATGATTGACTGAGTCGGATTAAAAAATTAAAAATGTAATATACTCTTGAAAACAAATGCATGATACTTAATACTCAACATAAATATATAATTTTTAATAGATGGGCGTTTTCAAAAAGACAATGAAAGATGCAGGAAAAGACAACGTAGAAATGATTGCAGTGAAAAACGCAGATCTGAGGCCGTACGAAGATACCTTTGTGAAAGCTCTAGAAAAATTGAAGACTCAAGTTGAGGTACGTAGCCCCCTTTTAAACTTATGGGTTCACAATATTCGGCAACTAATAAACAACGTTTTGTTGATTTTGTGGTTTAAGTTAATAAAAATGCATGAAGACCATGCATGGGAGAACAGTAAATTTTATTGAACCAGTCCAATCGATAATCAAATCAAAGAAATATAGGGTCGTATCTACAAATACTATTCTATATACC
>Ga0210040_10003376_pt1 | contig 21621 bp, 25 predicted proteins | sample CryGeyCG12114_NA_FD_185462 | JGI IMG/M metagenome (GOLD analysis project Ga0210040, IMG submission 185462) | Groundwater microbial communities from aquifer - Crystal Geyser CG19_WC_8/21/14_NA (SPAdes) (version 2) | ecosystem: Environmental > Aquatic > Deep subsurface > Groundwater | place: USA...
AATAAAATGAGTGTAAAGGTAGAGATTTCCAAGCACTGACTTGGTTTTTGATGTGTTTGCAGGAACTATTTTTGAATCTCCGTGTGTGGGAATGCCTAGGAGGTCTGTGGAAGCGAAGATGTCGTTGTGGTTCAGTAGTAGCTACAGTAGACCAATTCAATGCACTCTCAGGCCGTGTAGTTGCCACCATTTTGCTGGATCCTTCAGCACCACTTCACTTTAGAGCAAAATGTTTAGACAAGTGGATACGAATAGCTCAGGTGAGAATATAAAGATCAGCTACGCATGGTATTTGGTATTATTAAGCATGTTCATGATTTGACACATTTTTAATTTTGTTCAACAGGAACTTCGCCAGCTGAAAAACTTTTCCTCACTCAAAGCAATTATTGCAGCATTGGAGTCCAATCCTGTGTTCCGTTTATCAAAAGTTTGGCATCTCATATCAAAAGATAGATTAGCAATTTTCACTCAATTGTCTCAAATCTTCTCGGAAGACAATAATCGAATGGCACAAAGGACATTACTTGAGACAGAAGGGACAGCGAAGTATTCTACTCCGAGTAAAAGTCCAAGGGAAAAAACATTTTTATCAAGGGTTCTACGAGGCCCTGTTTCATCTAGTCGCTCATCTGCAGCTGAAAACGATACACCGAATGGCACTATCCCATATCTGGGCACATTTCTCACAGATCTGACTTTCATTGACTCTGCAATACCGGATACTATGGACGGTCTAATCAATTTCGAAAAGAGAAGGAAAGAGTTTGAAATTTTAGCACAGGTATGGAGGTCCTCTAAGATGTTACAAATAGCGCTATGGCTAAAGTTTATTATGGTGGCTTATTTTTGCTTTTTATCATGGTATGCATAATGATAAAACATATGTTTTTATTGCTACTCAGCTCAAATTATTACAAGGATCTGCAAAAGGATACAGACTAGAAGAGGACCCGTATTTCACTAGTTGGTTTAACTCGTTATTAGTTCTAGATGATAAGACTTCGTTTGACCTATCTACTACAATACAGCCGGAGAGAAATCTTGTAGTAAAAGGTCATAGGAAAAATGACTCTTTCACATCAAATTCATCTTCTGAAAACCTAGAATCTGCATTGCAAAGGAAGGTAAGTCGCCGGGCCTAACTTTGTAACTTACTGGTTTACGGGGAATTAAAACTACAAAACTGTTTTTTTTTATTCCAGGGCTCAATTCCTAGTTCAAACGACAGCTCCCTTTTGTATGCAAATGGCACAGGAAGTACGGGGAATGGCAGTTCTAACTCATTTACTACGTCTCCGTCTGGTGACTCGTCGTCCATTGTGGTGAAAGTATCCTCCCCATCTCAAGGAGACATTATGTACAAATCCATAATGGTGAACAATGCTGATCGCACTCTTAAAGTGATAGCTCTTGCTTTGGAAAAGCTCGGATTAGAAGAGGAGGATCCCAAGAATTTTAATTTGTTCCAAATACTTCCCCATAAGGAACTCAAGTTTCCCATGAATGCAAATGTTTACTACGCAATAGATACGACAACTACTCCAGGAGATGTTAGACTTGAAGCCAGGAGATTAGGAACAATCATTAATAATAATAATATTTACAGTCAAGGGAAAAGTGGTAGCAGTACAAAAAGTACGAAAAGTAACTAACTAAATTGGACTAGAATAATATAGTAGTGACAGCGGATTGTTTGTTTTTTCGAGATTAGTTTCTGTGTTCTTTTTTATGTGGCATAAACGACAAATAACTAGTTGCGAGATGGGAGCACAGGAAAGATTAACTATGAATTACTTGCATTGGTATTAATTGTACTTGACTCAGTCAGTTAGTCTAGTTAGTTAGCAAGTCTGTGATACGTGTAGCATTTTATAAGGAAACAATCATGTCCAGTTCAGAGAAGGCACCTTTTATGACGACAGATCAATTGCAAGGTGTAACTTATATATGGTTGAAGCCTGTACGCACAGTTTTTAATTTGAAAAATAATTATAGGCTGTGTCAGAAACAAGCAGATATAGATGACAATATGTACTCCAGTCCGACTACAATTAGGTATTACTAACTGACAAACAGTTTAGAACAGATTGATTCAGTATGAATATTTTTATAAACATCTAGTGAAATTAAAAAATGAGCAGAAAGTGATCTACTGATGTGGTTGTGTTTTATTTTGTCATTTGTTCGATAATAATGACGTAGCATAAGGTGGAGTAAAAAAACTGACTTATCTATGGTTTTCGATCCTATTGATTGCATATTTCCATACTGACTATTTAATTAAAGAACGTAAATATTACAGCCTTCGAGCTTTCTTTGGTCTAGGAGGATTAAATGAAATCGGAGTGGCATCTGTAATGGATACAATCTTGATTCCACCCATTTGCAAGCCTTTTACTGAACTCATTCTTCCAGGTCCTAGACCTTGAATTTTCACTCTCACGTGTTTCAGTCCTTTGCTCAAGGCAAGCTATGAAAAAAGACAAGAAGTCATGAAAACAAAAAATCTGCAAAACTCATTAAATTTCTCTCTGTTCAAATAAATTTTACCGAACAAACGGAGATAGCAGTGGTCTGTGCTGCTATATTTGTTCCTTTCCTCGTATTCTTAAAACCTTCCATTCCACAAGAACGATACACTATCAACTCCCCCTTGCTGTCCGTTATGTGTATAATTGTATTGTTTGGCGATGACTTGATGTGACAAATCGGTAGATCAGAGAATTTTACTCCGTCGAACAGTAAATTCGGCGTGTTTTCATCAGGATACAATGCTTCTTTACTGTAATCGCCATATAAATGAACGTGATGAGTATTATACTATGAACCTTCCCCTACTCCTTTCCAAAGGTTTTGATGTGCACATAAACGAAGCTTCAACAATAACTAACAATAAGTTACTAAAAAACTTACTTTTGAAAAGATAGCAAATCTACATCCATAGAAGTTTCCCCTTGAGTACCCATATCCTTCTTGGGGGTACCAGCCACTTCCCTGCGGTCGGTAATCATCCGCTTTTGGATTGCGCTTAAACATGCTGCTGGGGACAGAGAGACCTTAAAATGTCTGGGGTCACTAAGTGTGTGATTGTGGCTAATTTGTAGGCTTTGAGAAGCTACGTAAGCGACATTCCTCAGATTCAATAAGGTCTGTTGTCGAGACACGCAGACAAAAGGTAGAGAGTACAGTCTTGAAAAACAGGGCAACATCGTTTTATTGTTCAAAGATGTAAACTATTAATTATTTGAAGAATATGCCACAAAGAAACTGGACCACGACAATTCAAGAGAATATTTATCATAACTATGAGGATGTAAAAGATGTATTACATTCCGTTCCCTGCTACATGGTATTTGAATCATCCGGAGCCTTTCACGTGATAAACTAAACCAATCTCTGCACTTACATACCTCTATGATTGCAATGCAACGTAAAATTGAGCAAACACGAAAGAGGAGTTAAAAACTTTTTATTCAGGCTCTAGCCTTTGACTGACTTTTCACTTAAACTGACCAGTGGAGTGACGTTTATTGATTTATTCATGCGGAGCATTAGTCACTGTTTCTACATAACTTAACAATACTAATTTAAATTAAAATTCCGGAGTCCTGTTTCAATTGTGAGTACAAACACCGACTGAATGTTCGATATAACTTTCTCAGCTGCGTTAAAGTTAAAGATTTCATCAGTAGATAACAAGGTTACCAACGAATTTGAAGGGTACGAAAAAAATCGTAAGCGCCTTATAAATAGTAGTTAAACAGAAAATTGTATCCGTCCAACATACATAAGAACGTCGAAAAAATATAGAAAGTTAGTAGTTTTAGCAAGAGCACTAGAGAAATTTTGTTGTAAATCGTTGTACGCAGCATTACAAAAGCAATAGTAGCCTCCCACTAAAAATAACCAATGTTTATGTGTTCGCGAAATGATTTGGATTGCTTTAACCGTTGCATGATGATTTCATGGGTAGCTAATTTTGTATCCAAACGAATATATATTAATATATACCAATTTTAATGCAACATTTTGAATTCCGGTTGCGATGTTTCGAACTACTCATTTATAGTCTTGGCATTTTCAGCTAGCATGCGATAACATGGGAGAGTCATATGCATTTGTGTGTATTTGACGTACTAGCTGAAAATGCCAAGACCATACTCAAATGTTGGTTGTTCGTGTGTATTGGGAAAACTCTTAATTTCTGGACATTGTGCAATTTTGTTGCAGGTTCCGTTTTGTAGAAGCTGGGATAAATTCTCTTAGTAACCTACCCTAAACACACTTAGATAATCTTAGTGTTCTTGAAAACTATTGCTGAATCATGGAAGCAACGAGACGGCTCAATGTGAAAAAACAAACACTAGACGATGCATATGCAGCCCCTGCTAACTTTTTAGAAATAGACGTTATCAATCCCATTACTCATGGAATAGGAAATAAAAGATACACAGACTATGAAGTGCGACTGAGAGTAAGAGATCAATTTATACTATTTTAGATTTTGAATCTATATTCAACATGTTCAATAGTTCAATGCAATATATATTATTTAGACTAACTTGCCAATATTTCGAGTAAAGGAATCATCTGTCAGGCGAAGGTAAAGCATTGTTATTTACCACATGTTTCGTTTTCTTACACGATTGGTATCACGTAAAATTTAAAGGTATTTTCATTTTTAAAACAGGTATTCTGACTTTGAATGGCTAAGAGGTGAATTAGAAAGGGATTCCAAAATTGTGGTTCCCACACTTCCATCTAAAGCATGGAAGCGACAATTGCCTTTCAGGTAGAAACCTACGATTTTTAAATTATGTTCAAAGGTGTTTACTTTGTTCTAAAAAAAGAGAAAATCATTTGACAAAAATGTGTTTATAATTTAGATCGGACGAAGGAATTTTTGATGAAGATTTTGTAGAAGACAGGCGAAAGGGTTTAGAAATATTTGTCAATAAGTAAGTCAAACATACTAACTATAAGTGAAGAAATATGAAACAAGCATTACATATCATACCTACTGAATTTCGTTATGTAATCTGTAATTTGAATTGCTAATAGAATTGCCGGCCATCCATTGGCTCAAAATGAAAAATGCTTACACATGTTTCTGCAAGACCCTGTGATTGACAAAAACTACGTTCCTGGGAAAATGAGGAATACGCAGTAAAGATTTTCCAGTAATTAATATTGCTATTCCTACGTTATGGTTTTTGTGGATGTGGAAAGTAATTATCATGATGTGGGCATGTAAATGGCGAAATTTCTTTCTCATCACTTTCTACATAATGTTACATATTTATATTTATCCTATCAGTTTGGTGACTGGCAAGAAGATATTTTTGAATATATCTATATGCTGATATGCATAGTTTCAGTGTATGATACTGTGTATTTAAGGGAATATTTTACATTGTGTTGGGCGTTTGGATTTTGAAAACAATGAGTGATATTGCGACCTAAATTTACAATTTCTTTTATCATCGTTTGTTGTAGTGTACACTGCGTGAACTGAAAACCGTTTCATTCAAAGCCATTTCACGAGCTGCATGGGGGTGATTTGATATTTTATGCGCTGATACTGATATGCAGACGATACATATAAATTATTGTATTTAAAAGAATTTCAACTATGGTACTATTGTGACATAATTTTAACAGGCATTCCGAATTCCGATTTCACGAATCAAGGATCGTGTAATAATATTGAACAAAACGTAAAAATACTATTTATTACATTTCAAGCTGATCGATCAGTGTAAAAAAGTTGGCTCTATTACTGTTATTTATAGATGGATAGTTGTGAATATTCACTTTGAGAAACTTTGTTTCAATTTACGTCGTTTGCCCCGTTGAATATGAGTGTGTCCAGTTTTTTCCCATACTTTCTTGTTTTGCTAACAACAATATACTTTCCTCAGTCCTCAATAGGTTATATGTAGCATGTAGTCACCACGTTCAAATATAGCAGTGCGGGTTGTTCTTGTGTCCTACACTACTATGATTGATTTCAAATCGAAATGCCAACCACTGAATGAACATTGAATCACGTAATGCAGAAAAAATTGTAGCTTGTGGAAGAATGATAGGACGTCTTATACGTAAGCCCAATATTCATATTATCATTTAGATTATTATTTTCCTGTCTAATAGTTAAGGAGTTTAGTTATTGTGAATTTTTGAATTATAGTGACTCTCCTTGAATAGGTCTAGCCGATGTTCCTAATCTCATGTATCCAATCCTTAGTGAACAAGGCTTTTATCCCAACTACAAGCATAATACTTGACTACTTGAATTTAGTAATAATAAATATTAAAGTAGTGTCATTAGAGTCTCGGAATAAACCAATGATTACAATCACAATGCAAATTCAGTACAATCGCTTTTCATTTCCATATCGAAGCGTTGTCGCAACCACCGGTTTCATAACTCATGAAGTTTCCCATAGCAATACCAAGTGTTCTATTCGTTGATAACCCAAATTCACCCATGGCAAAAATAGTTATCCCAGATTGATTTCAATAGGTGGTCAATTCACAAATCCGTTGTATTGAGCTCCCGAGAAAAGTTCCAAATTCCACATGAACGCATTTAAAGGTAACCTACACTCTGTCCCATCCGTCCATCTAACGAGCTTAATCAATAAGCCAGGCGATACTTTTGAGTTTAGCATGCATCTAATTCTTCATGATTCAAATCAGACAACCGTTTTGAACCTATTTTAGGTAGTAGCAGTAATGACCAGAAGAAAAATATAATTCATAGCTCCACCGCCTCTGAAGAAACCTTAGTTGAAGATTCACAGACCCAATTAGAAGGCGGACAACTTAATGAATCTGGGACAGAGAATATTTATATAAATTACGAAATAAAAAATAATGTAGCACGCATATTAACTACTGCGGACTTGGAACTGGAGTATGAGGTCGAATATGAACAGTACATTGATTTCGATGCGAACAATAATATAACGTAATACAAAGAAATATAATAACTTTTTCACCCATTGACATGGTTTATCATACAATTTCATGGGTGACATTACAATTACAGGTACCACTGGCGATTAGTTAAATCAGAAGATGATGAAAAACGGATTTCTAAGCTGAAAACGCTGTTGCACAATGGTAGCTTTTCCAGTCCTATTTCATCGAAGTTTTTTTTTCAAATATAAACTAAAAATGTGTTTGAAATTTTATAGATAAAATACTAAGAGAGAACAAATTCCTTCGGTAAAAATCTATACAGCTGTTGCTCTGTTATAATTTATTATTTATCGCAGAATCTCACTTATCAATGCTAAATATTCTTAGAATACCTCAGCAGGATTTCGTAGTAGCCGCCATGTTCTCCCGCTTGTACAACTCAATTTTTCGACCTAGACCCAACCAAGTCCGATTTCCAGTTGACAGTGCGTTTATAACTATTTAATAGTCTACTATTTTGAATTGGTTGACTTTTTTTAACATGAATGACACTTTTGTCGCCAGTTGTACACAGAGCAGATACCGTAGGAGATGTAGCAGGAAAAAGCAGACAAGTTCGACGATCATCAACGAATAGCGTACATCTTATTAGAAAGCGCATCGCGTCCGTGTCTGGTGCAAATGTTCGAAATCGAAACAGTAGTAATCAAATGGCCTTACTACGAGCACAATACTACGATTTCGAGCAAAGGTTCGAATAAGTTATGAATTTACAACGTGCTACATTAGGTCACACGTACGCTAGAAAGGTGAGTTAAAAATTGAGAGCTAAAAAGTTCAAAATGTATACTTTTTACCTTACAGTAAAAAATCCATATGCGAGAAATGGATTCTGGGGAGTTGCTCACAAAGCAATGAAGAGGATTCGAAAAGCAGAAAGTAAGTTTCCCATGTTTTACAAATTGTTCAATAGCACAATAACGGTTTGAAAATGACGTATTGCCCAACAGAAACGGACAACTATCCCAAACATACAAAAGAAAGATGATCAGCTTCCACTGTTGTCTTGAAATCGCCGGAATCTTTATCGACGAACATTTAAACACTACATTACGAATTGCACTGGAAGTAATTAACATGGCACAAGATCCACACCTCGGCGACGACTGCTCCTCCTGCAGCAGTTTAACAGCAAATATTTGGCTTTTCAGTTTTTCTTTAAGATCTTTGTTCGACTCTGAAATCACACCATCCAAATCAGAATTCAAGAGACTCATTGCATCTCTGAATACACTCGCGCTACAAGCTGATCATGCGGCGTCTAAAATAGTCAAGCATTTTCAAGATTTGCGTTCTTTTGAGTCCCAAGTGGGAGCCATATTGGAAAATCTGATCAAAGAGATGGGAATCAAATGTACTCTCCCTTACAGCAAACCACTTTCTAAGGGAGGATGTCTAATTCTCAAGAAATTAGATAAACGAGCAATTCAAGAACTTCCTGTGGTTAAAGTTGTTTGCCGTTGCATGAATTCTGTGAGATGGACCCATATTGCGAGTATTCCTAAAGCGGACACATTGGATTGTCTTCACTCGCTAATAACTAATGTGGCGGATGCGTTGGAAAAACTTTTGAAACAGGAGCAGTTTTTGTTAGATGATGTGAAACATCGAAAATTTTATGAAGAGGATCCTGATTTCATTGTCTTAGTTTCAGAAATGTTCGAGAAATACATGTATTTCAAAAAGTCTTCAGAAACTACGGCAGAGCACAAATCCAGTTTGCATACTGTACTAACGCAGTTTGTGGAGGGGTACAGCATTTTTATAAGATCTGCAGAATTCATGATGAAAGCTATTATTGAACTGAGGGACATGATTGCTGTATGCTACTGTTATTTGGAAGGAGATTTCAATTCAGTTTTGCTGGAAGTCAATGATTGTCCAAGTGTGTATCAAGCCAGGCGCTATTGCAACTGTCTTTTTAGCGATTTTAGGCGCCATAAGAAAAATGGAGACGTGTTTGATGCTCTGGACTTTTTCAGAACACATTACAGCGATACGTTGTTAGCTCATTTTGTTTCCGCAGGCACTTACGATATGAAATTAAAGTTAGTTTTTGTCTTTGTTTGTTTTGCGCGTGCGCTCCATAAGAATCCAACTACTCTAGATAATGCCATATTTTTTAATTTGTCCTTCTAGACTCGAATTTGAAGAAAGTATTCAGGGACAAAAGAGCGAGCAGGTAAAATTTTCTCCGAGTTTACAGGATGTAAATTTGACGGACGAACATCACAAATTATCAAGTGATTCAAGTGCCTCAAAGCTAAAACGAAGGTCGAGTGTTTCAGAACCTGCTTTGAAGTCAATTTTAAAGCCTACTTCTTGAGTACTGTTTGGGAAATGTTGCATTTGAAAACTGACGCGGTTGTTGAATTGATATGAAATAAAAGCGAAAATTAGAGAAACCGAGAGGATCAGAAATATATACTCTTAATGAATTGCAAATGAATTGAATATGAGCATGAAATAAGAAAAAACACAGAACACGGGGTACTTTGAGACAGTTATTACAGTTTATTCAAGTGCTTATGCTAAATAAATGGCCAGCAGAAAATACGGAAAGAAAATAGCCACTTATGCAGTAGTAAATATAAAACACACGGATCCCCATTCATTGTATCGCAGATTCACAATGATGCGTGCTAATTAACGGCACCGCATGAAGTGAGAACAAAGCACAAGCTAAGAAAAATTGTGCCGCTGATTCATTCACTCAGTTTTGGTAACAAATATACACGGGTGATTCTAAATTATAATGCAGGTTATAACAAGCAAATTCATGAAGCAAATATGAGTCGATCATCGTGTTGTAAAAATATGAATTAACAATACTAATTTATCACAGAATCAGACAGACTAAAAAGCAATACTTCTTTAGCTTTGCCTGTTTGCCTAAATATTAATTAACAGTGACAAGTAATTAGCTTTTTGAACATTGAAATGTCAGCGTGACGACTTGGGTACTGCTTCCGAGCGAAAGACAAAAAAACTTCTTCTAGAGTCGTCTCAGATACAGAGTAGTCTTCAATTATATCATATTGAGATTTCAAATCTTCCATGTTCCTAAATATTGTATCCCAGGATGCGGCAGTATTCAGCAGTTGATAGTGCAGAACATTCTGCGCACAAAAAACAAAAAATGCGTAAAAATCTTATATAGATTTTCACTTGAGGAATGAATCACATAATGTATTACTTACCTGATGACGATCTTTGAGAACACAAGGACTGAATTTGCTCTCAATTTCCCTTTCCAAAGCATTCAAGGGCTCAAAATTTGCTGGTATATTAGGTTTCAACTTCAAACATAAACTGTATCCTTGTGCAAACTTATTTTTCAGTTGTTGCACTCTTCCTAAGCACTGAAGTTGCCCATTTACCATTATTCCTAGTCTGGAGCACAATGCTTCACATTCTTCCATGCTAGAAAAACAAAAATTCAAATCAGAAGTGAGCGAAAAACAACACAGGAAAGATTAGGAAACTTCTAGCTACTACCTGTGAGACGTGAGAATTACAGCTTGTCCAGAAGATTTCAGAGATGAAATTACTTTCCAGAATTGACGACGTGCTACAGGATCAACTCCAGAAGTAGGCTCATCCAATAAAACAACCGGGGGATCTCCAATCATTGCCATTGCAGCACTCAATCGCCGTTTCATACCACCACTGTACTTCTGACATTGTACATTCGCACTATTAGTCAATCCTTCAGAAATAAAATGACAGTAAAGTGATAATTGATAATGCAAAAATATATTTTACAGCTTGCATCTAATGTGTATGCATGAATTTAACTATTACCTAATCTTTCCAGCCACTTGTCCGCTTCTTCATCTGCTGATGCAGCAGGAACACCCCGAAGTCCACAAAATAGCTGAAGCATTTCTCTACCACTCAAAACTCCAACTATTCCATCAAATTGGGGACAGTATCCCACATTTGCAAGAAACTGTTTCCGTTGGCTTTCCAGATTGTACATATTTGCAAAGCAGTTTCCATTGGATCGGATTTCGTCTCCAGTTAGCATTCTAAAAGCGGTTGTTTTTCCGGCACCATTCACACCTAAAACACGAGGTTGGTCAATCTTATAGTTTTAGAAAGAAATGAACAATATCAACTAAACAAGGGGAAAAGTCGTTAGAGAATTACACTCACCTAATAAACCAAAGCATTCTCCGTAATGAACCCCAAAGCTCAAGTTGGAGACAGCTGCAAATGATCCAAAACTTTTGCATAGGTCTTGTACAACTATGGCATCTTCATTTACTTTACCTAAAAGAGAAAACATTATGTAAAGGAAAGGCGAATCATAGAAGAATACCTAGCATATAAAATTTTAAAAACAGTATCATCAATCGGTATGAATGAGACAGTTACCTTCCTGAACCAATTTTTGCACTCGCTCCGCCTCATTAAGCACCTCATTGTCACTAACATTACTGCTGAACAAAGAGCTGTTGGCCTTGAATAGAAGATGTAGCACACGTTGAGGTATTCCGTACTCCAAAAATATTAGCAAAACCAAGTAGCCAATAGCCAAGAGGAACATGTACAAAAGTTCTTGTGCTATTCCAGGAACAGTTTGTGAAGCGTCGGTGAAGGTATGCTTTTTGTACATCCAAGTAATGTATGGGATCGGTTCAAAGCATTCAGTGTGTGGTAAGTCCATGCAGTTGTCTGTACAAAATTAATTCAGTATTATCCCAGCATTTGTATTATCAGTCAGTCAGTATTATCAGCAAAATTAAAATGAACCGTGTACAAAATTAAAAAATAATTAGTTACCACAACACTGCCGGGCAGTTGCTGGTATATTCGTAAACTTTGGATTGCAAATGATATCCTTCAGTGACTCAGATATAATATTACATCTACTGTTTTTGGTCGCTATTTCTGTAAACCGCATTGTTGACATGGATGCCCCAAAAGTAGGAAAGAACCGTCCCATATGACGGACCGCAGAGGCAGTTTCTTCCAAACTTCCCAGTTCCAACATGTACACCACCATACACAAGATCAGTCCTAGAACAAACACACGCAAGTGCACAGACCTTGTAAAATACTATAAAATAAAAAAACAAAATACACAATTCAAATAGAGCATACCTGAAAGAACATGAATTACGGTCACCAAAGCAAAACCTCCAGGAACTGTGTGGACCACGAGACTGAATAGGTATGAAAATGGAATGGCAGCGAGTCCATACACAAACAGTATAAGAAACGCAACTCCTATAAGAAAACGAAAAAATGATATTTCAGTGCTGTAACTCAGTGTGCTTTAAATCATGTGACTACGAATTGTTATGATGATTTAATTACCTGCTCCTCCATAGCATGTGAAAACACCATAACTTTGAAAGATAGGAAAACAAAAGATCATCACACAAATCAAGAGAAACATTATGAAAAAATCCCACACGAATGCAGAACCCCAATAGACCAAAGGACTAACGCCAGTCATCATTTGTATCTGTTTTGACTACATGATAACAAAATTCGAAAGCATTAAGTTAGAATTATACAGTGAGCACAGGGGGAGTCCAATGAAATACAAATGCAGTCAGATTGTAATACACTTACTTGGCATAAACGTTCTTCAACTGGAAAAACTATGTAGCTAGCTGCAAGTAAAGCTAATCCAATCGGTAAAAATACGGCAAATAAAATAGGAACTGTCATTGAGTAGATAGGATTGGGTTGAGCAGCATCTAACAAACTCGAAATATCCGATTGCAGGGGATGATTAGTGACTTCAATTCTGGTAGCTGTAGATGGGAGCATACTTGCTAACAAAGTATTGGATGCTAAATTGATAGCCAACGGAGCAGCATGATTAGGAATGCTGGAGAACATGGCTTTAATATGAGATTCATTCATTGATGCTGCAACAATATATTGTTCTCTATAAGAGGCCAATGTTTTAACTCCAATATCAGCTAATGTAGTCACTATATCATTTGATTCTGATTTCTGTGCTGAGGGTCCAACTTTTGAAGCGAACAGTTTTCCAAGTTCCTAGTCGATGACAAATAAACGAGGAAGTAAAGCATTTGATGTTTGTTGCTGATAAACATTTCGAAAATAATTTCTATCCATACCTCATCAGTCGAAGAATAGAGTGTGATCGGTTTCTTGTATGAACTCAAACTCATTTTTAAAGCTGGAGGTGTCTTTGGAGGGTCGAAACTTTTGTTGCTCACAAGTATAGCAATGATCAAAATGATGACTGGAATAAGCATCTAATTAATACAGCAAAATTAGCCAATTGAACAAGGAACAAGGGCAATATTTAATGATCATTGATAATGAATTTACCTGACTAAGCATTAATTTCCGTTTCCTTAAAGTATAAATATACTTTTTCCTCAAAAGAGCTGCAAACTGCTGCCAAACCAAATGCGCTCCATGAACTCTCTGAGGCCGGTACACTGCACCATTCACGACTTAATAATTTTCATTAGACATTAAAATTCACTAGAAACTAGAACATGCAATACGAATTACGGAAATACCAAACATACAATCTTTTGTGCTTCCTTCTTCAGTATTTTGATTCTTGGTGTCAGTATCCCCTGTTCCCGTTTCCAAGATTTCAGAAGCTCCATTCTCTTCACTTGTCCTATCATTGAGTTCTCCTACTCTATAATGCATAAATTCCCAACTTTTAGAGTTAAGGAAGCCACTAAATCAATATTTGGGCTAAAAAATTACATACTTTACAAAGACTTCATCCATTGTGGTTAGTGATAGCCCAATGCTATCGATTCCGTAAGTTTCTTTGTTGTCAGAAAGATCTAAAAACATGGCTGGAAAAACAGACGTATCTGTTGTGTCTGTAGGTAAAATAATCGAAATCTCTTCCGAATGTCTCCTTTTATGATCAACTTTAAGTCTCGCTTTAGGGACATGGTTTTTCACAAGTTGCATAATCTGGTCAATATCTGCCTCCGAGGACACTGAAAAACTAAGAGTGTAGCCTGTGCCATAAAACTTCTTTAAAAACAAGGAAGATCCGCAGCATTTTATCCTTCCGTCTGCCATGATTGCAATTCTATCTCCAAGAACGTCGGCCTCTTCCATAAAATGAGTAGTGAGTAGAATGGTTCGTTGTCCTCGCATTTCCTGTGGTCAAAACGAATCAATTAGTTCACGGTCATAGTTGATTTTTAAAAATTGACATCAAACTTACCAAAAGAATGTCCCAAATAGCCCGTCTTGCTTCAGGGTCCATCCCTGACGTAGGTTCATCCAAAACCACAACCTCCACAAAAGAAAATCAAGGACGGAATTATGAAAAAATTGTGTTTAGATAAATAAAACTATAATAATGAAATAAGAATTATGGCAATGTAAATGACAGTCACAATGTAGATGTACCTTTGACCCTCCGATTAAAGCAATGCCTAATGAAAGCTTCCGTTTTTGTCCACCAGAAAGAGCCATGGAAAGTACGTTCGACTTTTCTTTCAATTGCAGTTTTTCTAATAAAGTAATTGCTTCTTCTCGGGCTTGTGAGGAGTCCAAACCTTTTAACTATAAACAATTAAATAATATGAAAAAACATTGGGTATGGGAACGAATACGGGAAGAATAGCTAAAAAGACAAAATTATTGATATTTTCAACTGACCCTTCCAAAAAATTGTAAATGTTCCATGACGGTTAGTTTGTTGAAAAGCATGTTATGTTGAGGACACAATCCTAAACTTTTACGAACATTTTCCATATTCGAATTAATGTCGTATCCATTTACTAGAGCCGTTCCTTTCGTTGGTGCAAATAATCCTGAAATCAACATGAAAAAAAACTTAAAAGAACTGCAAAAGGGAAAACTCAAAAACAACAAGTTATTTCGCAAATACTATACAAACCTGTCAACATAGACATAGTTGTTGTTTTTCCGGCTCCATTGTGACTAAAAAATGTCATGATTAATGCTGGACATAAAGCATAAAAAGTAAATACACCTCGTAAACTGGTAATTCATTTCTTACCCTAACAAAGCTGTTATCTGTCCATCATAAATTTTCAGGGTAACATCATCTACAGCCACTTTGCTTCCACCAAATTGTTTTTTCAAATGTCTGATGTCAATTCCAACTGGCAGTTCATTCAATTCACGCTCAAATCCTTCCATTCTGTTTTCAGCAAATTGGGAAGAATTGGATGAACCGATTCTCCCATTCTTTTCTATCTGATCAGAACTTTTCCAACTGGAAGGCTATACTCGATTACACAAACACAATAGATTCACATATTTATAAATGCATCCTTTGAATTTTAAATATCCGGTTCTAAACTGGATGTATAATCCTAAAGCTAGCAGCTGACTGAAGCTACTTACTTGGAATACGTAATACCAAGGCTTCCGTACCCCATACTCGGATGGCAAAACACTTTCCAAATAAACGGTCAAAGTCATATACAAAATAGTATCAAAGATCAACATGAGACACACTAGCCCCAGAGACAATGGATCCACCGTGCTGATAGGTTCAAACAAATTTCTCCAATGTGCTCCCTCAGCTATTAAAAAAAGTATTTCAATTAGAAAACATCGGTACGTTAAAAAATCATTCAGTCCGAATATCTAACTTCAGTATACAGTATACCTTTGCCTTCAAACGCAGACATTACTTTCACAGCCATGTACAAAGACACATTCGGGAGAACGGATGAGATCAATTTATGGAACATTGAAAGAGTTTGGTACTTTTGTTCAATAGGAATCACAACCGCGTAATATGTCACAAGCCACATCACAATTCCAATTGTGATTGCAAGAGAAGCTACAAAAAATAATATTATGAGCACTTCATGTTTTAAAATTCGTACTAAAATTAAATTGTATCTAGTACCTACGTCTTTGAAAGAACGAAGAGATGAAAAAGCAAAATGCTGTGCTGGACATGACATACAGAAATAGGACCAGCCACCAAATACTTGGATCGGAATACACGAGCACTGGGCCAGTGTCATGATTGAATGTGTAGAAGAATAGAAATACTATAATGGTTATACTGATCATAAGGACGGCTAAGGAATTGATCATCCAGGCAACCCAATGCATCCAATTGGGAAGGCCACTCATTTTCATGAGCTCCTGCAAGAATTATTCGTCAGCAATGCAATATATGTCACATAAAATTAAATAACGTGACATACTGAAAGCCTATTTATTTACCTTTATTCCAGTTTCTCTCTCGTTTACAACGCATCGAATGATGGATGGGACTATGAAAATAAATCCTAGACAAATAAATTGCGGCAGAAGAATATGATAGAACATACTGAAGTCCACGTTGATTACAAATGGTGGATACGGGAAGGCTTGCAAAGAAATCTAAATCATTCAGAACGTTCACAAATTAAAATATGATTTTGTATAACGTTTTGGATGAAAAAAAGGAAAAAATTCGTTACCGAGCGAGACACATTTTTAGACGAGGCTTTTTCAATCAGAGCTTTATCAAGAAGGAGCTGTAAGCCAGCAAATCCTGACTCAGTATAGTGCCTCGTATTCTCTAAAAATACGAAATTCAAGCTTCAAACAACTATCCTGTGCTTCACCATTTCATAAACACTCAACTATAATGACTAATTTCAATTTACACACCTCCATTTGGACCAGGAAGTTGAAACCACGGAAAGAGCAGCTGCGTGTCAAATTGAGACACTAAACGAATTTTGTATCTTAATGTGCCGGCCAAGTCTGCCAAGCCATCTTGAAAAACAATTGCTCCTCGAAGAGACTCTAGGGATGTTGTGTTGAACGTCAGGCTTGCCAGTTTAATCTCAATTTCAGCTTCATTGTCAAATGCTTCCCAGTCTAAAAAGCGGCGAAACATTGTTATTGTCATTTTATATGTGCCATTCACAAGTATAAATAAGCAAGTTAGAGGACAGGCCAATATTTCAGTCTTCAACTTCAAGAATATATGATGATGCATATCGTTTATAAATATGACAGGGACAATATAAATGTTAAATGAAATTAGAGCCTAAACACATTTCTAACGTGTGACTAACATTTCCAGCGTAACATACACCACATATGTAAAGTTTTTACAGCAGACGAAAATAACAATTGCACAATAAAAAAACAGAACAATAGCTAGTTAAGTTAAGCCGCCAGCATTATTTCATCAAATCAACTTCAAACCTGAACAAAAATCGGCAACGTTGTCTGCTTTGCTTAAAACAATTTTGATGTGATACCTGGGTATTTTGATTCGATAAACGTTTTAAAAACAAGAAAACATTTTTAATTTCTCACTGTAACTCTAAATAATCTCGCTCGATCCCCAATCCCTACATGAATTAATTACGATGAATCTCCACAATTTCCTTTACTAAAAACATTTCAGCTCTATGCTAATAGTGACCGCAAAAGTTAGGTATATGTATTTATTGCAACTTCAATAAACCGAAAATTTAATTTAATTAAAGCTTTATCACAAAAGATTACCAGTAGATATAAAGATGACAAGCAGTACCTAAATAAAGGATTTTAAACTAATTTAGCTAATTCTCCTATCAAAAGGGCACAGATAAGGAACATTTATACCGACAGTGGTTACTAAAGAAAAAACTGTTTTATGATTTTGATGGTTGCTCTAAAACCTAAACAAATAACAATACGACAGTAAACAATGTTGCATTACATACTTATTTTGGTTCCCGGTAAAGATTCTTCCAACGACCTAATCACCGAGTCAGTGTTTTCATTTGAAGGGCAATAAGCGATTGTACAGTCTTTGCATGAAACCGCAAAAGATAAAAGTTCCGATAAGCTCTGAAAAAATGTAAACAAACTCTTCATTATCATATATGTCAACACAAAGGCAAAAACCCATCATTTTCCAATTGATCGATCACTTTAAACATTTGCTCCAACTAATAACTATTTAAACTAACTAACCTCCTCGGAAATATCTGGATAAATAGACGTCTGATTAGCATTGAAATCGAATTTACTTCCACTACTTTGAGTCCTCGCGTAGGCCAACAAAAAGGCAAAAAATGTAGGCAGAAAAATTTCAAACGCGGTCACTACATAATGTCTTTTACGTAACAGTAAATTTTTCCACACTAGTAACCACACTTTGGTGAGCACCATTGTCCAATAATGTCTTAATTTGGACAATGACAATTTAGAGGAATTTCGACGCGAATTGTAGAAATGTAACTCTTCCTCATCATTTTCACAACTAAAACCTCCGACTGCTGTTTCCCGGGATAACTCATTGGACCCATTGATCCAGCTTGAAGAGCTGTAATTTCTTCGTACCACTTCCAAACCACTACTACTACTAGAGTCGCTATCACTTTTGCTGCTGGTAAACAGCAAAGGACGAAGGGCAGAGTCGTTGATACCCATCCATATAACTCAAGTATACAAATTCCTTAACTCTCCAATTCAATAGTTGGTAAACTTTTAATGCTTTCTTGTGGTTAACTGACTCAGACTTAAGTTAATTGCGTTTTTCCAGCTATCTTAATCGTCAGTATGCACTCTATAGTTAATTTTGTTTGCACGCACACAAGTTATTTGTCATGCACGAAAAAAGGCGTAGACACTGCTGGATACTTTTTTGCACGATTTAAAATAATGCAAGGATTGGGTCGAAAAAATGTGTTTTAGGTTTGAAATGATTTGCAGCAAACTTTAGACACTAACTAACTACAATAGTTAAAATTCTTGACAATAAACCACGCTAAAAAACTTGTACGTTGTAGATAGCAATTCATGCAGGTTCGCATGTAAGTACTGCACAGCAAAGAGAGAGTTGAGAGTTAGTCATTAGATTTCATATCCTGTAAATGTGCAATTTTTTACTTCCTTATATTCTTGAGATGATAGCAAGTAATTGCACAGTGGAGTAAGAGTTGTATTATTGAGGTAGCTTGTATGTTGAAGAGAGTTAAAATCAAGATTAAACCACGACTATGGTTAGCAGGTACACACATGCACGTCAGATTTTGCACGTGCATAAAGAAAGATGCTGCAAAAACGGCACACCTGTTAACTGCAGTTAGTCTAGTATTGTGATTGTGACTGTGAATCCTTTGACTATAGAATACATTCAGTTTTAACCATGTCAGTATGCAGAGTATATTTTACCAACTACGCCTAGTTGCATATGGACTATAAACCTGAATTTTAAGAACAAACAATGACATAAATTGACTACTTGGAATTCGGATCTGCATGCAGTGTGTCAGCGTTACTTGTAGTTATGATTAACTTATGCTGACTTATGTTTAATATCTTAGTTAACATTTTATTTGTTTATTTTTAATTTTGCATGGTTTCACGGACAGATATCTGTCAATATAAATCTCATGCTTAAACTATTAGTATATTCGAGCTCCACAGATTGCATGAAAAAGCTGCATGCAGACGCGTACGCATGCTGCACCATATTAGTTCAATAGTACTACTATACAGCTAGCGCTAGCACTAGCAATGATACCTTTAACAATTTTAAGTAGTTCATTGATTTGTTTGTTAAAGCAGAAAATACATGCTAAGGTTGTTTATACGCTCAATATTAAATATCTGAGAAAACTCATAATTATTAAAACTTATAATATTAAATACTTATAATTCTTTTAGTAAAGGCTACTTAGTGAAACCATTTTGTACATATATTTGGTACCACTTTCAAATTGCATAAATATATAGATTCCGTAAAAACTTAAACTCAGAATTCAGTACATTGTCTTCTGACACCATTGAAGTGACACTTGCTAGAATATGCTAACAGCTCAAACACTAATAATATTGTCAATAAAAACTCATTATTACAAGGCGATATAATATAGGCTTTCATGCACTCAAAAAACTGTTGGGCTGTCATCAAATAAACGTCACTTTTATGCAACCCGAAAATATTTAGCTTTGCCCAATCTATAAGCAAAGTGATAAAATAAAATGTATAGACCATCCGGAAAAAGGAGGTAATTTTTTCCTGTCCTGTGTGTGTTAAATTTGTGTAGTAGGATAGGATAAAATTTACCTTCTTTTTGCGGACAAGGTATACGGCAGCGTTTTTGCCATGATGCCATTTAGATTTAAGGTATATTGTGCATTGAGTTATCTATTTCTGTGGGTTATGCCCGTTATGCAGCACATTGGACGATTAAAGAGCATTTAATTTTCTACATAGGCGGAGGGAACTAAAACCGTACTGAAATCCAATTTTCAGCATATAGGCATGAAACATTTAATTTGGTGAGTAGGAACGGAATGCATGCATGCATTCTGCCCTTTCATTAACAGCACGTGAAAAACAGTTCTAAAAATAGTATATTCCGGTGTTAAAATCAATATTTCATCAATAACTTCAAGTTTTCAACTCGAGGGATAAACGGGTACCCACAATTTCGCCTTACTTGAATCCAAATGTCGAGAAAAATCAATACTAACTAATAACTAACTGAACTGACTGAAGGAAACAAACTAGTCAAAGGTTTCTTTTGTCAAGTATAAACACACATCATAATATTTTCAATAGGATTGTGGATTGTCACGTCACCCCGACCTAAATTTTTCCCATATTGCTCCTCAATGTCTCCCATGCAATAATTATAAATTTCATATCTTCAGTTTGCTATGTCCACTTATTTCATCGTTTGGATATAAGTAGCAGCGGGGTTAGGGAGCAGCTAGAGCTTCACTAACTACTAACTAACTAAATGTCATGCTCCCAACAAAAACCTAGACCTGTGCGTACTGCAATTACCAACCACTACTATATATCTTGAGTTCAATAACAATGCAATAATGTTGTTCCTCTCTCCCTCTAATCTGTATCATGTCCTATTATATGCATGTATAGTTAAGATGCACCTTGAAAAAACAACATGACATTACACGCACGAAATCAAGCAGGTTATAAATGGTCATTATTATACATTTACAATCAGCGAGTATTTTTTGGTTTCCTCTCACTCTCACCTTTTGCCAATGCTAGTCCGATTTTCAATGCGTCCACTTTTCTAACTAACTACATACACAACATGAAATGCAAAGTAATAAAGACGAAATACTAAATGGGCAAGCATAGGCAAGTGTACGTAATATGTGACCGTCACGAAACTACACAAATGTGGATGCTACTACTTGCAAACACAGAGGATGGTCAAACATTATGTGACCTTTAGGAAGTGGATGTCTTTGTCCCACTGCACTTTATATAGAGCCTCCCCATCCGTATTATTGCAGTGCAATCTTAATTCTTACATACACCATTTTTATCAGATACTCTGTCAACTAATTTGTTCCCACATGTTTATTGGGAGAGCGTCAAGTGACACTGCGAGAATAAAGTTGGTGTCTCCTATTTTCGGTCAAGATTATTATGTCTATACAAGTTGAAGAGCCCGTTAACAACGGGTGATGAATGAAATTATGAGTGCAAGCTAAATTCATAGTCGCTTTTCGCTTTGTTTGAAAAAAAATGTTGACATTCATATTAGTATACTGTCAACCACAATGTCCCTTTAAATTCACACTGCTATGATACAGATCACAATATCTTACCACAATTTCCGTTGAGTGCATGTTGTCAGAGCAGGGAATAGTAGAGAATGCTTCGTTTTATTCCTTAGCAATATAATA
>Ga0210040_10003377_pt1 | contig 21621 bp, 20 predicted proteins | sample CryGeyCG12114_NA_FD_185462 | JGI IMG/M metagenome (GOLD analysis project Ga0210040, IMG submission 185462) | Groundwater microbial communities from aquifer - Crystal Geyser CG19_WC_8/21/14_NA (SPAdes) (version 2) | ecosystem: Environmental > Aquatic > Deep subsurface > Groundwater | place: USA...
CTCCACGCCATAGGGCGCCAGTGCTTCCGCCAGATTGCCGAAGCACCCCCGGTGAACGGGATGCTCTGGATAGAAGTGCCGGAAGGTCGCCTCGCTGCACGGGGTCAGCAGAAAATCGTGCCGGCCGACATCGTCCTCCACGATCTCCAGCATCACGTTGGACCGGTTGGACCACAGCCGGTTGCCGGTAGTGAGCGCGATCGTTTCCTCGTAATCAAAGGTGCGCCCGCTGGAAATCACCTCCCGCACATCCGCGGCGCTGTAGGCGAGCAGGTCCGACACCTGCACCCCGACCGGATCGATCACCCGGAAGTGCTGGCCGGTCCGCACGCGGAACGCCACGCCGCTGCGCGGCAGGATCTCGACGACGCTCATCCGGTCGGTTCCGCCCGTTTGTCGTGAAACGGGCAACGCCAGTCGGCATCGACCTTGCGGCCGGAATATTGCCGCGCCTCGCTGGCTTCGCCGTGTCGCGCAAGCATCGGGTTGATCGACCCGGCCAGCGCCTCGTCACGCTGCAGGATGGTCTTGCGCATCTTCTCGTACCGGCCTTCACCGCGCAGCAGTTCGAACTGATCGTGCAGGTTGAACACCAGAGTGGGGCGGGGAAACCGGCGTGCGGGGCGTGATGCGCCCGGATGCAGGCCGACGACGAAGAACGCCTGGCCCCCGAAGCTGAGCGAGAAATGCGGGTCGGACGGGTCCGCGCTGACGCGCTGGTCGTAAGGCTGGCCACGCCAGTCATCCTTGTCGGCCAGCGATTGCAGCCGCTCCCACATCAGCGCCTCGAACGCTTCTTCGGACAGGTCGTCCTGCGTGTCGAACACCACCGCCAGGCTGCGCAGCCCGCTAGGATCGGCGCGCCAGCCTTGTGCCCAGTCAAGCAATTCGGAATGGATGCGGACGTCGTCCCACGCGCTTTTCAGCGAATGGCCGACCAGAACCTTGAGAGTGCCGCGTGCAAGCGCGGACTTGGCGCCGACGCAGGGAAATTCAGCTTCACCGATCTTGGCGAACAGTTCCTCCCGCCTCAGTTCGGCGCAATCCTCGTCGACAAGCATGGTAGACACAGTCCGGTTCCTTCCCGCGGCCTATAACCGGCGGGTGCGGGAAGGTGTTCCCCGGATAGCTGCGCCAGCCTGCCTCAGTGAGCGGCCTGCGCCCCGCGCTCCAGCCCGGAGGCGGCGAGCTGATCGTCGATCTGCCCCATCAGCCGATCCAGCCCTTCCTGCGTGAAGCTTTCGGCACGGGCGACCAGCACGTCCTGCGTGTTGGAAGCGCGCAGCAGCCACCAGCCGTCGTCATTGGTCACGCGCACGCCGTCCGTGTCGTTGACGTCGGCATCGGTGCCCGACAGACGATCTTTCACCTCCTGAATGGCGGCGAACTTGCGGCTCTCGTCCACCTGGAAGCGCATCTCCGGCGTGTTGAGCATCTGCGGCATCGCGCTCTTCAGCTCCGTGACGGACTCGCCCAGCCGGACGGAGGCGGCGATCAGCCGGATGCCGGCATAGAGCGCATCGTCATAGCCGTAATATTCGTCCGCGAAAAAGACGTGCCCGCTCATCTCGCCCGCCAGCGGTGAACCCGTTTCCTTCATTTTGGACTTGATGAGGGAATGACCGGTCTTCCACATCAGCGGCTTGCCGCCAAGCTGCGCCACGCGGTCGAACAGCGCGCGGCTGGCCTTCACATCGGCGATGATCGTGACCCCGGGGCGGGTCTTCAGCAGATCTTCGGCATAGATCATCAGCAACTGGTCGCCCCAGATGATCCGGCCCTCGCCGTCGATCGCGCCGATCCGGTCGCCATCCCCGTCGAAAGCCACACCAAAATCGAGGTTCTTTTCCGCGACCAGCGTTTGCAGGTCCTTAAGGTTTTCCGGGACAGTTGGATCGGGATGATGATTGGGAAAGTTTCCATCGACTTCGGTGAACAGCAGGTGATGTTCGCCCGGCATCTTGGCCACCAGCGCCTCCAGCGCAGGGCCGGCCGCGCCGTTGCCGGCGTCCCAGCCGATCTTGAGCGCGGAGAGCTTTTCCGCGTCCAGGCCGGAGATGCCGGCGAGCAGGCGGTCCACATAGGCGCCCATGATCTCCACCGACTCCACGTCGCCCGTTCCGTCGTCCCAATCACCTTCCGCCGCCATGCGGCCGATCGTCAGGATGTCTGCCCCGAAGAACGGGCGCCCCTGAAATACCATCTTGAAGCCGTTATAATTGGCGGGATTATGGCTGCCGGTTATCTGGATGCCGCCATCAACATCTTCTGCTGACGCTTCCGCATAATAGAGCATCGGCGTCGGGCCCATGCCCACGCGGCGCACGTCGCAGCCGCTGGCGGTGAGCCCTTCGATCAGTGCATGTTCCAGCATGGGGCTGCTGACGCGCCCGTCATAGCCGACCGCGACCTTGCGGCCCCCCGCACGGCGCATCAGCGTGGCAAACCCGCGGCCGATGGCGCGCGCATCGTCGGGCCCCAGCGTCTTGCCGATGATCCCACGGATGTCGTACTCACGCAAAACAGTCGGGTGGAACTGGTGCGTCATGTATCCTCCTCGGCGGATGGCAGCTGGGGGTCTGGCGGCAGGGCGGCAATCAAAATGTCGCGCGCTGCGGTGGCGCGGTGGACCATCGCGGAACTGCCGCCACGGTCGGGATGAACGGTCGCGAGAAGGCGGCGGTGCGCGGCATGGATGTCGGAACGGGTGGCCTTGGCCGGAAGGGCCAGCAGCGTGCGTGCCCGGGCAAGTTCGCGTTGGTGCCGTGTCTCGGCGCGGGTCAGCCTGGGCTGCCACGGCCAGCGGCCGGTGACCATCCACCACAGCACCACCATCAGGGCGAGGATGATCAGCACCTTGCTCACCGCTCAGGCCGCCCCGTTGCCGAAGCGCGGCAGGCCCAGCGCTGCGACCAGCGCGCGCAGTTCCTGGCGCGCCACCAGCAGGCTGGTGCCCAGTTCGCCCAGCTGGCCCTTGTCCAGCAGCGTCAGGCCGGAGGGGAACAGTTCGCGGTAGACCACCCGTTCGGACAGGCCCTGGGCGACGCGGAAGCCGCCGCGCTTCGACAGCTCGGTCAGCGCCAGATCGATGCGCTTCTGGTTGCGGGCATCCAGGCGTTGCACGCGGTTGCGCACCACCAGCCAGTCCATCGGCCGATGTCCGCTCATCGCCCGCTTCTTGCGCGCTTCCCAGATCAGTTCGGCATAGAAGCTCAGGCGGCGCACCTTGAAGGTTTCCGCGTCCACCTGCCCGATCAGGTCGAAATCGACGAAGCTGTCATTCATCGGCGTCACCAGCGTGTCGGCCTGGGCGGCGGCGTGGCGGGCCAGCGGATCGTCGCGGCCCGCGGTGTCGAAGATCACCACATCCATACCCCGGCCCAGCTCTTCCACCCGGGCTTCCAACGCCTCGATGTCGGCCGCCTCGTCACCGGTGGGGGCGAATACGTCGAACCGGGCGCCGGGCAGGGCAACCTCGCGCCGCCGCTCCGTCTCGACCCGGTTTTCCAGATAGCGGTGCATGGTGCGCTGGCGGTGGTCGAGATCCATCGCGGCGACCCTGGCGCCAGAGAAGGCGAGCGCGACCGCGATGTGCACCGCGGTGGTGGACTTGCCGGTGCCGCCTTTCTCGTTGGCAAAGACGATCCGGTGCGGGGCTGCCGGCGCAGCCTCCTGACGGGTCAGGGGGGATTCAGTCAGATCGGGTTCGCTCGCCATGACAGGGCGGGCTTCTACGCAAGGCGCCGGGCGCTGCCTAGCCTTGCTCTCTCCTCAGCACGCATCAATTGCGGACGCCAGGGCGGGGGCGAGCCAGCTGGCGACACTGGCGATGGCCTCGGGGGTGGCGAGCAGGTCCTGGCGGACCTCGATCTCCAGCCATTGGAGGCCCCGGGGAAAGGCATGGCGCGGTATGGTGTAGTCGGTGCCGTCGAAGGCGTAAGGCTGGTTGTCGCCCACCACCAGGTCGCGTCTCTCGCGCAAGTGGCCAAGCACGCGGCGGCCGAACTCGTCGCCCGGACCGCCATGGATTACGCCGGTGTGCCACGGCCGCACCGCGCCGCCGAAGACCGGCGTGAAGCTGTGCAGCGCCACCAGCACGCTTTTCAGCCCTGCGGCGGCGCGGGCGTCCAGCAGGTCGGCGATGGCCCGGTGATAGGGGGCATGGACCGCAGCGATCCGCTCTGCCCGGCCGGATGCGTCCAGCGTGGCGTTGGGGGGGATAGCTGTCCCGTCGCTGACCGCCGGCATGGCGCCTTCGCTCAAGGGATCACGGTTGCAATCTATCACCAGCCTGGAATAGACTTGCGAAACGAATGGTGCGCTGAAGTGTTCAGCCAGCAACCGTCCCAACTGCCCGATTCCCAGATCCAGTGCGATGTGCCGGCGCCGATCCGCTTCCCCCAGGTCCATCGAGCCAAGGGATTGCGGTATCAGCGCCCCGGCATGGTCGCCCAGGAACACCAGGGGGCCGGCGGCAAGGAACGGCCCCGAGAAGGCGACCGGGGCGGGGTCTGCGGGCGACAGCAGCGAGCCGGGAGCGGTGAGGTCCATCATCTCCCCAGGAGAAAGCCCATGCGCATGGTTCCAGTCAACGATTGTCGGGCCGCCATCACCGGGGCTGATGGCTCATGCTGATCCGCACCGGCTTCGATATCTGCTTCCGCACCTGGCAGCCGATCCCGACCATGCTGCTGCTGAGCGTGCTGCCGGAACACGAGCCGCAGCTGCGCACCTTGCAGCGCATCGTCACCGAACCCGAGATCCAGCTGCACCATTATCGCGACGGGTTCGGCAATCACGCCACCCGCTGCGTGCTGCCGCCGGGCGACACATGGGTGCGCAGCGACTTCGTGATCGAAGTGCCGGACACATCCGATCCGGTCGTGCCCGATGCCGTGCAGCATGCTGTCTCCGAACTGCCGGATGACGTGCTCGTCTACCTGCTCGGCAGCCGCTATTGCGAAGTCGGCAAGCTGACCCAGGAAGCCTGGGGCGCAACGTCTCACCTGACGAGCGGGTGGGACAAGGTGCAGGCGCTGGTCGCGCTGGCGCATGACCGCATCGAATTCGGCTACCACCACGCCCGCAACACCCGCTCTGGCCACGACGCCTGGGGCGAACAGGTCGGCGTCTGCCGCGACTTTGCCCATCTGGCGGTGACCCTGTGCCGGGAGATCAACATCCCCGCGCGCTATTGCACCGGCTATCTCGGCGATATCGGCGTGAACCCGATCGACGCGCCGATGGATTTCTCCGCCTGGTTCGAGGCTTATATCGGCGGGCGCTGGTATACCTTCGATGCGCGGCACAACCGCCCCCGCGTGGGTCGGATCGTGATGGCGCGCGGACGCGACGCGACCGATGCAGCGATCACCACCCATTTCGGCCCGGCGCAGCTGGTCCATTTCCACGTCCATACGGACGAGGTGGCCAGCACCGACCTCAGCCGCCCGCCGGCGGAAACGGTGGTGGCGCAATGGGCAGGCAAGTTCGGCTAGGCTGGTGTCCGCAGCCGGCTGACGACGCTGGTTCCGCCCGTGCGCGGCCACAGCGCGGTGACCATCGCCAGAACGGCAATGTTGAGCGCCAGGCCCGGGATGCCGAGGTTCAGCCCGCCCAGCTCCGCCTCGCCCAGCCACAGTGCCAGCACCAGCGTGTCGCCCGCCACGATCCCGCCGATCACCGCCGCGGCCGGCACCCGCGCCACCAGCAGCGCCGCCAGGAAGCCGGGCAGGGTCTGCACGATGCCGAAATAGAACAGATTGTTCAGCCGCGCCATCAGCGTGCCCGAACCGTCCGCGCTCAGCAGCGAAACAGCCAAGAACAGCGCCACCACCCACCGGCTCCAGCGCTGCTGACCCTCGCCCGACAGGCCGGGCACCAGATTGCGGGTGACCAGCGGACCGATCGCCAGACACACGCTGGACAGGATCACCAGCCCGGACAGTGCCACCGCCGCCATCACCAGCCCCACTGCGCCAGCCGGCAACAGCGCCTGCGCCGTTGCCAGGAACACATAATCCGGCTGCTCGGGCGCGATGCCGTGCCCCTGTGCGTAATAGGCGGTCGCCATCAGCAGCGGGAACATCAGCATGTAGAGCGGCGCCGCCACCTGCGCGCGGCGGATTGCGCGGGGGCTGCGGGCGGAGAACAGGAAGGCCCAGTTTTGCGGGATCATGGTAAAGCCCACCGCCTGCAGCACGATGGTGGACAGGGCGAACACCATGTCGGGGCGCTCGACCGCCGGGCTGGCAACGGCGGCGGTGATGGTGGGCGCGGCCTGCCAGTCGGCGATGGCAAGCCCGCCCACCAGCACGATCGAGCCCATCATCAGCAGATCCTTCAGCACCGCCACGAAGGCGGAGGCACGCAGGCCGGCGATCACGACATAGGCAAAGGTCAGCAGGCCCGCCGCCCCCGTCAGCAGCAGCGGCGAGGAACCGGGCGCCAGGCCCGAAAAGACCAGCCGCAGCCCCAGGAACTGCATGGTCCCGATCGGCAGCAGCAGGATGATCGAGGTGACGGCGATCAGCAGCTCCAGCACGCGGCTGCGATAATGGTCGCGGAAGAAGTCGGGGATCGTTGCCGAACCGTACAGGCCCCCGGCGCGCCAGATCCACGGGCCAAGGAAGAACAGGCAGGCCGTCGCCAGCAGGATATAGCCGAAGAACCACAGCACGAAGCTCTCGCCCGCGGCATAGACCCCGCCGGGGAAGCCCAGCATGGAGGCGATCGAGTAGGTTTCGCCCACCGACAGGAAGAAGAACAGCACCGCGCCGAACTGGCCCGACGCAGTGAAGAAGCTGCGGGCATCGCTGCGCCCGTGCCCCGCGCGCGACCACACCGCCAGGGCGAGCGACAGCGCCATGATCGCGACGAACACCGCGATCATCATGGCTCGTGATCTCCGCCAAGGCGGTAACACAGCGCCAGCAAGGCGCTGGTGATGGGCGCGCAGGCGAACAGGCACCAGCTCGCGGCCGAAATGCCCAGGAAGCGCGGCCAATGTGCCGGCACCAGCAGCGCCGCCGCCAGGATCAGGGCAGCGGGCAGCAGCAGCCCCGCTGCCACGGGCCAGAGGTGCCGCAGCATCAGCCCGGCAGGTCGCGCCAGGTGGTGACGTCCGCCCCCGGCGGCGCGTTGGCGGAGTAGACCGCGCGGGCGATGGCGCGGGCCAGCGTGTCGGCGGCGATGGCGCCGGCCTTCAGCACCGCCACGTGGCGCGGCTCGACCGGCTGGCTGCGCCCGGTCGACAGGGCGAACACCACGTCGCCGTCGAACGGCGTGTGCACCGGGCGGATCGCGCGGGCGAGGCCGTCCTGCGCCATCATCGCCACCCGCTTCATCTCGTCGGCGGTCAACGCCAAATCGGTGGCGATGCAGGCGATGGTGGTGTTCTCGCGCGCAGCGGGCTCGCGGGCATGGCCCCATTCCTCCGGCGAGGCGTAGAGCGCACGGGGCGGCAGGCCGCCGAACTCGTCCCCGATCTCGAACGGGCTGGCCCAGAAATGCCGCGTGCCGGGCGCGACTGTCGATCCCATGGAATTGACGGCGACGATCGCGCCCACGGTGAAGCCGTCGCTCGCCACGGTGGAGGCCGACCCCAGCCCGCCCTTCAGCCCGCCGGACATCGCCCCATAGCCGGCGCCACTGGTCCCCAGCGCGAAATTCGCGCCGTCCGCCTGCGCGGCCGCCAGCGCGCGCATCCCCAGCGCGCGGTAAGGCGGCTCGGTCCCCCAGGCCTTGTCGCCGCCATTCGCCAGATCATAGAGGATCGCGCCCGTCACGATGGGCGAGACCGGCACACCGGGGCGCGCCATCCCGCCATAGCCGATACCCTGCGCGCCCAAGGCTGCCGCAACGCCGTCGGCCGCGGCCAGGCCGTAGGAGGAGCCGCCCGATAGCACCACGGCATTCACCGCATGGACCAGATTGTGCGTGTCCATCACATCGCTCTCGCGCGTGCCCGGCCCGCCGCCGCGCACGTCGATCGCCGCCTCCAGCAGCCCGTCGCCCACGATCACCGTGGCGCCGGTGCGCACCGCGGCATCGGCGGCGCAGCCGACGCGGATGCCCGGAACGTCGGTGATCAGGTTGCGCGGGCCGGTCCGCCCGGTGCTGCGCCCCGCGGCAATGGCGCCATCCTGCGCCAGCAGCGGCGCGGCGGCGAACAGGCCCGCGCTGCCCGCGACAACTCGGATCAGGTCTCTACGCTTCATCATCGGGCATCCGCGGCTGGGCCAAGCCCAGGCTTCTTCACCGGACCGCCCGCTTGTGCAACCGCTCACATGTCGATTTCGCTTACAGCCATGTTGTGGCTATGGGGCGGCCATGAACGCCTTTCCCCGCTTGGGCGCACCGCTGCTGGGCGTGCTGGCTGCCATTCCGGTCGCCGCACAGGAGGCTGCGGCACCCGATATCGTCGTCACCGCCCAGCGGCGTGAGCAGTCCGTGCAGGATGTCGGCATCGCGGTCAGCGTGGTGGACGACGCCGCGCTGGAGCAGCGCGGCATCGGCAACGTCAACCAGATCGCCGACGCCACCCCCAGCCTGGAGGTCGAGCCGGCCTTTGGCGGCGGCGCGGCGCAGTTCCGCCTGCGCGGCGTCGGCTTTCAGGATTATGCCAGCAACAATGCGCCCACGGTGGGCGTCTATGTGAACGAGGTCGCCTATCCCGTCCCGGTGATGACGCAGGGGCTGATCTTCGACATGGCCCGGGTCGAGGTGCTGCGTGGGCCACAAGGCACGCTGTATGGCCGCAACACCACCGGCGGGGCTGTCAACTTCGTCACCAACCGCCCGAGCATGGACCGCTTCACCGCCGGGGCCACGCTGGAATATGGCCGCTTCGACGCGCTGCAGGCGGAGGCTTATCTGTCGGGACCGGTGGCCGACGGCGTCGCTGTTCGTGTCTCTGGCGCGACGCAGCAGGGCGGGGCCTATCAGTACAATCGCGACACGGGGGAGGCGCTGGGCAATGCCGACCGGCTGGGCGCCCGCGCGCTGCTGGCGATCGAACCCGCAGGCAGCGGGCTGTCGGCCCTGCTGGACGTCCATTACAGCCGCGACCGATCGGAAGCGGTCGGCCTCTATCTGCTCAACCCACTGCCGATTGGCGCGGGCACAGGGCCGGTGATCCCGGCCGACAGGGACCGCTTTGCCACCGGCTGGGGCATTTCGCCGCAACTGGTGCGCGATACCGAATTGGTGCTGGGCGACCGCCCGGGGGTCGACAATGAAGGCTGGGGCACCTCGGCGCGGCTGGCCTACGATCTTGGTCCGGTCACGCTCACCAGCCTGACCAGCTATGACCGGCTGCACCGCGAACAGTTCGGCGACTGGGATGCCAGCGCTTCTGTGGAGGCGGACACCTTCTTCGGCAGCGATGTGGACGTGTTCGCGCAGGATCTGCGCCTTGCCGGGGCCGCCGGCCCGCTGACCTGGACGGCGGGGATGTACTATGCCCGCCAGCAGCTGGACGAACGCTACTTCTCCGACTTCGTGGACGTATACGGCACCTATGCCCGCGTGCGCTATGCCCAGCGTGTCGAATCGATCAGCGGCTACGGCCAGGCCGAATATGCCTTCGCGCCAGGCTGGAAGGCGATTGCCGGCCTGCGCTACGAATATGAGCAGCGCCGGCTGCAGGGCTTCGGCAGTGCCTTTGGCGGGGCACAGGCGCTGCCGCCGACCGACACAGCGACCGACATGCGTCCGCTGACCGGCAAGCTGGCGGTGGAATATGCGCCCATCCGCGACCTGCTGATCTACGCCTCCACCAGCAAGGGCACCAAGTCGGGCGGGTTCACCACCTACAACACCGGCGACCGCTCCGGCATCGAACCCTTCGCGCCCGAGACCCTGTGGGCCTACGAAGCCGGCGTGAAGAGCCGGCCGGCCGAATGGCTGCAACTGAACGGGGCGCTGTTCTGGTACGATTACCGGGACCAGCAGGTGCTGTCGGCTGTTTACGGTGTAAACGGGCCGGTCGGGCGCTTCACCAATGCCGATCGCTCGCGCGTGCTGGGCGGGGAGCTCGAGGTGGTGCTGACCCCGCTTCGGGGTCTCTCCGTCGGCTCCTATGTCGGCTACAAGGAGGGTACTTACCTCGATTTTACCGATCTCGACGTGCCGGCCAGCCGCGGGGCGGGGCAGGCAGTCTATGTCGACCGCGCCGGCGAGGCGATCCCGTTCCCCCGCTGGTCCGCCGGCGGATCACTGAGCTACGCGGCCGACATCGGCGAGTGGGTCGTGAGGCCGACCGCCAGTGTCACCTGGCGCAGCCGCTATCCCTCGTGGCTGGGGCAGACCTACGACATCGGCGCCTATGTGGTCACCAATGCCGAGCTCGCCGTTGGCCCGGCGGACGGCAGCTGGCGGGTCGTGGCGTGGGGCCGCAATATCCTGGGCGAGGAATACGACCTCACCCGCAACTTCTTCACCAGCGCCGATATCGCCCAGCCCGCGCGCCCGGCGAGCTGCGGCGTGCGGGTCAGCTTCGATTACTGATCCGCCACCGGGCAGGCGGGGGCGAGCAGGAACGCGTTTGTTGCCGTACCGAGCAGCCGCGTGAGATCGTCGCGTTCGATGTGCGCGAGCGAGGAACGGCGCCGAGAAAAACGGGTTCTTGATACCACAGTCTCCGAGCGTCGAGCCGACGGTCACAAGGGAGTGCGCGGCTGATGAGCGATGACTCCCGTCATGATCTGGCGAAGGATCGTACCGATTTTGCCGAGGATCGGACGTTGCTGGCGCACGAACGCAGCTTTGCCGGCTGGGTCCGCACCGGCATGGCATCGGTCGGCATCGCCCTGGGCTTCACCGCCCTGTTCCAGGCGCTTGAACCGGTGTGGGTGCCCAAGGCGATCGCCTCGGTCTTCCTGTTCATCGCCATCTTCGTCTTCGCTTCGGCCGAGCGCCGCGCCTGTGGGGTGCTGCAACGGCTGGAGCCGCACACCGTCACCGCGCTGAAGCCGGTCCGCATCCGCCTGCTGACCGGAGGGCTGATCGTAGCGACGCTCGCGCTGGTGGGGGCGATCTGGTGGCTGGTGTGATCGAGCGCATGCCGAAAGCCGCCGATACTCGGGCGGTGCCGCGGGGCCTTCCGGCGTGAAGGGTCGGAGCCTAGGAGCCTGCCCCGGTTCCATGGGGGGCTTCCACTTTGCCGCCCGGCATTCGGCGGCGGCTTTCTGAAGTTTCTTGCCGGAAAGTGGAGCGGGTAGCGGGAATCGAACCCGCATAGCCAGCTTGGAAGGCTGGAGCTTTACCACTAAGCTATACCCGCGCGCTGCGGGCAGATGCCACCGTGCGGCACTGCACGTCAAGGTGGGATACGGCCGGCTACTCGCCTGCGGTCAGCCGCTCCGCCGCGGATTGCTCGCGCTCCTGTGCCGACCCCTCTTCGCCGCCCGCCGGCAACTGTCCGCCAGGCGCGATCATGATCTCGACGCGCCGGTTGCGAGCCCGGCCTGCCTCGTTGGGGGTGCCGTCGCGATTGGCGTTGGGCGCGAGCGGGTTCTGCTCGCCCAGCGCGATCACGCGAATCCGGTCGGACGCCACGCCATGGTCCTGCAGCCAGCTGGCGACAGCATCCGCACGGCGGCGGGAGGTGGCGAGGTTGGCCGCGTCGGCACCGTCCGAATCGCTGTGCCCGCGCAGCACCACCGGCCAGCCTTCCGCCAGCGCCTCCGATTGCAGCACGCCCGCCAGCTGGCGCTCGGCTTCCGGCGTCAGGGCCGCGCCGGTGGGGAAGGCGACCAATACGCGCAGCGGAGCGACCGCTTCCTCTACGATCGTGTCGCTGGCCACCTCGGGGCGGATGATGGAGGCCGCAGGGGTAGAGGTGGAGGTGGGCACGCGGATGACCGGCGGCTCGCGCGTGATGGTGGACGGCGCTGCGGCAGGCGCTTCCTCCGGTGGCGCAGGCTCCTCGTTGCGGCAGCCGGCCAGCCCGGCGGCACACAGCGCAGCGGCGATCAGGGTGGTTTTCGGCAACATGGCGGTTGGCGTGGTAATCATCATCCCCTTTCGCGTTTATGACGCGGCTAGCTGCTGGTCCGGCGTTTCGCGTGGTCCTCGCCCGGAGCGCCGCGCTGCCGCCTCCTCCGGCGTGCGCTGACGCGGCGGGCCGAAGGAGACGATCGTGTCGCCCGGTTGCGGCTCCGGAGCTGAAGCGTGCGTGAAAAAGCGCATCTGGCCCGATGGGCGCAGCAGCAGCATCATCTGGGCGGCGTCGGGCAGCGTCTCGCGTGCGTCGGCCAGCCGGAACTGCTCCGACAGGCGGGTGCGGCGAAACACCCACCCTTCCGCTTGCCAGCTGGCCAGCGCCTCTGCGGTCACATCGGCGGAGAACAGCGCCCGGCCGCGCAGGGATGCGGGCAGGGTGCGGTGATCCTCGTCATCCACCGTGTCGCCCAGCTGGTACACGCGGTCAGTGCCGATCTCCGGCGCGAATTCGGAACAGACCAGGGTGTTGTAGGCCTCGTTATCGGTCGCCGCGACCAGCACCTGGAAGGGGGACAGGTCGAGATTGTCCTCCGTCGCCTCGTGCAGGATCTCGCCATGGTAAGTCGGCAGGCCGGCGGCGCGGGCGGGCTTCAGGCGCGCCCAGCTGGAATCGGCGAGCAGCACGGGGGTCTCCAGCTCGTGCATCTGTTCGGCCAGCGCCACGGTCCAGGGCGTGGCGCCGACGATCAGCAGGCCGGGACGGGTCTCCCCCTTTACCTTCAGCAGCCGGGCCGCCAGGTTGATGGTGAAGCCATGGGCGATGATCGTCGCCACCACGACGGCGAAGCTCAGGCCGATCAGGATCGAACCGTCGGCATAGCCGAGGTCCGACAGGCGCAACGCGAACAGGCCGGAAATCGCCACCATCACGATGCCGCGCGGGGCGATCCAGCCAAGGAACAGCCGCTCGTTCCACGGCACGTTGCTGCCCAGCAGGCTGACCAGAACAGTTGCCGGACGCACCAGGAACAGCAGCACCAGCAGGAACGCGCCGAAGCGCCATTCGAAGCTGGCCAGTGCATCGAAGTTCAGGCTGGCCGACAGCAGGATGAACAGGCCGGATACCAGCAGGACGGCGACGTTCTGCTTGAACGGGTGGATCGAGCGCAGCGACGCCACGTCCATATTGGCAAGGGCGATGCCCATCACGGTCACGGCCACCAGCCCGGCCTCGTGCGCGATCAGGTTGCAGCCGACAAACACGCCGATCACTGCGACCAGCAGGACCGGCACCTTGAGATATTCGGGCACGGCGCCGCGTGGGAAGGCCCAGCCGATCACCCAGGCCGCGGCATAGCCGATCGCGCCGGCGAGGCCCGCGGCGATCACCAGCGGCGGTACCACCTCCAGGAAGGTCGATCCTTGCGCTGACAGGCGGAAATATTCGTAGGCGATCACCGCACACAGCGCGCCGACGGGATCGTTGACGATGGCTTCCCACTTCAGGATGCCGGCGGGGCGCTGCTGTACGCTGGACTGGCGCAGCAGCGGCATGACGACCGTGGGCCCGGTCACCACGAGGATACCGGCGAACAGGATCGCGACCGGCCAGACCAGCCCGGCGACGTAGTAGAGCGCAAGGCTGCCGAACAGCCAGCCGAGCGGTACGCCGAACACGACGAGACGCCACAGCGCGTCGCCCACCTTGCGCAGCTCCCTGAACTCCAGGCTCAGGCCACCTTCGAACAGGATCAGCGCCACACCGATGGAAACCAGCGGTTCCAGCAAGGGGCCAAAGGCGGCCTCCGGGTCGATGATGTTGAAGACGGGACCCGCCAGGAAGCCTGCGGCGAGCATCAGCACGATCGCGGGCCACCCTGTGCGCCAGGCGATCCATTGCGCGCCGATCCCCAGCACGCCGACCAGCGCTATCACAAGTGCTTGATGTTCCATGCGCTCCGTGAAGTGACGAAATGCCCCATCGACTTCAATGCGTGACGGCGGCGATGGTGCCTCCGCCTGGTCGGAGTGCCCGCCGCGAACGCAGCCTCAATGTCCGGGAAAGTCGAGCAGGGCCTCTGCCCGGACCCCATGCGCAGCGAGCACCGCCGCACCGCCGAGGTCGGGCAGGCCGATCACGAACAGCGCCCGGTCGACCACCGCGCCGGCCTGCCGCAACAGCTGCGCCCCTGCCAGGGCGGTGCCGCCCGTCGCGAGCAGATCGTCCACCAGCAGCACCTTGTCACCCGACCGGATCGCGCCCGGATCGAGCTCCAGGCGGGCGGTGCCGTATTCGAGCTGGTAGTCGAGGCCGATCGTCGCCACCGGCAGCTTGCCCGGCTTGCGCAACGGTACGAAGCCGACCCGCAGGCGAGCGGCGAGGGCAGCGCCGAAGAGAAAGCCACGCGCCTCGACTCCGGCGATCGCCGCTGGAGCATCGCCGGCGGCGCGATCGACCAGATGATCGATGGTCGCCGCCAGCCCTTCGCCATGGGCGATCAGCGTGGTGATGTCGCGAAACAGGATGCCGGAAACGGGGAAGTCCGCGACCGTGCGGACCAGCCCCCGAATTTCCTCCAGCGTCACGCCTGCTTCTTGGCCTTGTGCGGCTTGACGGGTGCCCAGACCTGCTTCTTGGCGAACCAGGCGAGCACCGTTGCGAAGAGCAGGAAGCCGAGCACCGGCCATCCGGTCTGGCGACGCTTCACCAGCGTGGGTTCCGCCGTCCAGGTGAGGAAGGCAGAGACATCGGTCGACATCTGTTCGATCGTGGCTTGCGTCCCGTCGGCATAGGTCACCTGCCCGTCCGTGACCAGCGGTGCCGGCATTGCGAGGTTCATGTTCGGGAACCACGGATTGAAGTGCAGGCCCGGCGGCGTTTCGAACTGCGGGAATTCCTCGCGCAGCAGCACGTTGTCGACGGCAAAGGTCTGCGGGTCGCGGTAGCCGGTCAGCAGCGAGTGGACGTAGTTCGTCCCGTCATGGCGCGACTTGGCCATGAGCGACAGATCGGGGGGAACGGCGTTGTTGTTCGCCGCCGCGGCCGCCACATCGTTGGGATAAGGCGACGGGAAGTAATCGGTCGCCGTGCCGGGGCGCGTGCTCGCCTCACCGGTAACAGGATCGACGCCCGGCACCCGCCAGCTAGCTGCTTCGGCCTTCACCTCGGCCTCGGTGTAGCCGAGCTCTGCCAGGTTGCGGAACGCGACCAGCTTCAGCGAATGGCAGGCGGAGCATACCTCCTTGTAGACCTGGTAGCCGCGCTGAAGCTGCTGATTGTCCCAGGTGCCAAAGGCGCCATCGTGCTGGAACGCGACATGGCGAGGCTCCATGTGGAACTCGTGTTCCACGGTGGGTTCGGTCTCTTCCGACAGGAAGGTCCACAGTCCGGAGACAAAGGCGAGCGCCACCACAAAGGTGAAGGCGAGGCCGGCGAGGATGCCGATGGGGCGGATCATGATATGCTGTCCTTCGTCCGCGCCGTCAAACTGCAGGCTGGGCGTATTCGCCCTTCTCGAGGCCACTTTCCACCTGTTCTCCCAGCACTGCCTCCGTGATGGAATAGGGCAGCGGAGTCGGTCGCTCTATCAGCGAGACGATGGGCAGGATCACCAGGAAGTGGAGGAAGTAATATGCGGTCGCCAGTTGACTGATCATCACATAGGGCTCTTCCGCCGGGGCGCCGCCGCAATAGAACAGCACCAGCATGTCCACGACAAGCGCCACGAAGAACCACTTGAACATGGGGCGGTGATGGCCGGAGCGGACCGGGGAGCGATCGAGCCAGGGCAGGAAGAACCAGCACAGGATCGCGCTGAACATTGCCAGCACGCCCCACAGCTTCGCCGGCAGGAGGAAGTCCGCGGTGAAGGCGCGCAGGATCGCGTAGAACGGCCAGAAGTACCATTCGGGCACGATGTGCGCGGGCGTGGAGAGCGGGTTGGCCGGGATGTAATTGTCGGGATGACCCAGGGTGTTGGGCAGGAAGAACACGACAGCGCAGTAGATCAGCAGGAACACGCCCAGGCCGAAGCCGTCCTTCGCCGTGTAATAGGGATGGAACGGCACCGTGTCGCTTTCGTCCTTCACCTCGACCCCGGTGGGGTTGGAGGAACCGGGGATGTGCAGCGCCCAGATGTGCAGGATCACGCAGCCCGCGATCACGAAGGGCAGCAGGAAGTGCAGCGAATAGAAGCGGTTCAGCGCCGCGTTGTCAGGCGCATAGCCGCCCAGCAGCCAGATCTGCAGCGGCTCGCCCACCAGCGGGATCGCGCCGAACAGGCCGGTGATGACCTTTGCGCCCCAGAAGCTCATCTGTCCCCAGGGCAGGACATAGCCCATGAAGGCGGTCGCCATCATCAGCAGGAAGATGACCACACCCAGCAGCCAGATCATCTCGCGCGGCGGCTTGTACGAGCCGTAGAACAGCCCGCGGAAAATGTGGATGTAGATAACCGCGAAGAAGAAGCTGGCGCCGTTCGCATGGGCATAGCGCAGCATCCAGCCCCAGTTGACGTCGCGCATGATGTGCTCGACCGAATTGAACGCGACCAATGCATTGGCGGAATAGTGCATCGCCAGGATCACGCCGGTGACGATCTGCAGCATGAGGCAGAACCCCGCCAGCACGCCGAAATTCCAGAAATAGGATAGGTTGCGCGGCACGGGATAGCCGGCACCGACCGCATTGTAGACAAACCGCGGCAGCGGCAGCTTTTCGTCTAGGTACCGCATCAGCGGTGCCTTGGGTTCGTAATGCCTGGCCCAGGGGAAGCTCATCGTATCGGTCCCTTCCCGCTCAGCCGATCAACACGGTCGTGTCGGAGGTGAATTCATAATCAGGCACCACCAGATTGGTGGGTGCCGGTCCCTTGCGGATGCGTCCGGCGGTGTCGTAGCTCGATCCATGGCAGGGGCAGAAATAGCCGCCGAACTCGCCGCGATTCTCGCCTTCGCCCGCGCCCAGCGGCACGCAGCCCAGATGGGTGCACACGCCCATGGTGATGAGCCAATTGGTGCGGCCCTCCTTGGTCCGTTCCTCCAGTGTCTGCGGGTCGCGCAGGGAGGCGGCGGGCACGGCATCGGCCGCCGCGATTTCCTGAGGGGTCAGGTTGCGAATGAAGACCGGCTGCTTGCGGAACACCGCCTTGATTGCCTGGCCCGGCTGAATGGCCCCCACGTCGAGCTCGGTCGTCGATTCGGCCAGCACGTCCTTGGACGGTGCCATCTGGCTGATCAGCGGTACCAGCACGGCAACGCCGCCCACGCCCGCAGCGGAAACTGCGGCGATGTTGATGAAGTCGCGCCGGCGATAATCCCGGCCGAAATCATCCGTGGCACTCGTCGCGTCTATCTCGGCGGTGCCGCTGGTGCTTACCATCGCTCTACCCTGTTGGCCCGGAAACGGGTGGAGCCACCCCGCATCCGGCCGATCCCTAGCTTATGCACCGCCCGCGAAGCCCCATGTCGGACGGCATTGCTGCACGGATAGCGAAGGGGCGGGGGAGTGCCAACACTGATTTTGATGCGAATGATCGCATGCGCTATCATCGGTGCGGGCGGATGGAGATCGGGGGGCGCGGCACCGGTCGGATCCGGACCCGGCGGGCGCGAGCAGGCGGCTCACTCGCGATTTCCACGCAGGAACCGGCAGCGGATGGGGGACAGGGCAGGCGTGGCGCCCGAGCGCTCAGAACGCGCGGTCGTGCACCACGACGCGGGCGGTCGCCAGGATGATGCGGATGTCGCGCCAGATATTCCAGCCGGCGAGATATTCCAGATCGGCGTGAAGGCGTCCCGTCAGGTCGCTTTCCTTCTCCGTCGCGCCACGAAAGCCACGCACCTGAGCCAGGCCGGTGATGCCCGGGCGCAGGCAGTGCCGCTGCCAATACCGGCGGTCGACCTGCCAGAACAGCTTGTTGCCCGCCTGGGAACCCAGCGCGTGCGGACGGGGGCCGACGATGCTCATGTCCCCTTTCAGCACGTTGATGAGCTGCGGCAGCTCGTCCATGCTGGTCTTGCGCAGGAACGACCCGATGCGCGTGACCCGGTCATCATCCTTGCTGGCGGAACGGCTGCCGTCGGCATCGGCCTGTTCATCGCGCATGGAGCGAAGCTTGTAGATGCGGAAAAAGCGGTTGCCCCGACCCAGCCGCCGCTGGCGGAAGAATACGGGGCCGCCATCTTCCAGCTTGATCAGGGCCGCTGCGCCCAGCAGCACCGGAGAGAGCAGCAGCAGCGCCACGCCCGATACGGCGATATCGAACATTCGCTTGCTGAAACGGGCACGAATGCCCAGCGGGCCGGTGGAAACCAGGATGGAGGAGACGCCGGCATCGTCGCGGTGGATCACGCCCAGGGCGCCGATTTCCCTTACCACGCCGCTGGTCACCTCGCCATGCACGCCCGATCCCTTCAGCACCATCGCCCAGGCGGCGCGATCGTCCGTCGGGCAATTGACCACCACCTGATCCATATTGCGCAGGTACTGCGCAAGCCGATCGAGCATGTGCGGATCATCGAGCACCGGCCGCAGCCCGTGCTCGGCTGCCTCGATGCGATAGGCGTGAGGAATGGCAATCGCCGGCCCGCCGGCATCGATCACCAGCAGGTTCAGCGGGCTGGGGCCCCAATGGCTGGTGATCCAGCGGGTCAGGGTCAGTCGGCTGAGGGTAAGCAGTACCAGCGACGAGACCGTGCCCCCCATGAACACCACGCGCGAAAAGCTATCCGATATCTTCACAAAGTAGGCGATAAAGGTCATCAGCACCGCGGCGATCAGCACAGCGGAGGCCATGCGCCCGCTGCCCCGTTTCCAATCCGTCAGCGTGCCGAGCGAATAGGTGCCGTTGTGGAGCGCGATTGTCAGGAAGATCGGCAGCAGCAGGTTGGCCGACAGCAGTTCCGCAGCGTCGGGCGCATGGCCGAACCAAAGCGCGGCGACGCCATAGAAGCAGACCAGCAGCAGGCTGACGTCGAGCGCCGCCTGCATTAGGTATACCTGCAGCCGCTTGCTCTCCAGCGAGGGAGCAAGTCCAGACGCAGGAACGCGGGGAAGTGCCCGCTCGCCTTCGATCCTGAGTGCCGGAGCGTTCATGGTTTCATGCCCCATGCAGTTGTGAAAATTTCCGTCCCGTTAGTGTGCCACATAACGCCCGGTTGGAAATGTGGCTACGCAATTGTGCGGATGCGAACACGCACGATCCAAGACTGTCCCGCGGCGGGATGGTTCCGGGGCTCTCAGTGGCTCAGCGACGTCCGGCGGCGAAGCGCGTAATTTCGGCAAGGTCCTGCGCCAGCAGAATTCTTGCTGCCTGGTTGTTGGCCAGCAACGTGCGGTGCAGCGCGGCAAGGCGCGTCACCAGGCGCTCCAGCCGCGGGGGATCCCACCGCTGCAGCTGTCGTTCCAGATCGGCCCGGTCGCGCCAGAACACGCGCCGGGCCCGCTGTTCGGCCTCCAGCAGCTCGCCGATACGCGTGCCGGTGGCGATTCGCGCGGTCAGCTGCGCGAGCTGGGCCACCCGCCGCTCGATTGCCAGCAGCACGCCGACGGGGTTCAGCTCCAATTCCTCCAGCCGTCGCAGTTCGGCCGGCAATTGCGCAGTCTCCCCGCCCAGCACGGCGTTGACCAGCGGCATGAAGCCGTCCTCCTCCGTCCGCGCGCCGATCGCGTCCAGCGCGGCACTGTCGACCAGGCGTGGGGCGAGCGGCGAGGCATCGAGATAAAGCGCCAGCTTGTCCATCTCCGACTGGCACAGGCGCATGTCGAGGCCGGCTGCGCGGGCGATTCGCTCGGCCAGCTCGCCGCTAAGCTTGACGCCGGCAGCAGCGGCCATGCGCGCGACCTCCGCCGTCACCGTGCGCAACTCCGGCGGATAGAACATCGCCACCAGCGCATCCGTGCGCACCGCCAGCAGCTTGGCCGTGCGGCTCTTGTCCGTGGCATTGGTGGCGATCACGAACACCGGGCAGGCGCCGCCGGCCTCGCCGCCGTCGATCAGGGCGGTGAAATTGGCGAGCGCATCGTGCGCCTCGTCCCCCGAGCAGCGCACGAGAATATGGCGGTTGGACCCGAAGAGGGAGCCCGATCGCGCCTCGTCACCCAGCCGAACCGGATCGGCGCGCAGATCCCCGCCGCCAAACTCGACCCGTTCCCCTGCGGCGGGCAGCAGGGACACGAGCTTGGCGGCCGCGGCGCTGGCGCCGGCCTCGTCCGGCCCGCACAGGAAGGCGATGCGCAAGGCCCCGCCGCTGCGCTGGGCAATCTGGAGGTAATCCTTGCTGGTCGCCTTCACTCGCGGGCGGCCTTCAGGGCTGCTGGCGCAGCACCAGCGCCAGGCGGGTCGCGATCTGGTCCGCCACCTCGCGCGCCAGGTTTTCCTGCGCGGTCTGTTCGGCGGCGATGGTTGCATATTCGCTGGAGACCACGTCGATGCCCGCATCGGAGCCGGCGGTGGCGTCCAGCACGATGCCGCCGTCGGACAGGTCGATCAGCTGGTACCGGGCACGCAGGATGCGCCGTTCGCGGCCTACGGTCTCGTCGGTCAGCAGGCCCAGCCCCTGCAGATCGTCGTCCAGCAGCACGTCGAGGCGGTAGGCCGCGGCACTGCTGGCCACGCCATCGGAGCCCTGCCCCAGTTCCTGGCGCAACGCATCGCGCACCAGCCAGCCGGCGCGGCCCTCGATAGGTGGCACCTCCACCCCGGCAAGACCGCGCGCGATCGCGCCCGAACCGCCACCGGAATAGACCGGCTGCAACCCGCAGGCGGCGGTCGAGAAGGCCAGAAGCAAGGCGCCCAGGGCCCTCATGCGACGATGTTCACCAGCCGGTCGGGTACCACGATGACCTTGCGTATCTCGGCCCCGTCCAGCGCGCGACGCACCTTTTCGCTCGCCAACGCCAGCGCCTCCAGCTCCGGATTGGGGAGGCCCTTGGGTACGGTCAGCGTATCGCGCAGCTTGCCCTTGACCTGCACGGCGATGGTCACCTCGTCCTCCACCAGCAGGGCCGGATCGACGACCGGCCAGGCTGCATCGGCGATGAGGCCAGGCTGGCCCATCTGCGCCCAGGCTTCTTCCGCCAAGTGCGGCATCATCGGGGCGATCAGCAGCAGCAGCGTGCGGATCGCGGCCGAGCGGCTGGCCGAAGCGGCCGCTTTGTCGACCGCGCCCGCCAGCTCGTAGATCCGCGCCACCGCCTTGTTGAAAGCCAGCGCGTCTATGTCCGCCGCCACAGCTGCGACCGTCTGGTGCATCTTGCGCTCGAGCGGCTTGTCGTCTCCGGGCGCCGCGGCCTCGAACTGCCCGAACAGCCGCCACAGCCGCTGTACGAACCGCCAGCAGCCTTCGATCCCGCTTTCGGACCATGGCAGGTCCCGCTCGGGCGGGGAGTCCGACAGCATGAACCAGCGCACCGCATCCGCGCCGTAGCGGGCGACGATCTCGTCCGGGTCGACCACGTTCTTTTTGCTCTTGGACATCTTGACCACGCGGCCGATCTCCACCGCGCCGCCATCCGTGGTCAGCAGCGCGCCCTCCGCCGAACGGCTGATCTCGTTGGGCGCGTAATAGATCGTGCGACCACCGGCATCGCGGCTGTAGGTCTCGTGCGTCACCATGCCTTGCGTGAACAGGGCGGCGAAGGGTTCGGTCACCTCCAGCTTGCCGACATGGGCC
>Ga0210040_10003379_pt1 | contig 21618 bp, 20 predicted proteins | sample CryGeyCG12114_NA_FD_185462 | JGI IMG/M metagenome (GOLD analysis project Ga0210040, IMG submission 185462) | Groundwater microbial communities from aquifer - Crystal Geyser CG19_WC_8/21/14_NA (SPAdes) (version 2) | ecosystem: Environmental > Aquatic > Deep subsurface > Groundwater | place: USA...
CGCCGCAGGGCACCAGCTGCTCGTTCAGGATGTGCAGGTAATCGCGGTCGTAGTAGCGGCGCTCGGCAAACTGCTTCAGCAGCGAGTTGCGCTGTTTCAGTATATAGTTATATTGGATGAGCTGCTCCAGGTACGGGTGGTGCAGCTGCGAGATGAGGCTGTCGAAGTACTTGCGGCGCTCCTCGCTGCCCTCGCGTATCAGGTCGGTGTCGTAGGGGGAGATGAGCACCACCGGGAAGCGCCCGATGTGATCGCTCATTTTTTCGTAGAGCGCCTTGTTGTGCGTCACCGTTTTCTTCTGCCCCTGCTTCAGGCTCACCTGCACCGTGTGCTTTTCGCCCTCTATGTTAAAGCGGCCCTTCACCATAAAGAAATCCTCGCCCTGCTTAATGCTCTGCAGCTCGGTGCCGGGGAAGGCGCTTTTGGTAATGGAAAGGTAATATATGGCATCCAGCAGATTGGTTTTGCCGCTGCCGTTATCGCCTATAAAACAGTTGATATGCTCCGAGAAGCTGAGGCCGGCTTCTTCATAGTTCTTGAAAAACAGCAAACTTAGATTTTCGAGGAGCATTCGTTTCTAATTGATATCTTTTTCCTTAATTTCGCAAGCTAAATCCGTTGGTGGCTTATATTTGCCGTAGTTTAAGATAGTTAAACCTGCCAGAGAGCAGCGAACGGGTATTCAAGATAACGCATAGACTAACACTTATGGCTGATACGAAAGAAAAGGCAAAAGGAAAGGCACCGAAGGCAAAGGTACAGGCTGAGCCAAAGTTTTCAAAAGAAACCTATATGAGGTGGTATGAGATGATGAAGCTCATGCGCCGTTTCGAGGAAAAGGCGGGCCAGCTGTATGGCCAGCAGAAAATAAAGGGTTTCTGCCACCTCTATATCGGGCAGGAAGCATGTGCGGCCGGGGCTGTGACTGCACTCACGAAAGACGACAAGTGGATCACCGCTTACCGCGACCACGCCCACCCGCTGGCATTGGGCACAGACCCAGGCGCTGTGATGGCCGAGCTGTTTGCCAAGTCAACAGGCTGCTCTAAGGGCAAAGGCGGCTCCATGCACATCTTCGACAAGGAGGTAAACTTCATGGGCGGCCATGGTATTGTGGGCGCGCAGATTCCGTTGGGCGCAGGCATTGCCTTCGCTGAGAAGTACAACAAGACCGGTAACCTGTGCGTGTGCTCGATGGGTGACGGTGCCGTGCGGCAGGGTGCGTTCCACGAGGCGCTGAACATGGCCATGCTCTGGAAACTGCCGGTGATCTTCGTGATCGAGAACAACGGCTACGCCATGGGAACCTCGGTGCAGCGGTCATCAAACGTAACAGACCTGTACACCTTGGGCGAGGCATATGACATGCCGTCGGAGCCGGTAAACGCCATGAGCGTGGAAGACGTGCACGACGCCGTGGCGAGAGCCGCCGAGCGCGCGCGTGCCGGTGAAGGCCCGACCCTGCTGGAGTTTAGGACCTACCGCTACAAAGGCCACTCCATGTCTGACCCTGCCAAGTACAGAACGAAAGAAGAGCTGGAAGACTACAAAGGCAAAGACCCGGTCGAGGCTGTAAGAGCCACCATTCTGCTGAACGAGTGGGCCACGGAGGAAGAACTGGACGCGATTGACGACAAGATCAAAGAGCGTGTGGCGGACGCGGTACAGTTCGCCGAGGATTCTCCTTATCCAGACCCGTCCGAACTCTACACTGATATCTATGTAGAGAAGGACTATCCTTACATAATGGACTAAGGCACAAATATTTCGGAATCAGGAATTAAAAATTATAATTTTGATGTTCAGGCATTAGGAATGTTGTCTAAAAACAGGTTTTAATTCCTAATTTTGAATTTATTATTTCATTCATTCTAATGGCAAAAGAAACAGTTAAGAAGCACAGCGAGTTTGAGGAGCTGGTAGAGAGCCCGGATGCATTGGCGGACCGCCTGGCGCACTCCGAGGATTTCGTTAAGAAAAACAAATCTAAGTTACTCGGTGTGTTTGCCCTGATCGCTGCAATTGTTGTGGGCGGCTTCCTGTATTACAACTACCGCAACACGCAGAACCGGGAGGCGCAGCAGGCTATGTTCCAGGCAGTCTATTATTTCGAGGCTGACTCTTTGAACAAAGCCCTGAACGGCGACGGGCAGTACGAAGGCCTGCTGCAGGTGGCAGATAAATACAGCGGAACAGACGCCGGTAACCTGGCTAACTTCTATGCTGGTGCCGCGCTGCTGAAGCAAGGCAAATTTGCCGAGGCGCAGAACCGCCTGCAGGACTTTGAATCAGATGACTACCTGATGCAGGCCCGCGCGTACAGCTTAACCGGAGACGCACTGTCGGAGCAAGGCAAGTACAAAGAAGCAGCGGAGCTATATGTGAAAGCAGCGAACCACAATGCCAACCCTTACTTCTCGCCACAGTACCTCATGAAAGCGGGTATTGCCTACGAAGCGGATAACAACTTTGCCTCAGCGGCGGAAATGTATGATAAAATCATCACAGACTATGGTACTTCTGCTGAAGTAACCGACGCAAAAAAATATAAAGCCTACGCCGAAGCAAAGGCTGGCGGCACAAAATAAGCAAAGCGGGCGTATGCCTCCCTATATAAAAAGCGCTTTTGTTCTGGTAAGCCAGGCAGAAGCGCTTTTTCATTAGCAGAGCGCTTCCTTTCGGGTATATTCTAACGCCGTTCTGCGAAGCGGTACGGGAGCCGTGAATCAAGATTCACCCTTTGCGAAACACGAACAAACGCGTAACGAAAAACGAACCAAGCATGGCCACATCACTAAAAAACCTGAGCGACTATAACAAAGACAAGTTCTCAGATATCTCAGAAAAGAAGTTTGGCATCGTGGTAGCTGAATGGCACGAGGACATCACGGGCGTGCTGTGCCAGGGCGCCATAGATACGCTGCTGCAGCACGGGGCCGTTAAAGAGCATATCTTCGTCAACACGGTGCCCGGCAGCTTTGAACTGACGCTGGGCGCCCAGTTTCTGGCGCAGCAGGAGGAAATAGATGCGGTGATCTGCCTCGGGGTGGTTATCAAAGGCGACACCAAGCACGACGACTATATCAACCACGCGGTGGCCCAAGGCATTACCCATGTCTCCATGAAATACAACAAACCTGTTTCTTTCGGCCTGGTAACCACTAACACGTTGGAGCAGGCCCTGGAAAGAGCCGGCGGCAAGCACGGCAACAAAGGGGTGGAAGCGGCTGCGGCGACTATCCGTATGCTCAGTTTCTAAGGCTGCCGGTATAGAAGCACAAGCATCTTAACTGGTTTATGTGCTGGTGCGAACGTGCATCCTGCACCAGCGGTGAATGCGCTGCGAGCGCAGGGGCTTCTATATCAAAAGAGCGCCTTATCTTACTTGAGATAAGGCGCTCTTTTGATTAGCTTATATAGGCGGCAGTTTAAAAGCTATAGCCCACGGTTATACCTGGCCGGAAGCGGACGCCGCTGCCTAAAATGTTCAGATAGTCCAGCACACCGCGGTCAAAATCATCGTTGGTGCCGGTTTTCACGTTCAGGCTGCCGCCGTTCACGCCCACCCCGAGAAACAGATCGAGGGAAATGCCGTTGTTAAAAATAAACTGGTTACCGGCAGCCACACCGGCTCCTATGGGGTTGTAGGTTGCCTCGTAAGTCTCGCCTTTTTCCTTGTCCTCCACTGTTAGGGTGTAGTTGAGCACGCGGCCATAGCCAGCTACATAGAAGCCGTCGGGAGCCTGCTCAGATATATAGTAGCGCACCTCCGGCGTAAAGCCGTACCCCTTGAAATCAACATCCTTGATGCTTGCACCCGTGGTAAAAGCGCCAAACTGCACACTGATATTCGGGCTGAAGGCATGCTCCACAAAGCCCGAAGCGGTGAGCACAAACGGGCTGAGCACGTTTACCTTTAACACGGTGCTGCGGTCATTGGCAGGCGCCGTTCTTGTAGTAGCAGGTCTCGTGCGGCCTTGGGCACTGACAGGGGCTGTCACTACAAAGGCAAAAAGAACAATTAAAAAAACCAGTAAAGTAAATCTTTTCATAAGGTTCATGTCATTAAGTAATGCCTGCCTGAGGCTACGCAAGGTGTAGCAACTTCCGTTCCAATACTACAGGGGCAGGATGCTTTATTATACGGCAGAAGGTGAGGCTATTATACAGAAGATATATTTGTTAAATTATCTTAACCGATAGCAAATTATAGATAATACTGCTATTTTTGCACGAAATTTAGACTTTATACTACGCTGAGTAGTAGCCTTGGCAAAGGATTTGAAGGGGTATATATAGCAGATGTAAACTTTATTCACGCGTTGCATGTTATGCCGCTACACCCTTAAATAAATTACTTTTTAGCCAATTGATATAAGAGGTTAAAACTATAACAAGTTCTAATTCAGTAGAATGAATCCAAACGAAGAAAAGCAGCGTTATTCCAAAGAGGAGTTAGCAGAGTTTGAAACCATCATCCAGGAAAAGCTGGTAAACGCCCGCAAAGAGGTGGCATTCATCAAGGAAACCCTTAGCCGCCGCAACGACTCCGGCACAGACAATACCGCATCTCCCACGAAAGTGCTGGAGGATGGCGCAGATACGGCAGAGAAGGAAAGCCTGAACCAGTTGGCGTCGCGGCAGATGAAATTCATCCAGCAGTTGGAGAATGCCCTGATCCGCATTAAGAATGGCAGTTACGGGGTTTGCATTGTCACTGACAAGCTCATCCCGAAAGAAAGACTGCGTGCCGTGCCACACACACAGCACTCAATCGAAGCCAAGCTTCAGCGTAACGACTAGTACCCCCTTACCTTTACCACTTGAATATACTGCAGAACCATATTCAGGCACTTGTTTTCTGTGCCCAGTCGCCCATTAGCATCGAAGATATACAGCGCTGCTTACAGGAGTCGCTGGGGATGGAGGAGATACTGGTGAGCGATGTGCTGGAGGCTGTGGAGGCCATAAATGAGCAGCTGTCCGAAAGTGGGTTCGCCTTCCAGGTATATGCCATTGGCGGAGGTTACCAGTTCCTGACCAAGCCGGAGTACCAGGAGACAGTCAGTGTTTACCTTAAACACAAATCAAAGAAAAAGCTGTCAGCGTCTTCTCTGGAGACGCTGGCAATTATTGCCTATAAGCAGCCGGTTACCCGGTCGGCGGTGGAGCAGGTACGCGGCGTGGGGTGCGACTACGCCATACACAAGCTCCTGGAGAAAGAGCTGATCGAGATAAAAGGCAAGGCCGAAACCATTGGCCGCCCGGTGCTGTACGGCACGTCCCAGAAGTTCATGGACTACTTCGGCATCAATCATATCAAAGACCTTCCGCAACTAAAAGATTTCGCCACCGAAGAGAACGTGATAGGCGAAACAGCCGATTAACGAGTTCAATCTCCTTTTGAACTATATACCATCCTTATTCCTTAATACTGCACACAAAAAAGGTACAGTAGCGATACTGCATCCATAACTATAGTAACATGGCAAGAGATAACGAAAGACCTGACCGCGACAACGCAGGAGCAGGCAGAAGAGGCGCTGACAGAAACTACTCTGGCAGGCCAGTGAACAACGACCGCGACGGCAAGAAAATATTTAACAGACGAGACAAGCCTGAGCGATCAGAAGACAGAGGCGAGCGACGCTCCTTCGGCTCAGACAGGAGAGATAACGATAGAAGAGACACCGGCGAGCGCCGCTCCTATAACTCAGACCGCCCGAACAGGGACGGTGGCGAGCGCAGGTCCTATGGCGAAAACCGGCCTGACAGACGCGAAGGCGGTGAAAAGCGCTCTTTCGGCGACAGGAGGGACGGTGGCGAACGCAGACCTTTCAACGGCGACAGGCCAGGCAGAGGAGAAGGCGGTGAAAAGCGTACTTACGGCGACAGAAGAGAGGGTGGCGAGAGACGCCCTTCCGGCGACAGGAGAGAAGGTGGTGAGCGCCGTTCGTATAACGCGGACCGGCCGGACAGCCGCAGCAACGACAGCCGTGGCTATACCAGTGACCGGAGAGATGACCGCCGTGGCGGAGAGAGAACCGACAGGCGCGCCTTCGGGGCTGACCGGCCGGACAGAAGAGAAGGTGGCGAAAGGCCTTCCTTTAGAGGTGACCGACCTGACAGAAGGGAAGGCGGCGAACAGCGCCCGTTCGGAAACAGCAGGCCAGGTCGTGAAGAAGGCGACAGGCGCAGCTATGGCGCCGGCAGAAGTGAAGGCGGTGAAAAGCGCAGCTTTGGGCCGAAGCGCGAAGGCGACAGAAAACCGTTTGGCGCTGGCCGCAGAGAAGACGGCGACCGCGGTTACAACCGGGAAGGCAAATCTTCTTTCGGCGAGAAGCGCGGCTTTGGCGGCGACAGGGGCGCGAAAGGCAAAAGCTTTAGCGACCGCAGCCGCCCCGCCGGCAACCAATCGGAAGAGAACCCGGTTGGGGAGCCGAATGCACCCACGTATAACCTGAGCCGGTACAACGACAACCCGCGCATCAAGAAATCAAACCGGCGGGAGGAAGACGAAGAGGATGGGCTGATCCGCCTGAACCGCTTTATCGCGAATGCCGGTATCTGCTCCCGCCGCGAGGCTGACCTGCTGATTGAAGCTGGTGAGATCAAGGTGAATGGGGAAGTGATCACCGAAATGGGCTACAAAGTGCAGCCAACAGACAATATACAGTACGGTAAGAAGATACTGAACCGGGAGAAGCTGGTCTATGTGCTGCTGAACAAGCCGAAAGATTTCCTGACTACGACGGATGACCCGGAAGGAAGAAAAACGGTGATGGACCTGGTGGCGAATGCCTCCACGGAGCGAATTTTCCCGGTAGGCCGCCTAGACCGTAACACGACAGGCCTGCTGCTGTTCACCAACGACGGCGAGCTGGCGCAGAAACTGACGCACCCTTCCAACGGCATCAAGAAGATATACCAGGTAGAGCTGGACAAGCCGATCACGAAAGAAGACTTCAAGAAAGTGTCTGAAGGCGTGGAACTGGAAGACGGAAAAGCAGAAGTAGACGATGTGGCGCTGTTAGGGGAATCCAACAAGTTCCTGGGGCTGGAGATACACATTGGCCGCAACCGCATCGTGCGCCGCATTTTCGAGAGTCTGGGCTACGAAGTAGTGTCGCTGGACCGGGTGCAATACGCCGGCCTGATCAAAAAAGACCTGCCGCGCAGCAACTGGCGCTACCTCACTGAGAAAGAAGTCGTGCGGCTGAAGTATTTTATGTAAGCGTATGCGCAGCGTCGCCATCGACATAGGAAACACCGGCACAAAGTTCGGCATCTTCGAAGCCGATGCACTGGTAGCACAAGGCCATTTTGAAGGGCGGGAGCAGCTGCCGGAGGTACTGCAGAACCAAACCTTCGACCATGCCATTGTGGCCTCGGTGGCACAAGGCGCGCAGCATATACAGCAAAGGCTGTCTGTAACCGGCAAGCTCGTGGAGCTTTCGGCGCAGACAGCCTTGCCTGTTTGCAACCTATATAAAACGCCCCACACGCTGGGAGCCGACAGGATAGCAGGCGCAGTGGGAGCCAGTTACCTGTTCCCGCGCCGCAACTGCCTTGTCTTTGACGCGGGCACCTGCATCACGCATGATTATATAGACAGCGAGGGCAACTACCGCGGCGGCGGCATCTCCCCGGGCCTGGCCATGAAATTCAAGGCGCTGCATACTTTTACCCAGCGGCTGCCGTTAGTACAGCGGACTGAAGAAAGCTTCCCGCTTACGGGGCAAACTACCGAGGAATCCATACTAAGTGGTGTGCTGGCCGGCACCGTGGCCGAATTGAACGGCTTTGTTCAGGCATATACCGAAAAAGCCGCTGATCTGGTGGTTATACTTTGCGGGGGCGATGCAGGATTTTTTGAAAGTAACTTAAAAGGACGCATCTTTGTAATTCCTGAACTGGTCTTAATCGGGCTTCACAGAATATTGACACATAATGTATAAGACATTCCGAGTACTGATAGCCTTTGCCGTGCTGTGTTTAGCGCACACCACACAGGCACAGATTATCAGCAACACTCCGTATTCCCGCTACGGGCTAGGCGAAATAAACGAAAACTACGGCAATATCCGCAACGCGGGCATGGCCGGCGTTGGCGTTAGCGCCGCAAACAGTTACCAGATAAACTCCGCTAACCCGGCTTTGCTGTTTTACAACAGCATCACCAACTTTAATATGAGTGTGGCGGGGCAGGTAAAGCGCATCAGCAACGATGCCAGCTCACAGCTAGACGGAAACGCAAACCTGAACAACCTCTCGCTTGCGGTGCCGGTGTCGAAGCGCTGGAGCGCAGCAGCGGGACTTCGCCCGTTCTCTACTGTGAATTATGAGGCAACAGTGTCAAACCCGGTGGAAGGCAACCCGCAGGCGACCATCTTCCGGGAGTATGTGGGCAGCGGCGGCCTGTCTGAGGTTTACTTTGCCCATGGCGTAAAAATTGCCGGCGGCCTCACCGTAGGTGGTAGCGCCTCTTACCTGTTCGGCAACATTGCCTCCGAGTCCGGCAGCACGGTAGCGGACCCGGAGCAGCAGTATGATGCGGATCAGGCGCAGGAGCGTATCTCGATTATAGACCGCACCAATTACAGAGGATTCCTTTTCAGGGCTGGGGCGAATTACCGCCAGAAGCTGAAAGACAAACTTTTCTTAAGCGCTGGCGGGGTGTATAGCTTCAACGCTGATTTGGATGCGGAGCGTAAGCTGTCGTATCAGCGGGCCACGGCGGGAAACTCCATTGTGGGCGATAGCGCCGAAAGCAACATGACACTCCCATCGAACTACAGAGTCGGCGCCAGCATCGATAACGGCTCAAACCTGACGCTGGCGGCAGAGTTTGCCAGCTATAACTGGTCTGAGTTCAGGAACTTCGAGGGCCAGAGCGACGGCCTCCGCGACAGCTACAAGCTAGCCGTTGGCGGGGAGTACACACCAAATGCCAATGCCATCGACAGCTACTTTAAGCGCATCACGTACCGCGGGGGGCTTTATTACAGCCAGACGCCTTACGAACTGAACGGAACAGGAATCTCCGATAAAGGCGTAACGGCGGGAGCGATGTTCCCGATCGGCATCTCTACGGTATATGACCTCTACCAGCTAAACGTTTCTTTAGGCTACGGCCAGCGCGGCACCAGCCAGAACGGCCTTATCAAGGAAGACTATCTCCAGTTTGGCGTAGGGTTTACGGTGAACAGCCGGTGGTTCATCAAACGCAGGGTAGACTAGCCGCCGCATCATTTCCTGACAACACCAAAGGCCGTTTTTCAAGCGGCCTTTTTTATATCAGAAACCTGCCAATTTTGTAAGTGCATCATATTCAGCACAGAATTTGCTAAATTCACACCAAACAGCGTTCAATACAACAATGCGAAAAGCATGGATAGCCGTCCTGATGGCCGTAGTAACGATCATGGGGTTTGGCTGTAAAAAAGAGTTAAAGGATCCGGACAAAGAGCAGAAGTACACAGGGCCAACAATGGAGAACCACGATGTGATCACCCTCTACAGCGACTCGGCCAAGCTGCTCATCAAGCTTCAGGCCCCCTTGCAGCAGGAGTTCGAGAACGGCGACAGGGTATTCAAGGATGGCCTTTACGTTGAGTTCTTTGAGAAGGAAGGGCAGGAGGTTACCTCCACGCTCAAATCCAATTACGGAAAGCAGGACCGCAACAACCTTTTCCTGGCGCGGGGCAATGTGGTGGTCAACAACCTGGAGAAGAAAGAAAAACTGGAGACCGAAGAACTGTACTGGGACAAGCGGAAGGCGAAGATATATACAGACAAGTTTGTGCGGATCACCACGCCGGAGCAAATCATTATGGGGAACGGCCTGCAGTCGAACCAGGATTTCTCCAACTACAGGATACGTGACGTCACGGGAATCATAGACCTGGAAGAATAATGAACCAAAGGCTTCTAAATATTATTTTACTTTCGCTGTCCTTTGTGGTGATGGTGATCGGCGTGCACCGCAGCATTGTGGAGGAAGACATTCTCGGCAACTACTGGCTCTATATGGTGGGCCTGGTGCTGTTTATGGTCTACTACTACCGCAAAAGGAAGAACAGCGCTTGATTGTGTTTCCGGACCTAACGCATATATGATAGACCCCAGTCAGATCATAACTTTAGCCATTGCCCTCTTGTTCTCTGCCTTTTTCTCGGGTATTGAGATGGCCTTTATGGCTGCAAATAAAATCCAGATTGAGCTGAACGAGAAAAACGGGGCGCTCACGGGGCGCATCCTGGGCTTCCTGCTCAGGCGCCCGGCCCGGCTAATGGGTACCACCCTTATCGGCAACACGCTGGCGCTGGTGCTATATGGCCTGGCCATTGCCAGCGTGCTCCATCAGCTGTTTTTCGCTTACCTGCCCGATGCGCTGCAGTTCGGCTTTCTCATCCTTCTGCTGCAAATTGTGGTGGCGTCGGTTGTGGTGCTGCTTACGGCAGAGTTCTTGCCTCGCAGCCTTTTTGCCATCAACCCTAACCGCATGCTGCAGGTGCTGGCCGTGCCCATGCTGCTGGTGTATTACCTGCTTTACCCGGTGGTTTTTCTGATCGTGGGCCTGAGCAAATGGGTGGCGGAGAAATTATTCAAGATCGAGTTCTCGGAAGAGAAGCCGGTGTTTGGCTTCACCGACCTGAACGCCTTCATCAAAAACCGCCTGTATCACCCTGAGCAGGAAGATGCGCCGGAGGTAGACCCGCTCATCTTCCAGAACGCCCTCGACTTTAAGACAGTAAAAGTAAGGGAGTGTATGGTGCCGCGCACTGAGATCAAAGCAGTAGAAGTAGATGCCCCTATCGAGCAACTGGGGCAGGCGTTCGTAGACACCGGCCACTCCAAAATCCTGATCTATAAAGACTCTATCGACAATATAATTGGCTACTGCCACCAACTGGCCATGTTCAAACAGCCTAAAACCGTATCGGAGATCATGGGGCAGGTGAGCCTGGTGCCGGAGAGCATGCTGGCCAGCGAGCTGTTCGTGAAGTTTGTGTCTGAGCACCGGAGCGTGGCGGTGGTGGTGGATGAATTTGGCGGCACCTCCGGCATTGTGACAGTGGAGGACGTGATAGAGGAGATCTTCGGGGAGATTGAAGACGAGTACGACCTCAACCAGGCGCTGCTGGAGCAGGTGCTGCCCCACAGGGGTATTTATATCCTGAGCGGGCGCCATGAGATCGATTACCTGAACGAGAAGTACGATTTAGGCCTGCCGGAGGGAGATTATGAAACCTTAGGCGGCTTGGTTTTGTCTGAATTCGGGGAGATACCGCTGCCGGGGGATGAAGTAACCGTGCCGCCTTACACCATCAGCGTTCTCACCATGGATGAGAACCGCATTGATGTCGTGAAGCTGGTAAAAAACGCAGAAACTCAGGCAGATGCTAAAGACCAAACTGAAAGATAAAAATTTTGAATTTTAGCACGATTAACCTTATTTTGCACAATCCTTTTATATTTTAAATAAAGAATGGCATTAATTAACAAGATTAGAGAGAAGTCTGGTTGGGCTGTAGGCGCCATTGCTATTGGGCTTGGCGTGTTTGTAGTGGGCGGAGACCTGCTTGGGCCTAACTCCCGGCTTCTGGGGAACGATGCGAACACGGTCGGTGAAATCGCCGGCGAGGAAATCGACTACCAGGAATTTGACGCAGTGCTGCAGCAGGCAAAATCTGACTACGAGAACCGCACCGGCCGTGCCGCGAACGAAGGGGAATTAGCGATGCTCCGTGAGCAGGCCTGGAACCAGCTAATCTTTAAAATTGCGCTACAAAAAGAATATGACCGCCTGGGCATTGCCGTAACCGAAGAGGAACTGGCAGATATGGTACAGGGCAACAACATTCACCCGGCCGTAAAGCAAGCGTTCACTAACCCGCAGACAGGGGAGTTTGACCGTGCGCAGGTGGTGCAGTACCTGCAGAATCTCGACCAGATGGGGCCGAACGCCCGTCCGATGTGGGTGAACTTTGAGCAGAGTGTGCAGAGCGACCGTCTGCAGTCGAAGTACATGAACCTGCTGAGCAAAACAGTATATATCACTGACGCCGAGGCAAAAAACAATTACCAGGCGCAGAACAGCACTGCCAGCATGAAAGTGCTGTACGTGCCTTACTTCAGCGTGTCGGATTCTTCGGTGCAGGTAACGGATGCCCAGTTGCAGGACTACTACGATCGTAACAAGGAGCTATATAAAGTAGAAGAAGGCCGCTCTGTAGAGTTTGTAACCATTCCGGTGACAGCCTCCGGCGAAGACAGCACGTACCTGAACCAGGAGGTTAGCACCTTATCGCAGCAGTTCGCGGCTTCCACCAACGACTCTGCTTTTGTAAACACGAACTCAGACGCCCCTTTTAACGGAGCTTACCGCAACCCGGGCGAACTGCCGGAGCAACTCCGCAACCAACAGCCTTTGGAGGAAGGCAAAGTATACGGCCCGTACACCGAGAACGGTGTGATGTCGCTTTACAAAGTATCGGATGTGAAAGAAGGCAGCCCTGCTGTGAAAGCAAGCCATATCCTCATCAGGCCGGAGAACGAGACGCCGGAAGCAAAAGCGGCAGCCCGCACCAAGGCACAGGATGTGCTGGCGCAGATACAGAACGGTGCTGACTTTGCTAAAATGGCGGCACAACACGGTACCGACGGAACGGCCTCTACAGGTGGCGACTTAGGCTGGTTTGCCCAGGGCCGCATGGTACCGGAGTTCGATGCGGCAGTTTTTGCTGCTTCAGGCCCGGGACTGCTGCCAAACCTGGTGGAGACAGAGTACGGTTTCCACATCGTGAAAATTACCGCTCCTAAATCCACACAGACATACCAGATAGCCGCTGTGCAGCGTGCCGTAGAGGCAAGCGAGGCAACCCGCGACGCTGCTTATGCCGTTGCCGATGAGCTGGCAGGCACCAGCGAAAGTGCTGAGGAGTTCAGAGAGAATGCCGCTAAAAACCCATCGCTGGTAAAAGAGGAGGCAACGGCTATCGGTAAAAACAACATCGTGGTCAACAACCTGAACAATGCCCGTGAACTGGTGCGCTGGGCATATGCCAAAGACACTGACATTGGCGATGTGTCGCCTGTGTTCGAGATCGATGACCAGTTTGTGGTGGCGACACTTACGAACAAGCGCGAGAAAGGCTACGCGAAAGTGGCGGATATCCGCGATGAGCTGACTGCCGCCGTGCGCAACGAGGTAAAGGCAGAGCAGATTATTGCGAAGCTAAAAGGGCAGAAAGGCACGCTGGATCAGATGGCTGCCAGCTACGGCCCGGATGCAGTCGTGAAAACAGCAGACAACGTAACGCTTGCCTCTGCCACAATTCCTGGTTTAGGCGTAGAGCCGGCAGCAGTCGGAAAAGCCTTTGGCCTGAAGCCGGGCAGCCGTACCGCGCCGTTCGAAGGCCAGGGAGGCGTGCTGGTGGTAGAGCTGACGCAACTGAGCCCTGCCCCGGAAATTAACGACTTCGCTAACGTGAAAGACCAAATGCGGGCCACGCTCACCAGCCGCGTAGAGAACAACGCATTCGAAGCGATCAAAGAGAAAGCTGAGATCAAAGACAACCGCGTTAGGTTCTTCTAAGAGACTGTTCTTACAAGATATAGAAAAAGCCACTCCCGCAAGAGTGGCTTTTTCGTTGGCTCCTTTTCGTGCAAGAGCGGTTTCTGCTGCGTTTGCGGCAGGACGGTACCTGTTCGCTTTGCTTCTGCGCAGAAAAATTAAACTGATTCAGTATATTCATAGTTAAGAAGAAAGCAGCGCACCTCAAGCTGATGCTATATAGGATCATACCGCCCCGTTTACTTTTGCGATAGAAGGAGGCAGGCACAGCCAGAGAGGCGCATTGGCTGTATATAAACCCGACAGGTTCAAGCCAAACAGGAGTATGTTAGGAATACAATACGGCCTGCGTTTCATTTGCCTGTTTCTTATTACCGGAAGTATATATCAGGAGGCACCACCTTACCGTTTTAACAAGACTATGCGACCAAAACTATACTATATACTGCTCTTCTCGCTGCTGATGCTGGCAGCGGTGCCAGCGGCCAGGGCACAGCAGCAGGAACTGGAGCTGGCGCGCCAGTATATGAGCCAGGGCGACTACAACAAAGCTGAGTCGTTATATGGCAAGCTAATAGAAGAGCAACGGCTTTTCGGGGCGGTGTACCCCGATTACCTGAAGGTGTTGCTGGCGCAGCGCAATTACAAAGAGGCCGAGAAGCTGGTGAAGAAAACCATCAAGCGCAACCCCGGCAGCCCGAATTACGAGGTTGACCTGGGGATGGTGCACCAGGCGGCCGGCGACAAGGCCGCAGCCGCAAAGCAGTTCGACAAGCTGGTTGCCGGCACTACGCCTGAAACCGTAGTGGCAGTGGCCAATGCCTTTATGCAGAACGAAAACTACGACTACGCCGAAAAAACATACCTGCGTGGCCGTCAGCTGGCAAACGACCCTATGGCCTTCAACCGTCCGCTGATCGCGCTCTATATGTACCGGCAGAAAACAGGCAACATGATCTCGGAAGTGCTGAACCTGCTGCAGGCGGATGAAAACGAACTGGGCTATGTGCAGAACATGCTCCAGAACAGCATGCGAGACGAAAAAAACGTGGATGCCTTGGAGAAAGAGCTGATCCTGAAAGTGCAGCAGAACCCGGACAAACTGGCGTTTAACGAGCTGCTGATCTGGCTCTACGTGCAGCGCCGCGACTTTTACGGCGCCCTGCTGCAGGCGCGCGCCGTGGATAAGCGCACCCGCAGCGGTGGTACCCGGGTTATGGAGCTGGGCACCATCAGCCTGAAGAACGAGGATTACCAGGGCGCGATCGAGGCCTTTGAGTACATTGTGCAGGAGTACCCGGAGGGGCCGTATTACTTAGTGGCACGGCAGCGCCTGATAAACGCCCGCGAAGAGCAGGTGCAGCACACCTTTCCAGTAAGCCAGGAGAAGATACAGGCCTTGTTAGCGGATTACGAAACGCTGCTGAACGAGGTGGGCCGCAAACCCGAAACCATGGAAGTGCTGCAGCACATGGCGAATTTATATGCCTTTTACCTTGATGATAAAGAGAAGGCGGTTGCGCTGCTGCAGGAGGCGATTAACATGCCCCGGGCAAACACCAACCTGGTAGCAGAAAGTAAGCTTACCCTAGGTGATATATACCTGCTGAAGGGAGAGCCGTGGGAGAGCACGCTGCTGTATTCGCAAGTAGAGAAATCGCATAAGGAGACGCCGGTAGGGCACGAGGCCAAGCTGCGCAACGCACGCCTCAACTACTACAAAGGGGATTTTGAGCTGGCGCAGGCGCACCTGGATATCCTGAAGCTGGCGACAAGCCGCGAAATTGCGAACGATGCCATGGACCTGAGCCTGCTGATCACTGATAATACTGGCCTCGACACCTCCACTGCCGCCATGCAGGATTACGCCGCCATCGACCTGCTGGTGTTTCAGAACAAGCTGCCGGAGGCGCTCACGGCGCTGGATGCCATGCTGCAGAAGTACCCCGGCCACAGCCTCACCGATGAGATCTACTACCAGAAAGCGACTATATACGAGCGCACCGGCGACTTTACAAAAGCGGTGGAGAACCTGCAACAGATCGCCGGCAACCCGCAGTACGATATCCTGAGCGATGACGCGCTGTACCGGATGGCCTATATATACGAGGAAAACCTGAAGGATAAGGAGAAGGCGCAGCAGCTTTACAACGACCTGCTGGTAAAGCACCAAGGCAGCATTTACGCGGCCGAGGCCCGCAAGCGCTTCCGGAAACTGCGTGGCGATGCGGTGGTGAACTGAGGCGGCGCGCTTAGCCGAAGAAAATCACAAGTATCAGTATAAACAGAATAAAGAACCCGTACATAATCAGGTCGAGGGAATAATTCTTGTACTTCTCAAAAAGGTCTTTGAATCGTTTCATGGAATATCCTGTTGTACCACTGCAAAAGTACGAAAATCAGGGCGAAGGCAAAGAGAGCCGCCGGCTCCTTCACCCAAAAACCCTTTTAAATAGCTACCTTTGCAGCCAAACATTAGTAGCGTAGCAGAAGCATATGGAGAAAAGGTGGGTATATAGCCAGGAGGCACCGGCAGAGGTAGTGGAGCAGTTGACTGAAAGCCTCAAAATCAGCCCTACTTTGGCCAGCATACTCTGCCAGCGCGGTATCTGCACTTACGAAGAAGCCAAGCGTTTTTTCCGCCCATCCCTTTCTGACCTGCACGACCCTTTCCTGATGAAGGGTATGGACAAAGCCGTTAACCGGCTGAACGAGGCACTGCACAAGAGCGAGAAGATACTGGTATATGGCGATTACGACGTAGACGGCACCACCTCTGTGGCGCTGATGTACGGCTTTCTGCGCGGCTACACCCACCAGATAGATTTCTATATACCGGACAGGTACAAAGAAGGCTACGGTGTGTCGCAGCAGGGCGTGGACTGGGCAGCGGAGCATGGCTTCACGCTTATTATATGCCTCGACTGTGGTATTAAATCCGCAGACAAAGTAACTTATGCCATCGAGAAAGGGATCGACTTTATAATCTGCGACCATCACCTGCCAGACGATGACGTGCCGCAGGCGGTGGCTGTACTCGACCCGAAGCAGGTAGATTGCCCGTACCCATACAAAGAGCTGTCGGGCTGTGGCGTAGGCTTTAAGCTGATCCAGGCCTTCTGCCTGCAAAATGATATAGACCAGGAAGAGGCATATAAGCTGCTGGACCTGCTGGTGGTAAGCATCGCGGCGGACATTGTGCCCATCACCGGCGAAAACCGCATCCTGGCGCACGCTGGCCTGCGCCACCTGAACGGCCCGCAGCCGATGCGCCCTGGCCTGGAGGCGCTGAAGGAGCTGGCCGCGATCAATTACGAAATGGACATCTCCAGCATTGTGTTTGGCTTTGCGCCCCGCATCAATGCTGCAGGCCGTATGGGAGACGCTAAAAACTCGGTGCGCATGCTGCTCGCCCAGACCAAAGACGATGCCTTCCGGATGGCGGATATCATCAATGAATCCAACAAAGAGCGCCGCACCAAAGACACCAACATCACGAAGGAAGCGCTGCAGATGATTGAGGAGGATGATTTCCTGAAATCTGCCAACTCCACCGTGCTTTTCAAAGAGACATGGCATAAAGGGGTGATTGGCATTGTGGCCTCCCGCTGCATCGAGAAATACTACCGCCCTACCATCATCCTGACACAATCCAATGGCAAGGCGTCCGGCTCGGCGCGTTCTGTGCATGGCTTTAACGTGCACAATGCTATCGAGAGTTGCGCTGATCTGCTGGAGCAGTTTGGCGGCCACATGTATGCGGCCGGCCTCACGCTGCCCGTAGAGAACGTGCCGGCGTTTCGGGAGCGGTTTGAGGAGGTGGTAGCCAGCACCATCACTGAGGAACAGAAGATTCCGCAGATACAGATTGACGGGAAGATTGAGCTGAAGCAGATCACGCGTAACTTTTATAACATCATCCGGCAGATGGAGCCGTTCGGGCCCGGCAACATGGCGCCAGTGTTTGTGTCGGAGTGCGTGTATGATACCGGCAGCGTGCGCGTAGTCGGCGATTCACACCTGAAGCTGCGCCTGACGCAGGACGGCTACTACAGCATTGACGCCATCGGTTTCGGCCTCAGCGACTACTACAGCGTCATCTCCAAAGGAATTCCGTTTGATGTGTGTTATACGGTGGAGGAAAACGTGTACCGCGGGGTTATCTCGCTGCAGCTCCGCATCAAAGACATACGGGTGAAATAACCAAGCTGCTGTAGCGGGCGGGCCTTCCCTAAAGCGTGTAGTTAATGGTGGCAGGAGTTGTCGCGGCGTTTGCCAGCAGTTCTTCCTTCGTTATCTGGCGGAAAGACATCTTGTATCCCTGGTACAGGGCAATGCCGTAGAAAAGCAGGTCGATCGGAGAGAATGTTTCTGACATCAGCTCGGGTATATACTGGTAATCCAGCGTCTGCAGCACCTCTAAGTAACCAACTTCAAACTCCTGTGCCACAAAACCGCACGTACTCAGGAAATTGCCCAGCACGCAGCCAAACAGCGCCAGCAGTGCCCCCATCACCCCAAAAACTTTGTCTATGCCGTGCCCCGCGGCGCGCATGGCATAACCCACTGCAAACCCAATAACTACCGCCATATACCCAATCTGGTAGCCGGTAGCCACCGTAACAACAGCCCAGGCTGCGGCGCCTGCCACAGCCGCCAGCAAGCCAGTTAACATCCCCATCACCAGGTTCTGCTCCATGCCCAGCCGGTGCATGTACATTTCCAGCTTGTGCTGGTCGAGGGTGGGCGCAGCGGAGGCAGTGGTGTCGGTTACTGCTGCGGAGGGTAAAGGTGTTTCCATTCGAGCGTTTTATGATGTCAGATTTATAGGCACATGCATAAGCCAGTGCTTGCTAACAGCAGCGATGGCATCAGGAAAAAGGAAAAGAAGAGGCCGGTGCTATGGCAGCGGGTACATGTGCTTCAGCTGCCGCAGCGGGCTTGCCGCCTGCTCCTGCGCCACCATGTCGGGGATGCACAGCTGGCGCAGCGCTTCCACATCGCCGGCGAAGAAGTTGATATCAACGGCCGTGTTGATACCGGTGATCTTCCCCCTGTCAGTGTGTTGCCAGAACATCCAGCTGTCGGTGTGGTGCACTTCGGGCTGCACCGCACTGTAACGGGCAATCCAGAAATGGTAATCCTGAAAGTGCCCCTGCAGGTAACGGCGGTAGTAATTCTGGCTGGTGTAGATGATGGGCTTCACGCCGTAGTAGGCCGTCACGCCTTCTAACCACAGCTTAATTCCCTCGCGCAGCTGTGCCGGGCTTACCTTCGGGTCCGATACCTCCACATCAAGCACCGGCGGCAGGTCACCCGGCTCCAGCACAACAGAATTCGTGAACAGCTCTATCTGGCACTGGATGGGGGCTTCGGGTTTGAAGAAATGATAGGCGCCGCGCTTAATGCCGTGGCGCCTCGTTTCTGTCCAGTTGCGCGAGAAGTACGGGTCCTGCCTGAAATCGCCCTGCGTGGCTTTGACGAAGGCAAACGTTACCTCCGCGTCCCTTACCAGCGCCCAGTCTACCTCTTTCTGCCACCGCGACACGTCAATGCCTTTGATGGCAGTGGCAGTAACGACGTTTTTGGAAGCGGTCTCCTTCGGCTCGTCGTGCGGGGCTTCCGCAGGAACTGGCGCAGGCTCGATATAACCTGCCAATAGGAGAAGACCAGAGAAAGCAAGCTTCTGACAAGCTGACAACAACAAAGGCAAAGGCATATATAGATTTTAAGATTAAGCGAGTTTTAAGTTATATATTAAATTTTGCTTATACAATACCTCATCCGGAGGTTTACATAGATTATGACATTTATTTTATAGCAGCCGGGCAAGATAATCCGTTAAGGAAGCGGTAAGCCGCGGCGCCCGGCGCCCGTTGCAGGAAGCCGCCTTTATGTGTAATTTAGCCACAATGATACTAAGAGCTGAAAGCCTGATAAAGAAGTACAAATCGCGCGTTGTTGTGAACGATGTGAGCGTGGAGGTGAACCAGGGAGAGATTGTGGGGCTGCTGGGGCCAAACGGCGCCGGTAAAACCACTTCATTCTATATGATCGTGGGGCTGGTGAAGCCAAACACTGGCAGAATTTACCTCGATAAAGAAGATATCACCAACCTGCCCATGTACCAGCGCGCCAAACGCGGCGTGGGCTATCTGGCGCAGGAGGCCTCGGTATTCAGGCAACTGACGGTGGAGGAAAATATCCTGGCCGTGCTCGAAATGACGAGTCTGCCCAAGCGGGAGCAGCACGAGAAGGTCGAGGCGCTGCTGGAGGAATTCTCGCTGACGCACGTGCGCAAAAACAAAGGCATCGTGCTGTCAGGCGGAGAGCGCCGCCGCACCGAGATTGCCCGCGCCCTGGCCGTAGACCCCAAGTTTGTGCTTTTAGACGAGCCTTTCGCCGGTGTGGACCCCATCGCCGTAGAAGAGATTCAGAGCATTGTGGCCAAGCTGAAAAGCAAAAATATCGGCATCCTCATCACCGACCACAACGTAAACGAAACCCTTTCCATCACGGACCGCGCCTACCTGCTGTTCGAGGGGAAAATCCTGAAGTCCGGTACCGCCGAAGAACTGGCCGCCGACGAGCAGGTGCGCCGCGTATACCTCGGCAAGCACTTTGAGCTAAAGCGGAAAGTTTGATGAATGGTTAAATGGCTACATGGTTATATGGTTGTTAGCTGCAATGGAAGACAAGAAGTATTTGAGGCTGAACGACATCGAAGCCTACAGAATCAGTTTTGCCTTGAGCAACTATACCTGGCATATGGTCATGCAATGGAATTCGCTGGCGCAGCATACGGTGGGGCAACAATTCATAAAAGTCGCCGACAGTATCTCAGCCAATATATCAGAAGGATTTGGGAGATACTCCAAGAAGGATAAAATCAAATTCTATCGCTATGCCCAAGGCTCTATGTACGAATGCTTTGATTGGAACGAAAAATCAAAGCTGCGCAGTCTGATAACCCTGGAACAGCATGAGCACGTACTAACAGAGCTTAAAAAGCTGCCCAAAGCCATCAACAGCTTATAAGTACACAAACAACCATTTAACCATTAAGCCATTCAGCTTTGGAAATAATAAACTCGATCGTGACGTGGGTAATGAAGAAGCGGATCCATGACATTGATCTGTTTCGGAAATACCCGCACGAGGTGCAGGCAGAGCTGTTTCAGAACCTGATCAGCACGGCTAAAGACACAGCGTGGGGGAAAAAGTACGGCTATAGCGATAACCTGTCGGTGCGGGAATTCCAGCAGCGGGTGCCCGTCAGCGATTACGAGGGGCTTTACCCGTATATAGAGCGCGTGATGATGGGGGAGCAGAACCTGCTGTGGCCAAGCAAGGTCGAGTGGTTCGCCAAATCCTCCGGCACCACCAACGCCCGCAGCAAGTTTATCCCCGTTAGCCCCGAGTCGCTGGAGGACTGCCACTACAAAGGCGGCAAAGACATGCTCTCTATCTACGTCAACCTATACCCCGAAACAAAGCTGTTCTCAGGCAAAGGCCTCTCCATTGGCGGCAGCCACCGGCCCAGCGAGATCAACGCCAAAGTCTCCTGTGGCGACGTGTCGGCTGTGATTATGCAGAACCTGCCTGTGTGGGCCGAGGCCATGCGCACGCCCCCGCTAAAAGTAGCCCTGATGGACAAGTGGGAGGAGAAGATTGAGAAGATGGTGGAGATTATAGTGGACGAGAACGTAACCAGCATGAGCGGGGTGCCCACCTGGACGTACGTGCTGCTGAAGCGCGTGCTCGAGGTAACCGGTAAAGACAATATACTGGAGGTGTGGCCCAACCTGGAGCTGTTTACCCACGGCGCGGTGGCATTCGGCCCCTACCGCCAACTGTTCAGCGACATTATCCCTTCCGACAAAATGAATTACCTGGAGGTATACAATGCCTCTGAAGGCTTCTTCGGTATACAGGACCAGGCGGGCACCGAGGATGAGATGCTGCTGATGCTGGACTATGGCGTATACTACGAATTTATTCCCATGGACCAGTTTGAGGAAGAGCAGCCGGAGACGTTG